>OGXZ01000531.1_pt1 | contig 22422 bp, 19 predicted proteins | sample 1576431 | NCBI WGS metagenome assembly OGXZ01 (sample SAMEA3541590, study PRJEB24748) | human gut metagenome | biome: human gut; feature: human-associated habitat; material: faeces | place: China | collected 2012
CCACAACGCCTACTCCATAGGCATCTGCTACGAGGGCGGCCTCGATGCCCGCGGCATCCCTGCCGACACCCGCACCGACGCCCAGAAGCGCAGCATGGCAGCACTCCTAAGGAGCCTCCGCCTCGACTACCCCGATGCCTGTATCATAGGCCATCGCGACCTCCCCGGTGTCAAGAAAGCCTGTCCCTGCTTCGACGTAAAGGCGTGGCTACCATCCATCGGCCTCCACCGATAGAAGCCATCGCCCCACGACAGCCCCATAAGCCTTTTCTTAGAACATCTCCAATCCCAGTCTGTAAGCCCACGACCTACAGATTGGAATTATCTGTATCCCATCACCTTCACCCCCATCTCTCATCCTAAGAACCCAGACAGCAATGCTTATTCCAAGCCCTTATCGTCTTTCTAAATCTTACCATAACATCTGTTGACCACCTTATCAAGAGTTTTTATCAAATCTCGATATGACAGACCTTCAACGCCGTCCTTTGACTGTGAAATGTCTTTCAACATATCAAGTAAGCGTTCCAATATTTCAGCATCTGGCTTATAGTATTTTTCCCCATAATCCACTCTAGCACCAAGTTTATAGTGGATTCCAAGAAAATTACGGAATTCATATCTACCCTTATTGCTCAATCTGCATATTTCATCAAACAGCATGGCCGCATTCTCTTTCTCAAAGGCAGGGACAAGGCTATATGCCCGACTATGGTCTGGATAACTCTCATCTTCCAATTCAGACAACATGCCGACGTTTTCATCAGTAAGGTTACGCAAAATTGTCTGCCTTTCATCACATAAAGAAGAAAGGCGCATGCTTATTGCGTTTTGAAAATCTTCTAATAAGGCTTTCGTTGGCAGTTCATTATCAGCAGACATCATTACATAATTATATCCATAAGAGAAAGAATTTTTAAACTTCAGCAATTCCTTCATGTCGTTTATCTGTGAAAGTCTGATGTCCAACAATTCTTTTATACTGTTTAATGTTTCCGCCCTCAGCGTATGCACCTGCATGGCATCAAAAAGCCCAAGATAGCTTATAGCAGCTCCGAGTTGGTTTCCATCCTGGATTTTCCCGTCAAGTAAATCCTTTTCAACTTCATCATATCTCTTATTGAATTCATCATTAGAAAGATTGAAAAAGCCGTCAAATTTTGACTGTATTGTGTGGTTAATCCTTTTTGTCGGGAACAATGCCTCTATAGTTCCTTTTACGCTGCATCCCTTTGTAAGGAAACTCACGATATCATTGACGAAGGTATAGAACATCGTTGGATAAATATTACCCTCGCTTATTTCCTTATATTTCTTTTCAAGCTTACAGCATATATTGTTCTCGTCCTTCTGAAAACTCGCATTATATTCAAGGAAAACTCTGTTCCATCCAGCTATTGTATCATGATTCTCAGCATTGTTATATTCGGCATATACGGCAATGAAAGAAGACAAAAGACAATGGAAGATCACTTCATTTTCTCTTATTTTCTTCTCAGGAAATTCCCTCAGCACCTCATTGAAATCGTAGAGACACTGACGCAGAAGACGCAAATTGTTATATGTCGTTGCTCTGAAGCACCGGATTATATACTCTCGCTCTTTCCTTATGAATTTGTCAAGCCCATAATCCTCTATATAGCTGTCAAGCGCAGCATCTACATCTGGAACAATCTCAAACTGTCTTCCGACGGTTTTCTCCTTAAAATCAGAATATATCTTCAGGTTATCACCTTTCAACTTCGATTCATCACCTATTATCAGGACATGGAATTTGCAACGTTCAACAAAGAAATTGATGAAACCCAACAGGATGTTCATCGGTATAAAGGTACGCTCTATATCGTCAAAGACGATGAAACGAGTGCCTTTCACTTCTTCAGAATCTGACTCGAAAAGACTCATAATGTCAAGAGATCCCGATGCCGAAGCCTTTATTTCCCGGTTTTCATCAACAGTAAGATCTGTTTTGAAGACAATCTTGCTTGCAAACTTTGCAGCGGTTTTAAGCATCTTCGCCGTCTTGGAATAATAGAACGGATTGACTTTCCTATCTATCTCAGTCTTTACTTCCGCAAGCGAAGACAAGCCATAAAGAGAAACATAGATAGGCTTTAGGTAGATAACTTCCTCTCTGTCGTTCTCCACCGTTTTAAGGTCATCCAGCCAGTGATTAATAAAGAACGTCTTGCCGCATCCCCAGTGGCCTGTCAGCATAACAGCATACTGAGGGTCCGCATTCTTCATATAGCCATCAAGAAACTTTTTTATATTTTCGTTCATGCCATCAATCTTTTTATTACGCGAAGGTATACAATTTCGATGAAGACTGGTTCTAATGAGATAGAAAAAGTTAGCAAAACACGAAATCAGGTTTGTAGGGTTGTGGAAAAACTTTTCCCAACAGGTTCCTTCATTCGTTTTCACAACTTTTTTATACACTTTTATACACCTCCATCATCTGTTCCGCCATGACATGCGCCGAATATTTCGTTTCGATGAGCTTACGCCCGTTGCGTCCCATTGTCTCAAGCTCATCCTCCGACAAACCAAGGAACCTACGAAGCGTCTCCACCAGCGGCTCTGTGCCAATCTCTATCCATGCACCAGCCTCAGAACTGTTAAGGTCGCTCCATGGCGTTCCCAAGGTAGTGATGACAGGCGTGCCAGAGGCCAGCGATTCAGCGATGGCCAGACCGAAGTTTTCAGAGTGGGTAGGCAGCACAAAGAAGTCGGACGTCTGGAACAGCCGCCATTTCTCATTCCCATACACGCCCCCTATGAGCTGCACGATGTCTTGCAGCCCACGGTCACAGATCATCCTCTTCATAGCCTCCACATAGTCGGCGTCGCCCTCGCCAGCCACAAGAATCTTATATCCCTGAAGCTCATTGCGAAGCACGTCAGCCGCCTCTATAAGGAAGTTGATACCCTTCTTCACATGCACGCGCGAGAGAAACAGGATCTGTCGCGATTTCTTCCACGACCTCTTCATCTCAATGCCGTCGGCATCAATGCCCAATCGCACCACCTTGATGTTAGAGTTATATCCCAGCTTCAAGAGGTTGTCGCGTTCGCTCTCCGCCGTTGCCTGAACACAGTCAGCCCTTTGCACCGCCGCCTTCTGATACAGCCACAACGCAGGCACCTTCCGCGTCCAGTAGTGCCGCTTTATGATCCAAGGCTCCAGCATGCCATGCGGCGTCAGCACCACCTTAAGTCCCCGTTTCTGGGCAATACGCTGAACGGCAGCACATGCTGGCATCCAACAGCAGTTCACATGCACAACATCAGGTCCAATCTCATCAAGCAAGAAAGCAATCGACGTATTCCAAGAATAAGACAATGGTTGATAATTATGAACATAATGCACCGTGCAGTTCTCCATCACCAACGGATTCTCCGAAGCATGCGTGATGATATGCACCTCAGCAATCTCGCCAAGACCCTTGGCAAGCACCTGCATATAAGTAGAAGTACCGCCCGCCGTGCGGTCGATACTTGGAATGTAGTGAACGATTTTCATTTTTTATTAAAAGATTTATTATCTTCCCCCTGTACATACATTGTACACTTTGGGAAGATACTTTCTAAACAGTAATCCTATAAATACAGCGCAAACAGTGAATATCCAAGGAGAAATGAGATAAGATGTCAGATATCCCAACTCGTTTTTGCCCAACACGACAACAATCAATTTGCGAACAATATTAAGCGTTGGCTCATGGAAGATATAGATGAAGAATGTGAACTGACAGGTAGTAGATATGGAAACGACAGAGAACGTATAACAAAATAATACGGCTCGGCTATTTGTTTTTCAAAAAACATCGACCTTTCAGATGATATTCAGAAAAATGCTCGTCATTTAATTCTACACCATTCTCATCATGTTCATATAATATTTTAGCAGAGTCTGCTAAGTCACGACACATCAGTGAAAATTTTGCAGGCTTAGGCTCACCTATTTTCACATGAAATGGCAATACAACATTAGCATGAGCAGGATTATCTTCTGTTGGACATGATTCAACATCAACATTATGCTTACGCAAATCTCCTACAATAAATAAGGCAAAGCCAAAATAAGATCGTCGGGCTGCAGGATTGCTATGTAATTTCCCGTGAGCCTTACAAAAATCCAATCCAGCATACAAATATCTTGTTACAGACAATTTATTAGAAAGAATAGAACTATCATTTTCGTCAGGACATGCCGGTGGAATCATAAAATTAGCTGATAGAGTTATTTTATTTTTCTTGAAGTTAGCAGGATGGAAAATAGTTCGTAGAACTACTTCTTCATCATCCACTTTCTGTGGGATTATAGTATTACACGTACCCAACATTTCGTGCTAATTTATTTAAATTTGAATCATTAATTTTCAATCCGTCAAAAAAAGACTTGTCGCCATCAATAACCATATAATATGACATTGTCCTAAAACCAACCTCCAAACCGATAGTATTTTCTGAATTGTTCCACTCTAAAGAAATAGTTCCATTTGGATTTGCAAAGACATCCGTCAAATATTTGCTACTTAAATTTTCTCTCCACAAAATAGTAATAGCATTTTTCAAACATTCAGGAAGAACTGGCATGGCACCATACCCATCCCAATTGTTTTGCAATTTAGCCAATTCCTGTATTTCGTTCTGCCACATTATCTTTTCAGTTTGTATCCGTTCCTTTCTATTTTCGTCAAGAGCAAGTTCATAGCTATCTGTAGATTCTATTTGTTCAAAACATGTTTCACAAGAATGCAAAGACTGAGATTGACCTGATGTACTTAACGCAAACAGCGTAACGAAGCCTAATGTAACAACAAATCTATTAAATGTACACGGAGTATTATCACTTATCATTTCATCAGATTTATTCACGCTCTCATCACAAGATAAATCCGTTTTCATATTAGTCCATTCGATTTGTATTGTTTTCATATTTTATCCCAATATTTTTTTAAATTCATCAGAGACGCACCAACAGAAAGCATCAAATAAGATTTCATGAAACTTATGTAGGATAGACTCAACATCTTTCTTTTCGGTTACAGAAGTCTTTTTTACAACCAAATCTACTACAACCTTTCCACTTCCTTCTGTTAAAGCCTTGTTCTTTTCATCAATAATAACTCCATATTTTATGTTTAATTCGTAGTCCTCATCTACAAGTTTTAATTCATAAAGATTACGCTGACAATAAGGGGTTACTCCTCCTATATTCACATAATTAGCCAACAAATCTTTAGAAACGACTTGACACAAAGCTTCTGGCACAACAATTTTTCCGTTTTCTTTTGCCTTTACTGTGAATCCAATTAAATTTAATTTTCTTAATTCAAATGTCTTGAACTCTTTAATATCAAACATTGAAGTATTTGATACAACTTTAATTAGATTTTTATCATATGCTTCTGAAGAAGAATATGTTTCTATTGAATCTGAACACATCAATGATTCATTATTAAGAACAATCTTTCTCTTTGCATCATTTGTCATCAAAATAATCTGATGTTTATCGTCATTAGTATCAACAGATACAGACTGCCCTTGCCCATTTAGCGGACTTAACTTTATTTCCTGAGCCGCAACATCAGAAACATTGGGATAAGAATTGTTCAAATTCTTTATAAAATCATTTCTCTGATATGAACATTTTACATTTTCCGGAAAAGTAAATTTACTAGAAACTTCTGTCAGGAAATTCCTAGTAAACACTTTCTTTTCTGTATGTTTAATACCAAACATTTTTACGCTCTTATATTTATAAAATAAAACTATATACAAAAATAGTTATTATATATGGAAATTACCATAGATACATGTCATAACCATCAAAATTTTAACATATTCAAAAGTTTATTAAGTTTCATCAATAAACAAAACCTTCTTCTCTTGAAAAATACTTTGCATCTTGAGGTATTCCTTTCTTTGGAGCAGCCAGCACTCCTGCATAAAGCATCCATTCTATGTCGAAAGCTTTATTAAGGACAGCACCTGCACCAAGGACTGAATAACTTGGCAATACTGCACCTCCTAATACACGCACACCCGTTGATACAAAGCAATAGTCACCAATTTCTATCGGGTGGCTATCTTGTCTTGACTCATAAATATCTATGGAATGTGTCAGGAACTGAGAATTATAACCTGCAATAGTAACGAAATCGCCAATATGAATGTAATTTGTACAATCTATATGGTGATTCTTCGTAATGGCAGACTCCTTACCTATAATCAATTCGCTCCTACGCTCCTTGTCATGGGAAAAGAATTTTGAGTCTGTTCCTGTCGGGAAACCTGTAATCCAATTACTTCTAACAATAGAGGAATTTTCACCTATTACTATTTTATCCAAATGTATCGCAACATTAAAATGTCCAATAGATGCCCCTGCTCCCATTTCAAGATATTTAGGATATATATAAGATAAGCCTATATGAGCAGTAGGGTGAATCTTATATCCAAATTTTTTTATTAAAATCTTACGGCGAAGTGACCAAGGAAATAATAGTAAGATTAATTTAAACATAACTTATACGGTATTTATTATATGAATAAATATATCCAAGCAACATCCAAAACAAGACGCATAAATAATACCCAGAAGTTAAAATATACCCTTCAAACAAAGAATGGAAACATAAGAACATAAAAGCGACAAGATATAAATGTGAATCATGATTTCTTAATATGTATCTTATATTTTTTGTTGCTTTTAAAAGTATAAATAACAGACTTACAAAACCAACAATCCCTGTTTGAAATAAGACGGACAACCACCCAGAGCCACTCTCCAATCTTCCAATCTGCTTTTGTTCACCAACATACTTAGTTCCAAAACCGCTACCAAATATAGGTTCATCTACAAAATGATTAAAACCATCTTGCCATATTTCTGTTCTTGAACCGTATTTCCCCTCTGATTGTTCATTTTTAAACATCATTCTCTGCGCTCCTGATGATAAAAACGGGAAAAAAACAGTTCCTAATAAGATGGCAACAGATAAAGAACATAATATATGCTTTATTTTTCTAGTACGTAGAAAAATATATAGCAACATAACTAACAAACTTGATATTAAAGCAGATCTTGAGGCAGATATGATTGAAACATATAAAGATAAAATTAAAAGTAATATTAAAATAACTTTTTCCAAATTTTTCTTTGCTTCAAAAATTTGCCAACATAAAACAACATTTGCCAAGCCAACAGCTGCGCCTAACCACAAGGGATGAGGAAATATAGCAGAAAAATCCAAGCCTTGCCCTACATCTTCCGTTTGATAATAATTTATGCCTCTATAGAAACACCATAGGGATATTAAAGAAATTAGAGGAAACATAAGCAATGCGTATTTAAGATATTTTTCTCTAAAATCATATACCTTCCGTGACTCCATCAAAGGAGTACAACACCAAACGATTATTATAAAGGTGAATAAACGAAAATCAAATAAGCCGCTAGCAATAGAAGACAATAGACAGGCTATCATAAATATAAAGAATGGACTTATCTTTTTATTTTGCGATATTGCGTTATACTTAAAGGCATAAGCAAATATAGTAACCAGACCTATCATATAAAGTAATATTCCATGAGGAATAATTACTAAAGAACGGGAAATTAAGCAAAATGCTAAAAAGTAGAATAGAAAATTCTTCTTTATGTCATGTCCAAGAATCAGCAAATAATTTAACATACTTATTCTTATTAATTTTCCAACCACGTTTTTTTCTGCACATAATCAAAAAATCGTTTTGTTAGACTAAACGACTCCAACCATCTATACACTCCTAATATAACCTTGTTATGTTGCAGTGTTTGGTAAATTTTTTGTTTGAATGTCAAATTTACCCAACTGTTTTTAGCCATGTGCAAGACTAAAGTATTAGGAGTCTGCAAATGAGGATTTGTAAAATATTCACAAGGAATAATATGCATTCCCTCTTTTAACTCTTGAAACTCATTTACATATCTCAACCCGTATTTGTCTGCTTCTATAGCCATAATGACTGGTACTATTATCTTGTCATAATAGCTACCATCAGAAAGGACAAAGTGTCGGTCTTTGTAATATGACAAGCAATCATTAATAAACGGATGGTTAGCTTCCGCAGCAAATATGCTTGACTCCAAGCAAATATACTTCAAAATATCTTTAGGATCTTTCTTGTATCCTTCTGGAGTTAATCTATCTTTATAGTTCAAGATTCTTGCATTATCCTCATGATATTCCATTGCAGCAATAAATCTGTCATTATTAAGCCAATCCTCATTAATTCGTTTAATGACTTTTATATCTGTATCCATATATAAGCCTCCATATTGATGCAAAGCCCACATTCTTACATAATCTGCAACAAAGGCATACTTTTTAACAGAATACGCCTCCTTGGTGAAGATAGCGTTATCAACATCAAAATTGCTTTCATCCCATTGGATTATTTTAAAATCAGGATACATTTTTTTCCACCCCTCAATATAATCTTTAAATTCTTGCGGCAACGGATTGCCACCAAACCAACAATAATGAATAATCTTAGGTATCATATTTTAAATCTTTGGATAATTATTAACTCTTTCTTTTAATTCATCTATATATGGTTTCATATTAAAATCATATACTTCATTCCTGTCATATCTCTCAAAATGAGAATCTTCATATATTCCAGCTCGGTCGCCAAGCCCACGGGCACGTTTGGCGGCATACTCCTCCTCACTTTTGGTATAGTAATGGTTTATACGCAAATTCTTATATATAATCTTATTTGCACCCCAACCAATAATTCTTGTTCCATAAGCTTCTTTTATTGTATATCCTCCCCTTATGTAAAGCGGATAATGTGGAGAAATGTAATTTGTAACAAGTCGAGGATTACAAATACATTTAATGTGAACGTTCAAATAATACTCATTTTCTGCTCTATGGGTAAAGTTCTCAGTTATAAGACCTGCAGGTTTCTTTTTATATCCAGAAGTACCATACAAAGCCCAATTTACACCTACTCCAGCTGCTCCACCTCCAGCCGAATACACCACCTCATCAATAATCTGATATAATGGCTGGAACGGTTCTGAAGGCATAAGATATTCATCCATATCAATGAACGCCATCCAACGACACTCGTGCTTATGTTTTTTTATAGCATCATTATATGCATCGAGTTGCCTTCCTACACCTAGTATTTTTATATAATCAACAATTCCTTTTTCAACGTAAGGCTTAAGAATCTGTTCTGTATCATCTTGACTTTCATTATCATAAAAGTAGAATTTTGATACGCCTACCATACGATGAAATTCTATCCATTCCACTATATAAGGCCCTTCATTCTTACTAATAGACACAACAGCCAACTCATACTTGAAACTCTTATTCCGATCATTATACATCAACCTCTCAACCTTCTTAAAGCCAAAATGCTTTTCGTACCATAACGTGAACCAATAATTCAACAATATATAAGGTGATGCCAATAATAGAATTATATTCCCGACAAACTCATTTTTAATATTGTGTTTAATCGGACGGATAAAAGCATTGTTGTAACAATAAATTTTTATCCAATACTTAAATGTTCTTTCTTTTAATGTCGACATATCTTTTTATTTTATCCATTTATCTATTATTTTCATTGCTTTATGCCTATCTTCTTCCAAACACTGAGTTATTGATGAATAATCAAAAACAGAAGAAAGCAACTCGTCTAATGATTTAACCCTTGGAATATGATATGTACCAAATAGAGTATCCATTCTTACATTCATTTTTTTGAAAATACCAGTCAATGGCAAAGCCATAAATTTCTTTTCAAAATAAATACTAAACATACAGCAATGATATGAATTTGTTATTATATATTTTGCGTTAGCAATCAACCCTATCCATTCTGTAGGAGAAGGGAAGATTTTGTCATATTTATCATTCCGACCCTGACTGGCAATATATTTTACAGACATCTTTTTTGCCTTCGCAAAATTAAAGACCTCATCAATGTCAACATCTGTAAAATTACCTAAAAGATAAAGCAATATATAATTTTCAGAAGACTCACACTCTGCTATAGACATGTAATCAGAGGCTGTTAACAAACCTGTTGGGTCTATTATTCGTGTTGCATCTATACCTAAGAGTTTGCATTTTGCTACTCCACTTTCTTCCCTTACTGTTACTTCAGAAAAGTCGCTTAAATAGTTCTCCATTTTAGAACAGCCATCCTTAGTAAAAGGATTACTTCCAAAACTTGCAGCATAAGAATATTTTCGTTTCCCTTTAGGAGTGAAATTTAGAAAATACAATTCTGATGGACCTCCCCAAACTTGGTCACTCCCTGTTATATATATATCTGCATCTGGCGGATTATTTCTTAAGGCAGAAATATCATAGACTGCTTTTGTGCTATTTATAAACTTATCTCTAAAATCATCAAAATGCCTATTAACAATACCAAAACGTTTATCAAATACTCTCAATTTATATCGAAAATATAAGAGACTCCAAAAACGGTACGTCAATACTTTCTTCGGCAAATTTAGCAATCTTCTAAAAGGAGATTGAGGAGCTAAGGTATCTGATACTGTTTTTATCAAGTACGCCTCTTGATGATTTTTTATCAAATAACGCTGCAGAGCGTAACATTGCAAGACTTGTCCGTAATTATCTTGACTATCCCACAACGTTATAATTCCTATTTTCTTTCCCATTTTGCTTTCATCTTATTAATAAAATGATTTATTCTAAAATATTTCAGACAAACGCGAATATAGAAATATACCCGCTCTGTAATTTTTTGTTTTGTAAGTTCGTTTATAACAGAGATTAAATCCTCATTGTCAACTCTATAAAAAAACTCTTCCCGTCTAGGATGAGGTATTGCACAATGAGAATACGATCGATTCAATAAGTCTACCCGTTCATCTATCTGTTTTATCCTGCCTTTCATCTTATTAAGAAAATCCATGCCCTTCTGCGTATGCACAATAAGCATACTAACACCTTTGGAAGAATAGAATTTTCTATCTACCTCACGAATTCCCCAGAAATCAGCCATTTGAATATCACTTCCTGAACGTCCTTTCTTAGCTGGACAATTATAGCAAGATGGTCTTAAATATATATCCGAAAGGAATCCTTTCATAAAAGGATTATCTCTATGCATATCTGATAACAAAACGGAATTTTTGTCCGCCTTTACGGCGGACTTTCTACGGACGACAAAACGGTATTTTTCCCATCCATCAGTTTTATCTCTAAACTTAATGTCCCATATGGGGGACTTTGCGTTTAGAGATGAATTCAAAACGGTATTTTTCCCATCGGCCGCCTGAAGGCGGCAAGTTTCGTCTTTACCAAATTCCTCATTCAAATACCTTTTCCAAATACCTGGACTAGGAACACCATGACAAATAAAATCAACAGTCAGCAATTGAGGATAATCTTTCCGCAAGAAACACTTCAATCCCTTTATCTGACATGGAGTTCCTGTAAATAAGACAATTGTACCTTTCTTCAATTTCTTTTCGGCATCAATATAACAATCCTCTATATTACTCTGTACATATTTACTACCACGCAGTTTTTTCAAGCCCTCAATATTATCTATACATATATGATGAACGCTCCAATCATCTTTAAATGCGGCACCATATACAACACCTCCCTGTTCTATTATACAGGTTGCCAATTCTGTAAAAGCGCCTCCGGATGAACTCTCTCTTAAAATATCAGAGCTTTCATTTTTATAAGCGAACAATTTTTCCTCGCTCTTCGATAAAGAGAATTCGCTTTTTTCATTATATGGACAAACCTTATCACAGAGCTTACATCCTATACATAATGACTCATCTACATGGGGATACCAAAAACCTTCTTTATCTTGAACTAAAGCTATGCATTTCTTTGGGCATTTCTGAACGCATGCTTCACATCCACAACAATTTTTATTATCTTTGTTTTCAACCATAGTTTTAGAAGATAAATATTTAAATAAAATTTAGCCGTTAGTTTCTTACCATCAAGTAATCCTTTCCAAAACGACCGAATATATGTATTTGATATTGATTCAACTTTCAACTGAGGCAAATCTTCAAAATATTTTAATGGAGCGACAGGAAGATCTGCCAAACAACACTTTACATCAACATTCGGAACAAATATGCGTTCAAAAATTCTTGTATAGAAATAATCAGAAGCATATTCATACAGCAACTCTATATTATATTTGTCATACAATTTTAATATAGCCTCGCAGTTGTTTTTTAACTGATAAGTTATAGAATCCACCGAACGTTTTCTCCTACCCAAAGAAAATGGGTTCTCATCTATCTGATCATAGTGATAAGTACACACAGAAGACGCACTTAATCCTCTAATATAATTCAGATATTCCAAGATAAAGATGTTATCCTCACCCAAACTGATATTAGTATTAAATCTGATATGATTGTCTTTTATAATATTGCTCTTAAAGAGTTTATTCCATAAGAACTGAGAATGTTGAAGCAAAATAGTAAAAAATGCATTTATGCTTTCTATATTATCTTGAGTTTTTACCTCTTTATATTGATAAGGCCTTGATCCATAATACAAATCTGCAATAAAGCTATTAATGCATAAATCAACGTCTGAATCAATTTGATTAACAAGAACTTCCAAGTGATTTGGTTCCACCCAATCATCAGCATCAACAAAAGTAATGTAATCTCCTGTGGCTTCATCCAAACCTCGATTTCTGGCAGCACTAGCACCTTGATTTACGGTATGAACGACATGTATTCTAGAATCAGTCTGTTTAAGTTCATCACAAATTAAGCTACTATCATCTTTACTTCCATCATCTATCAGAATAAGTTCCCATTTCTGATATGATTGATTCACAATGCTCTCAACACATCGCTTTATATATTTTTGAGCATTATAAACTGGCACAATTATTGAAATCATAAAAGCTGTTTTTTTATTTTGTCAAACACCACCTTCATTCCTACACTAAACATAACAGCCAGCAATGGTATAATAAAATAATTGACCAAAGAATAGTTTGGGAAAATCTTAGAAACCAATGCTATTGCAGCAATCAATGTTATAGGATAATGACAATGATATATAATCTCAGAATATTTAGACAATGTCCCCCCAATTTCTTTCATAGAAATATTTGAAGAACAATAATTCATCAGATTGAAAAACACAAAAGGCATTATTATGGCATAAGCTTTAGGAATTTTCGTCCAACAGTCAAAGAACATGAGCACAGATAGAACAAAAGTAAAAGAAACAGCCAATAATATTTGCCATCTTGTATTGAATAGAAGTAGATTAAAATTTCTTATCGCCAACAAGCCTCCTAAACTGAAAAACAGCAAAGAGACTGGATTTATAATAAAATTTCCTCCTATAAAATACCAAATGCCTATTACTACTACAAACAAATAAGTTACCTTTTTTAATAAGTAATACAGAGCTGGGGAAATAACAACCAAAATAATCAAGTCACGTATGTACCATAGTGGTAAATCTATTGGCATATAATCAAAAAAGGACTTGTTAATGACACCCCATAAAGATGTATCCCCATAATTAATCCAACATATAGAATGCCTCACATACTTTAGGAAATCGAGCGTCAACGTTATTAAATTCCAAATTACATAAGGAAGCAACAATGTTTTTGCTCTCTTCTTAATCTTGTCCCTATACCACTTGGAAATCGTTCTGCCTTCAACATTCATAAAGAACAAATATCCAGATATTATGAAGAAGGCTGGAACGACAAAACTTAACAACGGGTGAGAAATAAAGTCTCTCAAATGATAATAACTTCCATTAATATCTCCGACACTATGAATAAATACTACCAAAACAGCCAGAGGAAACCGAGACAGCATTATCACATCGGAAATTTTCTTGTCTATTTTCACTTTAAATTTTATTTAGAACGTTTTTAATAATCGTATTTAGTTGTTTCCTTTCACGTTTATTAATTCCCAAAACATATACGCTTAATAATACTGACAACATAGAAATAATCAATATCATTACAAACATATGGAATGTCGATATCACAATTTGATTTTTAAAACAAATTGGAATAATCGGTGATATGAAAGATACTATTACAACTGGAACAACAACTCGACTTAGATATGTTTTTATGCTCATCTTTATCTGTGGTAAAACAATAAACACCCTCGCTGCTTGTGTAATAATCTCAAAAAGCAAATGCACAATAAATACAGAATAAGGAGGATATTTAAGCAATAAAACACAATAAGATACAGGCAAAATGCATAGTAATAAACATCCTTCTACTAACTGGAATCTCTTTATATTTCCTGTTGCATGTATAGATGTTATAATTGGTTCTGCCAATGATCTGATCATAGAAGAGCATAATATTATCACCAAAAAGACTTCTGTGTACGCAGGAACATTTCCTAGCCATAAATTTAAAATATATTTTACCCCAAGCATCAATGGCATTGAAACACACAATATCATATAAAAAGAAAATTTCGAAGATAAAGCAATTAAATTATGCATTCTATCTAAATCATTTTGCGCAAAAGTCTTTGTTATCTGGGGTTTCACTGCAACCATAAAATTAGAACAGAAAGCAATAATTGCATTTTGTACCTGTACTGCAATACCCCTTGCCGCATTTACAACAGGGCCAAAGAAGATATTCAACAAAACATTTAAGCCTTGCGTATAAGTCATCATTGCAAGATTTCCTCCCATTGTCCATCCTGCAAAATGTAACATCTGGTAAAATAGTTTTTTATTGACATTAAAAGGCAGCTTTGTTTCTGAAAAATTTCTCTTACAATATACACTGTAACAAAGTCTAATTGCAATTTGAACTAAAAGCATTAAGATCGCATACACTATCAAATAGTCATATTTTTGCCAGGATACCAAAAATACTATCAGTAATTTTAGTATAACTTCCAGCAACGATATATATGCGAATGCTGACATTTTTTCATGAGCAACAACAACAGCATTGTATGGAACACTTATAATGACAACAAGCGTGGCCAATATGGAACACTGTAAAGTCCAAAATGCTGCAAACATCCTCTCTGGCGGAATTTGCATTTTATTATAAAAGAACCATAGCCCTACACTTTCACATAATACAAATATCACTAATGCTAAAAGTCCATGTATTGCCCGACTCGTATTAAATACAGTTCCGATATCTCCATTTTTTCCTAACTCTATAGTAAAGAATCTTTGTGTGGCAGCTGTCATAGAGCCATTGACGAAACTAAACATAGCGACAAATCCACCAACCACATTATATATGCCATAATCACTAAAGCCCAGAGTGCTTAAGACAACACGACTTGTATAAAGTGATATGCCCATTGTTAAGAGCATTCTGACATATAACAATAAAGAATTTTTCGCTAGTCGCTTATTATTATCTGATGTTTGATTTGACATTAAATATATGTTTTACGTTTTAATTGTTTTATATGTATTGTGTTAAACTTGCACAAAGAAACGAACTTAAAAATGTGTTTACGGTTGACAAAAATGTATTCCAAAGTCCTTCACTCTCAAAGCTTTCAATATGACACGACTTGTATATAACGACACCACCATCATAAAGAGCAGACGGAAGTAAAGAAGCAAAGTATTCTTAGCTATCTGCTTGTTATTATCTGAAGTTTGATTTGACATTTTTAAAGTGTTGAAAGTCTTGTTTAATATTTTTGAGGTGCATAACAATGATAATAAACGCTCTGTTTATTAGAGGGTTGTCTTACTGCTTTTCCCATATAAATAATTTAAAAAAGAGCTACAAGAAACCAACATAAATTGTGCCTCTTCTTGGCCTGGTATGTATGCACCATTTTCATCCATCAAAGCGTGACGAATGCCATTATCTGGTTGATTGGTATAAGCATACAGCTTCTCAAATGCGTGAATCAAAATGTCGGGTATTACGCAACCTGATTTCTTAATCTTATCTAGAGCCTTTCCTAATGTGTTTTCACCTGTTCGTTCTCTACAATAGGCTTCAACCGCAGATATAGACTCTTTGATCGAATTTCTATAATCGCCAACTGGTTTCTGAGCATATAAAGCCAAAGCTGTAGATATATGTTTTCTAATATTGTCCTTACTTGTATGTAGTGCCGTCTCTATTGAAACTATTTCTTCTTTAGAAGTGATCTCTACTATCTCTTTATCAACAATCCGATATGAATAGTAAAGGCGCTTGAAAAACATATTAATATTTTTGACAAATGCATCCGTTATCTTTAATCCATCTTGATTTGTTGAAAACATGCTATACAGAAATTTTATTGAACTTTCTATTAAATCTAACTTTTTAAACCATTGATTGTCGTCTGAAAGTAAATAGTCTGTAGCAACTGTTTTTTTGTAGCGACCAAGACTAAAATCGCTTTTCCGTTTATTCAAGAAAAACACCCAAAGATATTCTTCCATAGCATCATAAACACCCGCATAAATTCGATCACTTCTTTCCAATTGTTCTTTTAGCTCATCATAACACGAACAAATGCCGTTTGCGACTGTATCAGGAAAAGCCTCCCTAATTAAAGCCTCATTAGGTGTTATATATTTATATCTTTCTGAAAATAATGCCATATCGTATCTGTTTTTTGTCTGTTGTTGTCCAAATAAAAACACTTAAACATCCCTTAAGTTGGTTGTTACCAATGAGTTACATAGAACTGTTTTTTAAAGTTAGTACTCAATTTAGGGCATAGTCCTTTGTATAGGCACTTTTGCAAGTGCTGCCTATATGTTGAGTTTGATACATTTCCTCGCCATGACATAGCATAAGCGAACTTTGCTCTGTTCATTTGGCTTGACGAAAATGCTGTTAAAAATTTTACTTGTTTATTTACTATTAGATAAGTTTTCTGCATTCGACAATTTGAAAATATCTTTTCATTGTGTTCATTTATCGAAAACTTTGACATATTGCCAATCTGATTTATTTCATGATTTTCGGCTGCACTCTGAATGTAAATCACCAAAGCGATTCTTATTGGCAAGCTTCAATTTGGCTTTTAACTCATCCGCTTTACGCTCAGCAGCCTTGTGTTTCTTAATTTCATCTTTCAATGAAGAATAGTAGCATCTCAGCTATTCTTCAATACAATTTAATTAGTGCTTACTAATTTAAATCTTCGATTTCTTCGAAAAAATTCTCAACGTCATTTTTAAATTTTTGGTCCAACAAAATTCGTGACTCAGCTTTATTTACATTGTTGTTTTTCTTGTATGACTTCAAATAAGACTCAAAATAAGTACTTATTTGTTTATAGTTATATTTCTTTAGTCTTTCGCTTAAATATAGCACATACATGGCTTTCTGGACTGTCACGGTTCTATTAGCTGTTTTATATTCTTTATATATTTTCTTGTATTTTTTGATTAAGTCAACAGTTTTTAAAGACAGTAAATCTTCATTATTAGCAAACAAAGCATCATACTGAACTGTAAATATCTCTCGTTTTTTATTTGAAACCAATTCAGGATACCCATTTGCTGCCCATAGAATTTGGCCAAGTAATTCCATGCTTACAGAGTCTTCATACACAGTGTTATCTTGCCCTACATCTCCTTTTTTTCTGATATAAAGAATATTATTAGAACGCAAATACTCTTCTAGTTTTACTTGCTCAGGACGTAATGACTTTAAATCTCGCTCGTTAATGCTATTTTGGCTATTAGTATATTCACCAATTCTTCCTTTTAAGGCATCATCAGTAATATTTAACATTCTGATCAATACTTCAGCATCAGAAAGTTTCTCTACAATATTTTTCTTATTTTTCTTATTATAATTATGGATAGTACGCAACGTTTGTCCTCCATTTAAAACCTGAAAGTTTGATATTTCCAGCTTGACCTTTTTTCCGGAATTAATCTCCGAAGAAGAAATACTTTCTGCTACAATGGTTATTCCATTATTATAGAAGAAAAACTTTGTTGGCTCTGAATCTAATGTTGTTTCAATGTTTTTATTATATTTTGATTGTAATATAAATCCACGAACATTATCAAACAAAACTCTAATGTCCACATTTGTTTTATATAAAATGTTGTCATCTTCCAAATTGTACTTGTTTCGTAAAGTTGCATCGTTACAAGTAATCCTAATAAGTTCCGTAAGTGGAAGGCGAACAATATAAGATCTTGCAGATGCTAGACTTGTCTCAGTGAACGACATTACTGCATCTCGGTTTAAGACCAATGAAGCATTAATATTTCTTGGATGCAAAGAAGTCATGTCAACCAGTTCGTTTAACCCCTTCATCTCTATGTCAATACCATACTCATCGCTCATCTGCTTGATATTTGGATCTAATGAAGATAACGTCTTGCTTTCATTGCTTACATAATATAATACAGTAGTCCAAATGTCATCAGAATCATTATATTCATTAATTCTATCGGCGTATTTTTTAAGTCTGCCTTTAAGATGTATTGTATTTTCTTGTTTTAAAGCGTTCAAAAACTTAGAAGTTACCATTAATTCATTTTTGCTCTGTTCTTTATCGTCATTGTATTTGTTGCGGTACTTAAAATTAAATAAAGCAATAAGATGTTCTTGCTCATCAAAACATACGGCATCAATCCCATCGTCAACGTCTTTAACATCGAAAAAAGTAGAATTAAAGTCCGTATCAGTTATGGCCTCGACCATTTTGTCATAATCAACCAAGTTTGTTAGATTTTGTATAACAAAGAAATAAAAACCAAATCTAGCTTTTTGGTTGTCATCTAAGTCTAACTTTTTATTACCTAAATAATCCTTTGCTAGTTCAAAATGTTTTATACATCTTTGCTTCAATAATTTAAAATCATTCCTGTCTGTCATAATTAAATTATTACACTGCTGTCCAAAGAAAAAATATTGGACATGATTTAAATTGATTATCTTCAATGAGTTATACGAATTTGATTTTTTCGAGATTTGATTTTGTACTTCTGCAAATTGTATTGCAAGAGACTGAAATCATGAATCAAGGAAAGACCGTATTCGCTCAAATCATGTCGCTCATACCAAGATATGAACTCGACAAGTGCGTAAAGAGATACAATGGCAATAGACATGCCATCGAGTTCAAATGCAGAGACCTGTTTATGGTGATGAGCTTTGCGCAGTCCACTGACCAAGATCGTCTCCGCAGCATTGATGCAACGCTGGTTGCACTCTCTTCCAAACTCTATTCGAGCGGAATAAAGTATACCAACGTTCCACTTTGGCCCGTATCAATGAGACCAAGGATTGGCGTATATACCATGTTTTCGGTCAGATTGTTAGTGCTCAATTTAGGGCATAGCCCTTTGAATAGGCACTTTTGCAAGTGCCTATATATTGAGATGTTAAAAATTTCACTTATTTATTAACTATTGGCATATTGCCAATCCGATTTTGTCAGGTCGCATACTGAAAAAATCCCTGCAACCGTTAAATATATTAGATAAAGTCTTCACGCTCAAGAATTCAAGCGAGCTTGATTCTATTCGCTTAATCAGACTTTTAGTAAAAAATTTACCAAGGTATTCCCATGCAGACCGTCCCTGCATCTTAACTGTACTAATGATGCTATGATAAGTAGCTGCCATCTCTGCCCCTTCGTCACTGACAAAGTGTAGCATTGAATTGCGCTGGGTTGTCAAAGGACGAATCGCACGTTCAGCAAGATTGTTATCAATAGGAAGGTCGCCGTCCTTTAGAAAGGCAAAGATGTTGTCCCAGAATTTATCCAGATAATTCAAGGCTTCCCGCAAATAAGGAGTAATCTCTGACGGATCTTTGTCAAGCTCTATCTTAAGATATTGTCTAAGAGTTATCAGCATTTCCTTTGACTCCAAATCTTGTCGACGCTTGCCTCTCTCTTCTGGTGTAAGACCTTCTGCATCATATTGCCTCTCTCTTTTATAATAGAAATCCACACCCCTTAAAAAAGGAAGAGCTCGAATATCACCAGCTTGCTCCAGGGTCTTGTCCAACTTGGCTTTCCAATGTGCCATGCACACTTGATGTATGGTTTTCTTGAGATTAGGACTTTTCTGCACGGTGCTTAACTCGTCACCAATAAACACATAGGCATTGTAACCATCGGTCGTTACACTCTTCAGCTCGGCATCACCAATAAAGTTTGTCAAAACATCACGACCTCTTGAGCCATCCTCATAGAAGAAGATGACAATCTGTTCTGCCTTGTTTACCAAAACCCAGATGTAGCATTTCCTGTAATGGTCATACTTGCGGACCTTACACCAGGTCTCGTCACAGTTCACTATCGAGTCTTTCTCTAAAGCCACGTCTTTTAGGACCTTTACTAGCTTGTCAAGATATTTCTTGCCTTTCTTCAACCAGTTACAGAGTGTGTTTGCAGACACCTTCATACCTAAATCGGTAAGCCAACGCATATACCATGCGAAGATTTCATCTTTTCAAACATATATATATCAATAAGGCTGCTACAAAAGCTTGAGACGAGATATTAATGAATGGAATCTGCTAACACGTTTTATTTAAAACTGTACAATTAACTTTTCGTAATTAAGTCCACAACCAAGGAAGTTGGTTGCGCAAATACATTTCAGACATTAAACTGAAAGCATTATCGTTATTTGCAAATGCTTTGATGGCTACCTTCTCTTTTTCCGTAAAATCAGAACGAGATTCTTCCTGTCTAATCTTATATAAAGAAAGAACAAAATTGCATATTCCCTGAAGATGCTTCATTCTTTGAAACAGCAACAACTCTGAATTCAATTTGAATTTCATGATTGTTTTTCTGCCTTTTTCAGAATTATCTTTGGGAGTAGCACGTTCATTATCAAAAGTCAAATGTTTTTGAATTTCTTCATCACTATCCAAACAAGGATTCAAAACTTCATCCTTAGGTATATCATTCTCTGTAGGACGCCCATCATTACATTCCTTAGTGGATAGGTACAAATTGCTCCATTCAAAAGCCTTACTTTTATCTATTGAGACTTCCACCAAATGATCAACTTCCTTAGGAAGACCTTCTATCTTCTTTTCACTATAGAAGCATTTTCCATGAGAAATATTCATCAAAGCATCAAGTATATCCTTATGGGCATATTGTTTAGAACTAGGGCGTGCCTTTCCACTTTGAATAAACTTTTCTGTCCATTCTTTCTCTTTTTTAATCAGTATTTCTGGTTTATACAGTCTTTCTATATGTCTCATACCTAATTTAATCCTAATTGCTCACCAAGCTGATAAAAAGAAAAATATGCTTGATTTAATTGAAGAAGATTTTGTTCTATTTTCTTTTTAAGTTCACCATCCCCATCTTGCATTGCCTTTTCTCTGTCAGCCATCAATTTAGATATTTTTTCACCAAAAGGCCCTACACCAAAGACTTGGCTCATTAACACCTCATCAACAGGCATATTTGAATAATTATCAGAAATATCTCTAACTTGCGAATAATCATCCATAGACTCACACACAAAGATTTTTGGATTATCCACAGAAGAAATAACAAATGGAGAATGAGTTGTGATTATCAATTGCAACTTTGGAAAATACTTTTGAATTAACCCTATTACTTTCTTTTGCCACTTCGGATGTAAATGATTCTCGATTTCATCAATCAACAACACTCCATCTATCTCACCAATCTGGTCTATAGGGCGATTAGTTAAACAACAAATACCATAAGCTCTGTATAAAGTTCTAACCAAATGAGTAAGGATTAAAAGATTTCCCATACTCAACTTTTCGATAGATAGTTCTTTTCCTCGAACCTCTACTATAGGTTTTAAGTTTGCTCTTGACACATACTTAAACTTACCAACAGCCAAACAATCAGTAATCATATCTGACAATGTTGAGAAAAGCACTTCACCGTTTTTACTCTCAGTCTCATTTTGACTACCTCTGAGATAATCAGCCCAACAAATAAATTGATTTATATCATAATTATTAAATACCCTTTCAAAAGAAGTTTCCAGAGGCTTATCAACCTTTATGATATCAAGGCTCTTTATATCAAACTTATCCGTTGACAAATCTGGGCTCCAATAATCTAAAACATATTTTTTTATTGGTTGATCATCTAAGTTTGAAAATGACTTTGAATATTCAAAATCATTTGTATCTAACTCATATCTGCCATTTTTTTCTTTGAAAGATGTTGCCTCTATTGTTTTATCCTGCTCATCAACACTCAATGTCATAGCCATTCTAAAATCGTGCTGATCAGCAATAATATTTCTATCAATTCCCCACACTCCCTTAAACAACATACGTAATGAGTCTAAAATGATAGACTTTCCAGTTCCATTCTCTCCTGTAATTAGAGTTACAGGAAGTTGCCCATTTGCATTTGGAGTACAAGGAAAATCTAAATGCATTTCCTTAAAAGGTCCT
>OGXZ01000539.1_pt1 | contig 22282 bp, 22 predicted proteins | sample 1576431 | NCBI WGS metagenome assembly OGXZ01 (sample SAMEA3541590, study PRJEB24748) | human gut metagenome | biome: human gut; feature: human-associated habitat; material: faeces | place: China | collected 2012
CGGTCTGCACCAGCGCGACAACGAACGTCTGCTCAACAGTCTGAATACACGACCTGCACTTTTCATAATTTCAAAATAGAAAAAGTTTAGATTAGGCCTTCATGACCTTCACTTTTACTGTTTTCTATAAAAAGTTCTAAGAATTGACCTGCACAAGCTGCACTCATCAAAAATCAAAAATACTTTCTGAAATGAGTGTCACGACCTGCACACTTATCCTGGGAAGTCCTGTCCATCCTTCAAACCGATGCCCATGACCAGAATGCCTTTATTAGTCTTGCGCTTATTAAATCCTGCCTTCTCCATTGAACTGTAGAAGTCGGATGTGCTTCGGATGTACTCACCATTCAAAGTGCAATGCGCTCGATACGCCTGGTAGAGTTCTCCTGATTTGGCAGTAAACGTCTTATCAACATCGCAGCATTCCTCAATGAACTGACCAAGCCAATCGTTATCCTCGCGGTAGCTTTCGATCGCATCTTCCACCACCTTTGGCTGCTTTGTTTTAAAGTCCGCATCAATTGCCTTACGTGCACCTTCGATGATCCAGCTCATGATGTAACCACCAGCATTGACATAAAGGTAGTCAGCATAGTTCTTGATATCAGATGCCCCGGTAATCTTCGCATTGAAGGGAATGACGACAAGTCGACGCCAGATACCATCATCGTTTGCACCTACCTTTGGCAGATGGTTGGTATAAAGCACCAACGTATGCGATGGCACAAATGAGAATGGATCTTTGTACTTCTTCTCCGCCTGAATTTCATCGGTCGAGCACAGCTGTTTTACCGTTGCGGTATTGAGTCTCATGCCCTCTTCCATCTCGGATGCAATGATGAGACGCTTTCCCTTAAGCTCTGCCATTTCCGGCTTCACGTTACGCTTGCAATTCATAGTGAGTGCTTCTGCAGAAATCTTTCCTGCATAATTACCAAGCACGCGATAAATCGTATTCCAGAAGGTGGATTTACCATTGGCACCTCCTCCATAAGCGATAATCATGTGCTCCTGGAACACCTTACCTACTGCTGCCACACCAACGGTCTGCTGAACATACTCGATCAGCTCTTGATCTCCCACAAAGAAGGTATTCAGTGCGTCTTCCCAGATGGTCTTTCCTACTTCGGATGGAGCACAGGCCGTAATTTTTGTAATCAAATCCTCTGGATTATGCTCCCTTGCTCCGGCCATGCCCTTTTCCATATCAATAGTTGATTTCGGCGTATTGATTAAGAACGGATTCTTATCGAGTTCCGATACATTGATGGCGAGCATAGGCTTTGCAGCATTTAATGTAGAAACGATGTACTTGTAATCTCTGCGCTTCTGCACAAACTTAAGATACGTTTGGGCTCCAAGAAGCATGAAATACAACTTCATAAGCTTCGGAGTGTCGCACGCCTTTTCCAGCGCTTTGCCACCTGCCCTTGCTGTCACTTCATCAACGCCTGCTGCAATCAAAGCGTTCACTGCTGATTCCACCGCATCCTGTGCATCTGCAAGCTGCAAATCCAAGAACTCCTCTGTGGCACCAACCGCTAACTGCTTATCTTCACGCCAGCAATCTCCGTCGTAACGAAGATAATCCGTCGCTGTTGTGAACTTGAGCTCATTGCCATATTCACGAGTCAGCATCTTAGCTTCACCAATATCGGAGTAATCCTCCGGCTTCATACCAGCTGATCCAAATTCATCGTTGTACTCTTCTGGTGGCACATAGCCATCTGAAGTCATAACTTTCGTTGTGTAAAAATGAGTGGCACTGTTCCAGATGGTAGCAACCTCATCCTTAGGAAGTGGTGGATCACACTTATTCACGTATTCCATAAATACCTGGAAGGAACGATCATCGGATAAGCCATACTTCTTTAAGATTCGACCTGCATAATGGCTCAGTGTCTTATTACGACTTCCTTCTAAAATCGGACCTGAATGCGCTGGAGCATCAAACTCCTCGTCCTCCTCCGGAGCACCTGTCACCAAGTCTCCGTCAGACAAATCATCCATAATGCTTATCCAACCTTCATGCCAGGTAACTTCTGACACATCACAACCGAATAAGAATCTGGCAGCATCCAGCGCGTTGCCATCGAAGAACGGATACTTCTTATAAAGCGCTTCCTTCACGTTTGCATACGCATCAGCATCGTTGATTGCTTCCACTGGAAAAATCACATGAAATCTAGGTGCTGCCGGGTGCGATCCCTTTGGCAACATATGATGGCGGCTCGGCACCAGACAATAATCGATGTCTGGGAACATCTCATCCATCTTTGCTTCCGTAATAAACTCCGCCGGATCATCTGTGTGATCGTTATCCACGTCCATGACAACGGCATTCGAAGTCACGAAATTGTCCTTGCTTCTGTAGTTACCTTTATACTCAGCGCAGACATGATCTTTTTGGACTGCTTCCTGAAGAACCTCTGGCCCATCAACTTCTACTCTATGTGGGTAGTCGCAGTTGGCTTTATTCCCGGTGCAGTCGGCTGTGTAAATAACAAAATTCATACTTAACGTTCCTCCTGCAATCTCTCTGGACCTATCTCCAGAGCTCTGTTTGTTTCGTTACACGAACTATCGAAATATCTGATTTTCTTTCCGTGTCTCTTGGCTTTTGCTATCTCAGCTTTCATGCCTGCACTAGCTTCTTCACCAAATACCCACAGCTCGTCGCACTTTCCAAGCAGCACCATATCCATAAACATGGCCAGCTCTCGTTCTGCCTCTTCCTTCATATAAAGAGGAAGCAGTAAATGCGGCGCGAGTGGTATGGCATCCTGGTCCACTGCAAATCGGCTGTATCGTTTCGCTGCTTCTGTATTAGTAACAACATCACCGGAATACTTGGAGCAGATGTAGACAAGCGGCAGATACTTCTTCTTACTTGCCTTCGCGATTGCTTCAGCTGCAGTTGGATCAGGATAGCCTTCCTGATTACGTCCAAATACGCTCATGGCTCTCACTCTCCTTTCGTTAAAAGATAGAAGTTTTACCCTCTTCAACTTCCTAAGGGGAATTGGTCACCCAGATTCCGGCGCTTTTCAAAAATTTCTAAAAAAAATATGTCAGGTACGAATCGCTTCCTTATATTAATGAAACAGCCTGACATTTTTATTTTCACAAAACCCGGAATTTCATCTCGCACTTTCCCTTAGGTAGTTAGAAGGGCATGAGGCACCGGTCGAAAAGAAAATTTAAAAAGTTTTCAAAAAATCCGGAATCCACTCCTTCGAATCCCCTTAGGAAGTTAGAAAGGCAGAAAGCCAATCGGAAAGCGAGGTTAAGAAGATGACAAACACAAGAGATTCTGCCAGTCCTATTGATGCAGTTGATGAAGAGCTTATTGACACGCTCATTGCCATCAGCGTCGTAGCAAAAAGACTGGCAGCCAAACTAAGACAATCTACTGAAAATCAAAGAGAAAGTGAGGAACCCGAAAATGAGTAAGATGTCAAATTTAGATCTTGTCCTCGATGAGATGATCACCGCTGGACAGAAAATGATTGATGCAGCTACTGCATTAAAAGAAATGTTCTCAAATACCGCTCCGGATGTGAGCAAGACAGAGGCAACACCAGAAAAGAAAGAAGCCCCAGCTCCTACTCTAGAAGTTAAGAAATATTCCTTCCAGGAAGTACGCGGTATCATGGCTTCTCTTGCTGGTAAGGGCAAGAAAGCTGAAGCAAAAGCCCTCTTAACAAAATATGGTGCTAGTCGCCTAAGTGATGTGAAAGAGGATGACTACGCTGCTTTAGTGGCTGAGGCCGAGGTACTTGCCAATGGCTAAGCACGCATTCCTCTCTGCATCAGCTTCGCACCGTTGGATCAACTGTCCACCTTCTGCAAAGCTCTGTGAAGGAATCAAAGATGAATCCTCACCCTATGCACAGGAAGGAACCGACTGTCATGAGCTTTGTGCCTACTTAATAGAAAAGGCGCTGGGACGTGATGCACCTGATCCAACCGAGGACCTTACCTATTACAACGGTGAGATGCAAAACTGTGCGGAGGAATACAGAGATTACGTTCTGGAGCAATTCGAACGTTCCAAGAAGTTCTGTAGCGACCCTATGGTATTCATTGAACAGAGACTCGACTTCTCTCGCTGGGTTGAGAACGGATTCGGAACTGGTGACTGTGTCATCATTGCAGACGAAGTTCTCCACATTATTGATTACAAGCATGGTCTTGGAGTCCTTGTGGAATCCGAAGGTAACAGTCAGATGATGTGCTATGCACTCGGTGCTCTGGAAGCATTCGATGACTTATATGACATCAGCACTATCGAAATGACAATCTTCCAGCCACGAAGAGAAAACGTCTCTACCAGCTCTATCAGCAAAGAGGATCTTCTTAAATGGGCTGATGAAGTATTAAAACCAACCGCTGCCCTCGCCTATGAGGGCAAAGGTGAATTTAAGGCTGGTGATCACTGCCAGTTCTGCAAAGTAAAAGCCACCTGCAGGGAACGAGCAGAAACCAACCTTGAACTTGCAAAGTACGATTTCGAGATGCCTGCTACCCTCGATGATTTCGAGATTGCAGCAATTCTCCCAAGAATCGATCAGTTAATTTCCTGGGGAAATGACATCAAAGATTACGCACTGACGCAGGCTCAGTCTGGAACCCACTACGAAGGTTTCAAAATCGTAGAAGGCAGAAGCAACCGTAAATACACCGATGACACAGCTGTCGCAGAAGCGGTAACCGCTGCCGGATATGATCCATATGAAAAGAAGCTGCTTGGCATCACTGCCATGAGCTCTCTGCTTGGAAAGAAGCAGTTTGAACAGATATTAGGTGGACTTGTATATAAGCCACCAGGTAAACCTGCACTCGTTCCTGAGTCTGATAAAAGACCAGCTATGAACACTGCAGCAGATGATTTTAATGACAATTAACAGGAGGAAAATATTATGTCTAAGATCGCAAACCCTACAAAAGTTATCACAGGAGTAAACACAAGATGGTCATACGCTAACGTGTGGGACCCCAAGTCAATCAATGGAGGCTCACCAAAGTACAGCGTTTCTCTTATCATTCCGAAGTCAGATACCGTAACCGTAAACAAGATCAAGGCCGCAATCCAGGCCGCCTACGAAGAAGGTGAATCTAAGCTTAAGGGAACCGCTAAGGTTTGTCCTGCACTTGATGTTATCAAGACACCTCTTCGTGATGGTGACAAGGAGCGTCCTGGTGATGAAGCTTACAAGAACAGCTACTTCATCAACGCCAACTCTGCTACTGCACCTGGTATCGTTGATGCAGACCGTCAGCAGATCATTGATCGCTCCGAAGTTTACAGCGGCGTGTACGGTCGTGCTTCCATTAACCTCTACGCTTTCAATTCCAACGGTAACCGTGGAATCGCCTGCGGACTTAACAACCTTCAGAAGATTCGTGATGGTGAGCCTCTTGGCGGTAAGTCTAGAGCTGAGGATGATTTCGCTACCGAAGAAGATGACGATTTCTTAAGCTAATCAAGACAAACCATAGTCAATCAATAGGCGGTAGCAATCACCCTGCCGCCTATTTTTATAGGAGTAAACACATGGAAATGATAACTGAATTATCCATCGACTTAGAAACTTACAGCGATGTTGATATAAAAAAATCCGGCGTATACAAATATGCTGAATCCGAGAATTTTGAAATACTATTATTTGCAGTCTCCATCAATGGCGGCGATGTCATTGTATATGACTTAGCCTGCGGTGACGTGCTTCCAGATGAGATCCTGGATGCCATTGTTAGTGATGATGTAATCAAGTGGGCATTCAACGCTTCCTTCGAGCGCATCTGTCTCTCCTACTGGATGAAGCGCAACTACCCTGGCCGTTTCTGCAGTTACAGTATCCCTGAGGACACTGTTGGCAATTACCTCGATCCTAGTTCATGGCGCTGCACAATGATCTGGAGTGCCTACATGGGACTTCCACTTTCACTTGAAGGTGTCGGTGCTGTGCTTGGTCTTAAGGATCAGAAAATGAAGGAAGGCAAAGATCTCATTCGATATTTCTGCGTTCCATGCAAACCTACCAAATCCAATGGCGGCAGGACCAGAAACCTTCCTATGCATGCACCAGAGAAATGGTCTGTTTTCAAATCCTACAATAAACGTGACGTTGAAGTCGAAATGGGCATCAAAGATAAACTTCACAAGTTCCCGGTGCCAGACTTCATATGGGAAGAGTATCACCTGGACCAGGAAATCAATGATCGCGGTATTCTTGTGGACCTTCAGATGGTAGAAAACGCTATCGCCTTTGACGAACGTTCCAAAGCCACTATCGCAGATGAGATGCGCGGCCTTACGGATATCGAAAATCCAAATAGTGTGTCACAGATGAAATCTTGGCTATCCGATCAGGGAATTGAAGCAGAGTCACTTGGTAAGAAGGCAGTTGCTGAAATAATCAAAGATGCATCAGAAGATTTAGCGCAGGTCCTCTCCCTTCGTCAGCAGCTTGCCAAGAGCTCTGTCAAAAAGTATCAGGCAATGCAAAATGCAGCCTGTACCGATCACCGTACCAGAGGAATGTTCCAGTTCTATGGTGCCAATCGTACCGGTCGCTGGGCTGGTCGCCTGATCCAGTTGCAGAACCTTCCTCAAAACCACATGGATGACTTGGACGCTGCAAGAGAACTTGTTTGTATTGGCGATTATGATTCTCTGTCTATGTTATATGACGATATCCCGGATACACTCTCCCAGCTTATCCGTACTGCCTTCATTGCAAAGCCTGGATACAAATTCTATGTAGCAGACTTTAGTGCAATCGAAGCTCGTGTCATTGCTCACCTAGCCGGAGAATCATGGCGTGCAGAGGTATTCAAAAATGGTGGTGACATTTACTGTGCGAGTGCCAGTCAGATGTTCCATGTACCGGTTGAGAAACATGGCATCAACGGTCACCTTCGTCAAAAAGGTAAGATTGCGGAGCTGGCCCTTGGCTACGGCGGCAGTGTCGGCGCACTGAAGGCAATGGGTGCCTTGGAAATGGGACTTACCGAAGAAGAGCTCCAACCGCTGGTAGACGCCTGGAGGCAGTCCAATCCAAATATCGTAGCGCTCTGGTGGGACTTTGACACTGCTATTAAAAATGCTATCAAGATGCATTGTAGCACTGCCTCACATGGTATTAAGTTCACCTGGCGCAGTGGCATGTTATTCATTACTCTTCCATCCGGCAGAAAACTCACTTACGTCAAGCCACGCATTGGCGAGAATAAGTTCGGTGGTGAATCTGTAACCTACGAAGGTATCGGAGCCACTAAAAAGTGGGAACGCCTGGAAAGCTACGGCCCTAAATTCGTCGAGAATGTGGTACAAGCTATTTCCAGAGATCTTCTGATGAATGCCATGAAAACCTTGTCTCATTGCTTCATCTGTGGTCATGTCCACGATGAACTGATTATCGAATGTTCTGAAAAAGTATCCTTAGAAGTGCTATGCAAGCAGATGGCGAGAACACCAGACTGGATGCCAGACATCCTGCTTCGCGCCGATGGCTATGTCACAGAATTTTATAAAAAAGACTAACGAAAAGGGCAGTACTGATCATAGCGACCGGTACTGCCATTATGCTTTATTTATTCAATTCTGCTACCATTCTTTTAAGGATTTCATCAACCTGACCGGCGCGTTGTCTGCGCTCGAAGGAGCCATTACTAAAATAATCTTCTCTTAGAATTGCAGTAAGCAATGCAGTACATAATTCATAATCTGCATTTGCCGCACGCTGTAATTCCTCATTACAATTGATCGGTTCTGTTGTCATGTAATCCGCATAGTTACACTTAAGGTCACCCAGATCTTCAAGCAAACCATAATAAGTTCTTTCTCTGCCTGGATGATCAATGACAGCCTGAATTTTTTTTATTTTTTCTTCGTTTGTCATAGCCCCTCCATCTTCTACGCTGATTCATTTCATGTATTTCTTAAACACCTTAGAGAAGGCAATAATTCTATCTATAGCTTCATTCATAAGTGTGTCGTAATTGGAATGATCATCAAAATCTAGACCTGGGATTCGGTACACGATTCTTGACGCCTTCTTTCCATCAAGGCGCTGCCAATCTAAAGTCAGCCCCAGCTCTTTTTCAATAACGTCCTTTTCTGCATAAAGTCTGTCAAAGATACTCTTATCATCGCTGATATACAATTCGATTCCTATGCAGTTTTCCTTATTAACAAGGGTTATTCCTAAATGAGCTGCACTTGTACCAATCGCCACATCATACCAATGATCTGTAGATGCCTTACGCACGTTAAAAGGTCTGCCTCTCTCAATAATAACCTCATTAAATCTTGTCCAGAATGCAAGCCTCTCAGACTGTGATTTATTCATCTCCCCGGAGCTCGCCTGTATTTTACCTGTTTTGATGAAGTCATTAGGCTTTTCCACAATTTCAAACTTCGGAGCATACAAGGAATCACCAATCTTATATGCATGGATCTCAATCAAAAAGAAATTGATTTCCTTGTTTGTATTGTTGTTTAGCCATTCAACAGCGCTTCTATGCTCCTCACGTGCATCCTTTACAATCCAAACAATGACCTTAGCATCAAGCCCGGAAGCATAAGTAATCACCTTACCCAAATGATCATGGTTTGACTGTTCAAGCTGGTTCTCGATAATAATCTTCTGTCCGGTAGTCTCATCACTGGCCACTAAGTCACAACGATATGAGCCAACGTACACTTCCTTTTCAATATCAACCAAGGTAAGTCCAAGCGCCTCATTTAACAGATCTATATTTTCTTCTTTGGCCAGCCAGTTAGAAAAATCATATTGCTCATGCGACCAGAGCTTTCTAACATCGACTTCTTCCAGCCTTCCTAATTTCATTGTTGCCATTCAAATTCACCTTCTTCATCAACTTCACTAATTATCCGTCCACATTTCGCATTGTGTAATTACTGTTTGAAGCGCGTCTTCTATTCCTTCTGGAGGATACTTATATTTCTTTAATAGTCGTTTTACCATCCGTCGCATACCCGCTCTCGCAGACTCTTTCTTTTCCCAGTCGACTGTACGTGACCGGCACAATGCATCTGTTAGCTCCTTTGTGATAGCGATGAGCTGATCATTAGAATAAAAGTCTTTAACGGCTGCGGGTTTAGTAAGTGCGTCGTAGAAAGCCAGCTCTTCATCTGTTAATCCCATTGCATTCCCATTTTCATGAGCAGATGCAATGTCTTGAGCCATTTTTATCAATTCATCAATGACTTCTTCATTTGTAAGCATCCCATTAAGATATGACTTAACTACATGATCTAGCATTTTTGAAAATTGCTCTGATTTAACAACGTTTGTTCGCTTATAAATTCTAACTTGTTCTGCAATCAGCTTTTTCAATAATTCAATAGACAAATTTTTCTCTGGCATTTTTGCAATTTCCTGCATAAATGCAGTATTAAAGAGATTAAATTCTTTGTCCGCATCAGTAAATAGATTTATAACTCCGCCGCTCTGTACACTCTGTTTCAAAAGTTCATTTACCTGAGCGTTAATATCCCTTAAAGACATTGGACCAGGTTTCTCTATTTTTACCAAAACAGAGCGCACAGTCTCAAGATAGGCCTCTTCACGTCTCTCGTCAGCCGTTGCAATACTCTTACTTAAAGAGAATGACTGGCGCATAAGATACGCTTCTGTAATAAAATTTTCCTTCGTTCCTTCAAGTACAGGAGAAGATAAGAAATTTACTCCTCCTGTGATTAAAGATGCTCTTCTCAAATCACTTTCTGTTGTAAAGAATTCTGAGTAATCAAATCCATGTAATAAATCGCGGCAAACAATCAACTTTTCTTGGAACTTTTTGTATGCAGTCGATGCAATATCCATCTCACCAAAATTCTTACGATCTTGGTCTGTATACTGCTTCATTGCTGCCTTCAATGCAGAGGCAATACCAATATAATCTACAATCAAGCCACCTTCTTTATCTTTAAATACACGATTAACTCGTGCAATCGCCTGCATCAAATTATGACCTTTCATAGGCTTGAAGATGTACATAGTTGACATTGATGGAACATCAAAACCTGTTAACCACATGTCGATCACGATAGCAATCTTAAATTCACTATTATTATCTTTGAATTCTCTTGCTAATCCTTCACGATATGCCTTATTTCCTGTTAATGTCTTCCACTCTTCAGGGTCTTGGTTTCCTCCGGTCATTACAATTTTGACTTTATTTTTCCAATCTTCTCTTAAAGATAGAATTTTTTTATAAATTTTAATTGCCATCGGCCGAGAATAAGCAACGATCATTGCCTTACCGGTTTGCTCATATTGGCGGTATTTCTCATAATGCTCGACAATATCTTCACAAAGCGAGTCTATAACATCCGGAGCACCCAGAACTCCATCCATTTTTGCTAAATCATGCTTACTCTTTTCAATATCCACTTCATTTGCATTTTCTTTTATACTCTCGTATAACGCATCAATCCTTTGAAGTGTATTTTCATCAAGTTTAAGCTTAATAACTCTGCTTTCATAATAGATCGGACGCGTCGCTCCATCAGCAACTGCTTGCGTCATATCATAGACATCTATGTAATTTCCAAAGACTTCCAGGGTATTTCTATCCTCTAGCTCAATTGGTGTTCCAGTGAACCCAATATATGTTGCATTTGGGAGCGCGTCCCTAACTCTTCTTGCATTACCAATAGTTATTTTACCTGTTTTAGCATTAACGCGTTCTTCAAATCCATACTGGCTTCTATGTGCCTCATCAGCCATAACGATAATGTTTCTTCTCTCATTTAAAGCCTCCGAAGATTCCTCGAACTTTTGCATTGTAGTAAAAATAATACCATTCGCTTCACGACCATCTAACCAGTTCTTTAATGCAATAGTCTTTGAACCGTTTTTCACTTCATCCTCAGATAATCTCCTCTTCTCAGCCTGAACAGGGGCCTGACGAAGGAAGTCTTTGCATTTGGAAAACTGTGCAAAAAGCTGATCATCAAGATCATTTCTATCTGTTACGACAACTATCGTTGGACTATTAAGGGCTGCCTGCAAATATTTTGCATAGAACACCATCGAAAGAGATTTACCACTGCCCTGTGTATGCCAAAATACACCACCTCGACCATCGCCACCGACTGAGCTTGCTTTAACTGTCGATTCAACTGCTTTTTTCACTGCAAAATATTGATGGTATGCAGCCAGAATTTTTGCATCTCCACCGGACTCTTTTGAAAAGCAGATGAAATTATGAAGTATGTCTAAAAATCTTGTTTTTGAGAACATACCCCGCATTAAAGTAGTAAAATCAGCGTATCTTGTTTCTTCGTAATCTCCATCTACTGTTTTCCATTCCATAAATCGGTCAAAGGTTGCAGTAATTGTCCCTGCCCTAGTTTGTGACTGATCACTGATAACGCAAAATGCATTATATATAAAGAAACTCTCAATCGACTTCATATAGTTTCTAATCTGCAAGTATGCATCCTCAATCGTAGCAGAATCAGCTTTTGGGGACTTTAACTCCATAACAACTACTGGTATACCATTTAAGAAAATAACAACATCTGGTCGCTTAGTTTCGTATTCTTCAAATGTCCATTGATTGGCCACCACAAAGCTGTTATTGTTGATATTCTTATAATCAACCAAATACACAAGGGCTGCTCTGTTTTCTCCATTTAAATGATAAGAGACCTCTATACCATTCTGCAGATAATCCATAAAGATTTCATTTTTGGAAACTAATGACCCGGCTTCATAGTTAGCAAGCTTCTGTATTGCTTCATCAACTGCTACGGATGGCATCGAAGGATTAATCCTTTCAATTGAACTACGTAATTCCTCCGCTCTTAAAGGATTGTGGTGATCCGTATTCACGTCTGGACCATAAGCGTGCGTGTAGCCCATATTTTCGAATAATTCTATGATTGAATTTTCATAACTGGCTTCATTGAAAATTGCCATTTAAAATGCACCTCCTTACGAGCACCGATGTTTCATAATATCGATCATCTCTTTTTGATAATAGCTCATGATGGTTTATTTATCCTGCCATCATTCGGGGAATACTATTTCGTATATAAACAAGAATTTAGAGCAGCAAATCTCCGCACTTTATCAATCTTGGTTTGAAGATTTTGACCTTACAGAAGGCGTTTGTCCCGAAAGCTGGAGCAATCAAGAACTTTCAACTATTGCAGAGATTTCAAGTGGAAAGCGCCCACCAATAAAAGCTGAATCATATAGCCAAGAAACACCGATTCCCATTGTTGGTGCTGCATCTGTAATGGGTTTCACCTCAGAAGCAAACCATAAAGATAAGATTCTTGTTACAGGTCGTGTTGGTACACACGGTATAGTTCAGAGATTTAGCACTCCTTGTTGGACTTCGGATAACACCCTTGTGATAAAAAGTGATTACTATGAATTTACCAATCAAATATTACGAAGGATTGATTATTCATCAATGAATCGTGGTTCAACTCAGCCACTTATTACCCAAGGGGATATGAAAAAAGTTGAAGTGTTAGTTCCCGACGATATAGTCCTTGCAAAGTTCGAGGCATTTGCCGGCACTTTGATGGCTCAATGGGAAGCAAATAATCAAGAAAATATCAACTTAGCCAATCTAAGAGATACTTTACTACCAAAATTGATGTCTGGCGAATTGGATGTCTCCGGCCTTGACATTTAAGCTGCTAAATTCTTGTTTATCTTTTCATTATCCTCAATTTTTGTATCCAAAGCAGCCAGTATGGAAACTATCTTGTTCTGAATAGTCAATGGAGGAACCTTTACAACCTGCTTTCCCAATGTTTTTACAGAAAGACCTGGTTGAGCTGATTGACCAGATAATCTACCTAAATTCATTGTTGACAAAAGGTATGAAAGATACCTTGTATTATTATTTTCGTTTGCACAAGTAACCACTGCATGCTCAGTCATATACGCTGTACCGCTAAAATAGCGAACATTTCCACAGTAAGCTCCCTGTCTACCAATTATTGCACAATCACCCTCAAAATTAGCTGTTTCTGTATAACCTCGAAGTCCATTGCCGCCATATACAGGATATTTACCACTATCTGAGATTTTCTTTGCCGGTAATCCCTTGCCGCTACTAAGACGAGAGCAAATTTGATTTAACTCGTATTCCTTCCACTCAGCCATATTGTCACCTTCCTTAACCTATGTATTTCTTGTGAGCCAACTTAACATTGCTCTGCTTGACCATTGCATACTGCAAGGTCGTATCTATTCGTTTATGCCCCAAGAGTTGCTGTAACTGCTCAATCGGCATTCCTTTGTCAATCGCCATCGTTGCAAGCGTCCTGCGGAACTTATGCGGATGGACTTTCGGAATATCCAGCTGTTTTCCCATTTCACGCAGGCGAGATTCGATGCCACCGATTTTGATTCTCTCATGCGGAGAACGCAGGGTAACGAACAATGCCGGATTATCATCAGTTCTACTGTCAATGTAGTTCAGCAGATGAATCTTTGTCCGAGCATCAAAGTATACAATGCGTTCCTTATCGCCTTTACCGAAAACCACACATTCGCGTTCATTGAAATTGATGTCTGCTTTATTCAGCAGAACCATTTCACCGATACGCATTCCGGTAGAAGCCAGCATATCAATCATTGCCAAGTCTCGAAGTTCTGTGCAGTTGTCACGCATCTTCTCCAAGTCCTCGTCTGTATAAGTTTCCTTGATGTTGGTTGCTGTTTTCACCTTATGGATACGGCGAACAGGACTTTTCAAAATATAATCCTCGTCCTCCAACCAGGAGAAAAAGCTGGACAATATCCTCCGAATATTATCTATCGTCACACGACTGGACTGGTTCTTGCTCTGATAATCTGTCAGATAGGAACGTAAGTCCTCCGTCTGAATGTGGCGAATGCCTTTATCTATCGAAGATACCATTGCTTCGATGGTCGTCCGGTAATATTTTAGCGTTTTCTCTGAACAGCCTTCAATCCGCTTTGCCGAAACAAAAGCGTCTATCAGCTTTGGGTTATCGTCTGTATCTTTCTTTTCTGTCCGCACTGTAATCTCACAGCCAAACAGTGCGTTTTCAAGCACTTTTTGCAACTGCTGCATTTGTGCGTTGTCGAGGTGTGGCAGCATTTGCTGTATCACCTCTGAAATAATCTGTTGTGTCATAGATCATTCTCCTTCAAATTTATTTTCCAGAGAACGACTCAACGGCAGTTCCGTTGGCTTTAGCCCCCGCCGTTGGTGGGAGTATTTAGGTTAAACAATAATTTAACGGCTTAAAGGTCGATGTCAGAGACATCAAGCTCGCCGGACATCAACTTGGGCAAAATAGCATCTCGTGTAGCAGCAAGACTTTGATTTTCGGAATTGTTTTTTTCTATAAGTTCAAACATCGGTTCAACTGTTTTATGGAATTTTTCAAGCAAAGTATCATTTGGAAGATATATTGGCAAATTCTTAAAATCGGTTTTGTTAAATTTCGGCTGAGCAGAACCACCTTTAATTCCTTGAATTAAAGATTGCCCATAAAGCCACTTAAACCAAATGTAAAGGTAGTATTGGAGATTCTTTTGCTCAGGGCGAAGCATAATGATATTGTTTCCGAGCGTCATCGGTTTGTTTAATTTAGGACACAAGAATACACTTCCAACATCACCAACATTTGAAATTATGATTTCCCCACCAAAGAGTGTTGATTTGGATAGGAAATCATAAGAATGTTTATCAACAAAAACTTCAAATGTTCCTGATTTTAAGTCTGTATTACGAATAAAATAGGCATAATTATTTTCTTGATACAGTTTAACATTTGCTTTGAGGGAGGCAAAACTACCATTGGCAACATAATCTGTTACTACCATAGGTAATTCACCATTTTTCATCAACTTGAATGAAGATGGTATATTACCAAACCGTGTTTCGCACATCTTTTCAGAGCAGTTTTCAAAATTAGTAAACCACTGCTTGAATAGAAGCACTGCTTGCTGTTCTAAATTATTGTTTATGCGTTTATTTAGCTCCTGTTTATAGGAAAATTTATAATATATGTCCCCTATTTCCCTTTGAATCTCCATCGGTGGTAATGGAATCATCAATGTGTCAAAATGACTTTTTTTGAAGTGAGGAATAACATCTCCAACACTAGTATTTGAAATTTGAGACTGCAATTTTCTGCTCCTTAAAACAGCAAGCAAAAAGTAGTTATATATTTGTTTTTCATCCGCGCGAAGAGCAACCATATCCTGTGCGATACAAAAATCTATTGGATCAGGAACTAAACAACATCTCCCGGGTGTTCCCTTACATACAAACAGAATATCTCCTGGCACCGGATGAGCTCTAAACCAATTGCTATATGTTTCATCTGATAAATAACGAATTTTTTCATATGAAGGAAATAGATTTTCATTTTTCACACAATTAGTTGCAATCAATATTCTTCCCGAATCTGCTGTAGGAACTGTTTTGCCCCGATTATCAACGATAAATTTCAAAACATCCGGCAATGGCTTTTGTGGGAAATCTTCCCATATATCATATTTCATATCCTATAGCCCCCAGTTTTCTCTTTATTTCTTCTTGAAGCTCAATTGACTCTTTAAACATTTCAGATAATTCTGATGTGAGTCTCTGCATTTTTTCTTCAAAAGGTTCTCCGTCATCTTCTACATCACTGATTCCCACATAGCGCCCAGGAGTAAGAATATAATCTTGTTTAGCAATCTCCTCAATATTGGTTACAACGCAATAGCCTGGCTCATTTTCAAGTGATCCATCAATGAATGCTTTATAAGTATCTGAGAGCTTCTTTATATCATTATCCTCTGGGTTCTCTGATCCATCTGATAATTCTCTTAATGCACGGGTCACCATTGTTCCCATATTACGTGCATCTATAAACAGAGTTTTTCCTTTCTGTTTCTTATTCTTATTGATAAACCACAGGCAAACTGGGATACCCGTTGTATAAAACAATTTATCTGGAAGGGAAATTATGCATTCAATCAGGTCGTCATCAATTATATTTTTTCTAATTTCACCTTCACCACCAGACTGAGAAGATAATGATCCGTTCGCTAATACCATACCCATTCGACCGTTTGGAGCTAAATGCCAAATCATATGCTGCATCCATGCAAAGTTTGCATTACCTGCCGGTGGCATACCATATTTCCAACGTTGGTCTTCTTTTAATTTATCAGCTCCCCAAGGTGTTAAGTTGAATGGTGGATTTGCCATAACGAAATCTGCTCTCATTGTCGGATGCTGATCATTTAAAAACGTATCTTCCGGTATTTCTCCTAAATTACAGTCAATACCTCTAATTGCAAGATTCATCTTAGCCATCTTCCACGTGGTTGGATTAGATTCCTGACCATAAACAGATATATCATTAATATTTCCCTGATGATTTTTTACAAAACTAGCAGACTGAACAAACATTCCTCCTGCTCCACAGCATGGATCATAAACTCGACCATTGTATGGCTGTAAAATCTCAACAATCGTTCTAACAACACAAGACGGCGTGTAGAATTGGCCGGCATTTTTTCCTTCCTGAGCAGCGAAATTACGCAAACAGTACTCATAAGTTCTACCCAGTAAATCTTTCTCGTCAGTGCCCTCATCCATTTGAACATTAGTAAACAGATCTACAACCTCGCCAAGCCGTCTCTTATCAAGTTCCGGACGTGCAAAATTTTTAGGAAGAATACCTTTTAACTTTTTGTTTTCATTCTCAATTGCAATCATTGCGTTATCAATAGTCGTACCAATTTCCGGAGTATGTGCTTTTTCAGCAATGTCCTTCCAGCGCGCCCCTGATGGTACAAAGAAAATATTTTTGTATGTATATTCATCCCTATCTTCTTCGAATCCATCACCTTCTTCCAGCAATTCTTTATATCGTGTTTCAAAGCTATCAGAAATATACTTTAGAAATATCAGTCCGAGAATAACATTTTTATATTCCGAAGCATCCATATTTCCTCTAAGAACACAGGCTGCGTCCCATATTTCCTTTTCAAATCCGATGTCTGCTGTGTTTTTTTCTGCCATCAGTTTTTACCATCCTTTTCTTTTAATTCTTCAACCAATCTATGTAGCTCATCTGGTTCTAGAGTGCCTAAATAACGAAAAAGTTCCACCCAATCCCCATCTTTAAATTGCGCCGGACCTTTCAAATCAATCGCTTCCTGCATTTTCTCATTATACTTGAGTAACCTTAATCCATTAAAATTGTCCAGTTTTTCTTTCCATGTATCAAGCATTTCAAGATCTACCGATGCCAATTTTTGCCTTCGACGCATAATATATGACAATAGCCTATCTTTAATTTTTATATAATCAGGGTCAGGTTCCAGTACTGGTTTCTGACTTTCTTCATCATCCTCGTCATCTAACTCAGAATCTACTAATTTCAGTAAGCCCTTTTCTTCAGCTGTTAGAACTAAATCAGGCACTTCAATTGTATTATTCTCGATTAAACGATCAAGGACCATAGCTATCTGCTCATACGTTAGTTTTTCAACTGCTAGTCCATCTATTTCTGAATGTTCACTAATTCCCAAAATCCAATCTACGGAAACCTTATACGCCTTTGATATCTCAAGAAGCATATCAGGAGTCGGAATTTGAGAACCATTTAACCATTTACTGACATTACCTTGTGTTGTATTTAACTTTCGAGCAGTAACTTCTTGTGTATCACCTTTAAAAACAATTGCTAGGCGATCTTTCGTAATCAATCTTAGATCTGCCAACGTCTCATCCTCCAAATAGTTCTGGCTCGCTAGACATTATCTCGTTATATTCGTCTTCTTTATCCTTTGCACATTTATACACTTCAAGCCAGTTTGCTTCTGTTCTAGCTTCCGATGCAAGAAAACCAAGATTTTCTTCTCTCCATATGCTTTGATATATAAGTTCCTTGTCATTAAATAACGCTAATTTCGACTTTCTCCAACTTTGATAAAATTCCTTATCTGTTTTATACAGATTGATGCCTTTCTTTAATAACGTATTTAAAAGTGGGTCTTTTATATCTAATTTGGCGTACGCCCCCTCATAGTCTATATCGAACCCATAATTAAATAACTGAATTAATGTATCAACAGCCGCTGCATAAGATGTTTCTTCTACTGCATTAGCGACTTTTTTGTTATTCGAAATACCCAGTAACCAATCAACTGAAACTTCATACACTTCTGCAATTCTATATAAAGTATCCAGACTTGGTTGCTGGTTTCCAGAAAGCAACTTACTAACATTTCCCTGAGTCATATTAATTTTTTTACCAACAGTCTCCTGTGAATCATCACCAAAGCACTCTTTAAGACGACCCTTAAAAACATCTAATTCCATATTATTTCATTCTCCATATTCTTGCAAAGAATATAATATTTCTTTTCGCATAACTACATTCTACCACGAATATTTCCATTTTACTAGGTATCAATTATCGAGTCTCCACGAATAATCCCATTCAAACCACTCGTTATCTTATTCCACGCAAAAACTATAAGATTGAATTACGAAGAAGATATATCTTCTTCATTACCATCAGACGATGCGTTCCCTGATCAAGAACGGTCCTATCTGAATCTGATGAACAACTAAATAACCAAACCAGCTGAATAGGACAAGCTGGCCAAACCAATAGGAGGAAACTCGCTATGGCAATGGCCAACTATATTCAGGTATCGCACATGTGGAATTTCCTCCGTGTCAATCCAAGGAGGAATGCCACATGGCAGAGACAAAGTATTATTCTGATTTTAGTAACCGTAAACCAATTAATGATGAGCCTTTGAAGAACGGGGAGGTTCTTGTTCCCGTTCACGCATTGGAACTCGTCAAAGCAGCCGACGAAAGCATCCGTCTTGGACTTGCCAAGTCCGGAGAACTTCTTAACAAAGAAAATCTCGAAACATGGCATCTGGGTGGACGCAAAATTCTGGTAGGATTCGCACCAGTTCCTGCAAACCACGCTGAATCAGCAACAAAAGCATTCTGGGATGATGTAAATGAATACATCGAAGCTACCCGTAAAGCTAGATGCCTTATTGCAAATCCTCATGGCGAACTCATCCGTTGTCCGAGATGCAATGACTGCAAAAAATGTGATAATTATGGTAGTGCTGATAATATCACTTCTCGTACGGTTTCTCTTGACAAGATGATGGATGATCTCGACAACGAGGATACGTCTGGATATGACCCAACAGGCACAACCGCGAATGAAGATCTGGCATTACTTATGATTACCGTCAATGATCTAATTAAGGAAGTTTCAAAAAAATATCCTGAATCTGATTCGATTCTTCATCTCATCATTGATGGATATCAAAAGAAAGAAATTTTCGAACAGGTAGATTTAGGCAAAGGAAAAACACAGGCCTACAGCTACATTGAGAAAATCCAAAAGTACGCTAAAGAACTCTACAACAAGAAATACCGTTAATTTACAGACAGCGGCCGGATACCAACTCTCCGGTCGCTGTTTTTCTATGGAAAAAGCTATCGTTACAAGGTGAACCCCAGGGTTCATTTTTCGCTGTTATCCATTCCCTAGTGTCAACCTTGCCTTGTGGACCAGTTCCCACACAGCCATTTCCGAGCATAAAAAGAAAGGCTTTCCAGGAGTCAATCGTACTCATTAACGATAGCTCTCTGAAAAGCCTTTTATTTACTACATATTTTTTACTTGTTAGGGTTCACTTTTGACATCAAAACAACCGTCTCAACGGTATTCCCTTTGTCCCACAAAAGCTCCGTAACTTCCCCGCCATCCTTGAACACCGGAAAATTCAGACCAATCCGCTTTAGCGGATATTCAGACTCGTCATTCCTGTAAATTTCAATTTCCTTAATCAAGGCTGTGACCACATTTCTCTTTTCTTCGTCATTTATTATATTATAAACGCAGTCGAAATTCACCATGATTTTGTAAATATTCTCAAGAGTAATTGCCTGCTGCTTAATTGCATCTCGCCGAAGTCTGGCATCTTCGATTTTTTCCTCCAGCTCAACAATGACATCATATAGGGAATCTAACCGCAAGGTCATATCATGGAGCTTTCGTTCCCGGTATTTTGCATCAGCAGGGAGACTGTCAATTTCCCGTTCCAATCTTGTTTTATTCAGATCAACTTCCTTCAGCTTTGCCTGATAGCCCTCCAGTTCTTTATCCACTGCTTTCGTGTCAATCTGAACGCCAATCCGTTTTTTAATGGCTTGGGCATATTCCTCATTCCTTACGATCTCACGAATTGCCTCAATGACCATCGGTTCAATATCAGTCTTTTTCAGCATTGCCTTATATTCACAATGCTTACCCCTGACCATCCTATTCCGACTACATACATAATAGTAAATTTCTTTGTAAGTGCCATCTTTATTTGTCCATGCGTGTTTATTCGTATACATGGGACTTCCACAAACCGGGCATTTCAGCAGACCGGATAACAAATGAACTCGATCCCGTCCAATTTTTGACGGTTGCTTTACTCCGGTTCTAAGACGCTTGGCATGAGCCTTTTCCCATACCTCCTCACTAACGATTCCTTTATGCTGTCCCTCTGTCAGAATGTAATCGTCATTTCTTTTCATCTGGTAATCGTTTTTTGTGCCCTTGACTTTTTCCTTCGTTCTCCGTCCATAGGCAATTTTACCGCAATAAACCGGGTTATCCAGTATCAGTTTAATAAAATGTCCTGTCCAATCCTCTAATGTGCCATTCTGCCTCGGAATTTTCCGTATACCTTGTAAGTTCAACTGATTCGCAATACCACCCAAACCGATTTCCGATGAAGTATATAATTCAAAAATCTTCCGTATTGCCACAGCCTCTGTTTCTTCAATCATCAGCTTGTTATCTTCCAGTGTATATCCGTAGGGAGCAAAGCCACCATTCCATCCACCTTGCCGTGCCTTTTCGCGCCGTCCGTTCATCGTCTGCTCGATAATATTCTCACGCTCAATCTCAGCCACAGCAGATAGTACAGAAATCAAAAGTTTTCCGCTTGTCTGAGAGGAATCAATCCCTTCTTCTATGCAAATCAGATTTACACCATAAGATTGAACCAACTCCAAAGAGTTAAGTATATCTGCTGCATTACGGCCAAACCGTGACAGCTTATACACTAAAATATAGTCAATGTCCAAGCCATCCTCAATATCTCTGAGCATTTTTTGAAAGGCAGGCCGTCCCTCAATGGATTTACCGGATTTACCGGCATCTTCATAAATATCAACAATGATCATTTCCTCACGATCCGCAAATCGTGTCAGCATATTTTTTTGACCTTCCAGGCTGTATCCGTCCACTTGCATCTCTGTGCTGACCCTCGGATACAAAACACAGCGTTTTCCATATCGGTTCATAATTCATACCTCCAAAATTTACTTTTGGAAAATATCCTATGTAAAGCTGCGATTCTCACGCAGCTCCGTCAACCTCGCCCAGCACTCTCATACCATATTTCTCGATGATATGTGCCAGCGAAGTGATAAACGCTTCAAATTTTTGTTCCGCCAGAAGTTCTTCTGACCGGATTTCATCTGAAGGAATCAATGCGCTTTTATTCTGGATATTCTCCATTCAGAATCACCTCCGCAATTCCTAATGAAATTATAACTCTACTTGCACAGCCTGAAAATGATACGGCCTTTCGGCACTTTTATGTAATCCCTAGACTGCACAAGAGCGTCTTGTTTATATTTTCCATGTCATCCTTGTTTAGATGACCAATATAGTTTTTTAACCTCGACTTGTCGATTGTTCTGATCTGTTCCAGCATAACAACAGATGGTTTCACCAAACCGCATCTGTCATTTAAGTGGTAATGCGTGGGGAACTTTCTGCTTTTTTTGCTTACACTGGTAATTGCTGCAATAATAATCGTAGGACTGAAACAATTTCCCACATTGTTTTGAAGAATGAGTACAGGACGAGAGCCACTTTGTTCAGAGCCGATACCAGGGCTTAAATCAGCCGAATATATGTCACCTCGATGGAATTTTTCAAACATCACTCTCGCCTCCTTAATATCTTAATACTTAAATAGCCGCACCAGTCTGAAAGAAATCTTCGGATAAAAACCTGGTGCGGCTACTGTTATTCTGTTCGGATTACTCGTCATATTTGCCACGCCCCCTGACGATGGGAACACAACAGGTCTCCGTTGGCGCGGCTGTCATAACTCCGCAGCACCGTTCGTATCGTGTGCCGCAGGGTTCCCCCCAAGTCTTTGGCGGGCCGTGAGGAAGTATCTTTAAGCCC
>OGXZ01000548.1_pt1 | contig 22175 bp, 21 predicted proteins | sample 1576431 | NCBI WGS metagenome assembly OGXZ01 (sample SAMEA3541590, study PRJEB24748) | human gut metagenome | biome: human gut; feature: human-associated habitat; material: faeces | place: China | collected 2012
GACGACGCTGCAAGCAAGGAAGACCAGCTCGCACGCATCCAGACTCAGAAGTACATCGCTCTCTTCCCACTCTCTAACGAAGGTTGGGCTGAGCAGCGCCGCACCGGCTATCCGAAGTTCTTCGTAGCTTTGGTAAACAAGAGCAACGGTGCTGTCGACACTCAGGAAGGCGTTCGCCGTGTCATCTACAGCAGCAATGCTTACGACACCAACGCTGAAGGCGTAAAGGGTGGCATCGAGCTTCTCGACAAGGAGAATACCAGCAAGAAGGGTATCTCTGGCGATAAGGGCGGCACACACCTCTGGTGGGACAACGCTAACAAGGGCAACTTCTAAGCGCTCTGCAACAGAAATCTGATTAGAGCCTAACGCTCGTAACAGAAATCTATATTTAACAAGAAACGGACTCTGCCAAGCTTTTGGCGGAGTCCGTTTTTTATTAGAATAATCCTTTGCTTTTGTTCATAAAAGTAGAGCGATATTGCCTAACTTCTGAAAGAGTTTAGTAAATTTGCACTAAAAGAATTTACGCAGTTTCTGCATATATTGATTTACACTTTTACAAACAGAATGGGAAACATATACAACACATCATCTGTAAGGCTGCTGAGAGCGTTGCTGCTCGCAACTGTTTTGTTGTTCGCAACGCAGAATACGATACTCGCGCAGCAGAATGATACCATCGTTGCGCAGCAGAAGGAAACTCACGTTGACAAGAAAAAGCAGAAGAAGCAGAAGAAACCGCACAGCAAGTTCAGACGATGGCTGATGCGGACAGACAGCCTGCGACTGCAGCTGAGAAGTTCGGCTGACAGAGGACAGATGCTGCAATGGAGCGACTCTCTAATCATCGCCGAGATAAACAAGAGCAAGATGAGCGAGAAGAAGAAACAGCGCTACATAAAGCATCTCACGAAGATACAGAAACGGCTGGCTAAGTACGACCGCAAGCTGTTCTGGGGCGACTCGCTGCTTGCTGCCAACTATCACAAGGCGAAATACGACACGGCGTACATAGGGCGCCCCGACGCACGATGGACCATCAAATTCAGAGGCAATCTGTCGGGGGCAGACGTGCGCACTACGACTGTAACGGACGGCGTGGAGAACCGCTCGCGCGTAACAGCCGACTGCCGCGGAACGCTGAGCATGGCTGTGGCTTATCGCGGACTGGGACTGGGCGTGGCTGTGAACCCAGCCAAGTTTGCCGGCAAATGCAAGGACTTCGAGTACAACCTCAACTCGTACAGCAACCGCTATGGCTTCGACGTGGTGTTTCTCTCCTCGAAGACGTATCATGGATATAAGCAGGCGGGCACGCAACGCATCGACATCCACAAGGGTCAGATCTCGCAGAACGCGCTTAACCTCAACTTCTACTACGCCTTCAACTACCGCCGCTTCTCCTTTCCTGCTGCCTTCAGCCAGAGCTATATACAGAAGCGCAGCGCCGGCAGCTGGATGATTGGCGCAAGTTTCGACGGGTCGAAGACCAAGTTGAGCGACATGACCATACGCCTCAACGAGTTTGCGGTGGGTGCGGGCTATGCCTACAACCTCGTCTTGTCGCGCCGCTTGCTGCTACATCTCTCTGCCCTGCCCACGCTTACCATCTACTCGCACGACTACACCAAGAACCGCACAACCGCCGAGGGTACTGAAGAAACCGAAGGCAAAGAGAAAGCCGACGAAGGCAAAGAAATGAAGAGCGTGCGCCACAACATGGAGTATCACTTCCCTTCTGCCATCATCACGGGGCGCGCCGCCGCCGTCTATTCTTGGCGCAACAAATTCGCCGGCGCTACAGCCGTCTACAACTACTCAGTGGCTGGCGACGAAGATCATCTGCAGGTGCGTAGGAACAAATGGAGAGTGAGAATGTTCTTCGGATTCAGGTTTTAGCGAATTGTAGCGCAAGTAAAGCCTATCCACAATTTATTTTAGTAACTTTGCAGAAGAAAGCAACAGCGCCGCAAAAGTCAGCGCTGAACAACAAAAGGCGCTAACCAATAAACAGCGCAGAACAACAAAACTCATTGCAGAACATAAACACAAGCAATATGAAGAAAATCGTGATTCTCGACTTCGACGGCACCATCGCCGACACGAAGCCCGTTATACTCAACACCTTCCACCGCACCTTCGACGCTATGCACCTGCCGCAGCACAGCGACGAGGAGATAGCCGCTACGATAGGTCTACCGCTCGTAGAGGCGTTCCCCGTGCTCGAGCCGATGGACAAGGAGAAAGCGGCGGAGTGTACAGCCAAGTACCGCGAGATATTCGAGGACGTGAACCGCGAGATAGGCGTGCCTATGTTCCCGCACGTGGCTGACACGGTGCGACTGCTGCACGCAAAGGGATGCATAGTGACCATCGCTACGAGCCGCGGATATAAGTCGGCTGTCGACTTCGTGCGCTCGTTCAAGCTCGACAACGTCATAACGCTCGTCGTGGCTGCCGAGGACGTGCGCCACGCCAAGCCCGACGCCGAGCCGGTGCTGAAGACGCTGAAGCACTACAACCTGAAGCCCGAGGACGCCGTCGTCGTAGGCGACACCCACTTCGACATCCTCATGGGTCGCAACGCCCACTGCATGACCATCGGCGTTACGTACGGCAACGGTTCGCGAGAGAGTCTCATGGAAGCCGGCGCCGACGCCATTGTCGACGATTTTGCGGAAATTGCAGAGATGGTGTGATGGGATGGTGGTGAGATGGTGATGTGGTGAGATGGTGAGATTTGTTGCCAGCATTAACCAAGCTTTTACAACTTTTTTCCAGCATTTCAACCATACTTTTACAACTTTTTTCCAGCATTTCAATCATGCTTTTGCAACTTTTTGCCGGCAAACACCCCATCTCTCTCAATTATATTTGCTATATTTGCATATTAATTAGGTGCATACCGCTTCTATACAACAACGAATAACAAAAAAACAAAACAAAAATATAATGGAACAAGCACTTTGGATTTACAATACGCTGTCGCGTCGCAAGGAAGTGTTCAAGCCGCTGCACGCCCCTAACGTGGGCATGTACGTTTGCGGACCTACCGTCTATGGCGACCCACACCTGGGTCATGCGCGCCCGGCTATCACGTTCGACATTCTCTTCCGCTACCTCAAGCACCTCGGCTATAAGGTGCGCTACGTGCGCAACATCACCGACGTGGGCCATCTGGAGCACGACGCCGACGAAGGCGACGACAAGATAGAGAAGAAGGCTCGCCTGGAGCAGCTCGAACCGATGGAGATTGCGCAGTATTACACCAACCGCTACCATGCGGCTATGGAAGCGCTGAACGTGCTGCCGCCGAGCATCGAGCCGCACGCTACGGGTCACATCATCGAGCAGGAGCAGCTCGTGCAGCAGATTCTCGACAACGGATTCGCATACGAGAGCAACGGCTCTGTCTACTTCGACGTGAAGAAGTACAACGAGAAGCACCACTACGGCATTCTCTCTGGTCGCAACCTCGACGACGTGAAGGACGCTTCACGCGCTCTTGATGGTGTTGGCGAGAAGCGCAACCAGGCAGACTTCGCGCTCTGGAAGAAGGCGTCGCCTGAGCACATCATGCGCTGGCCGAGCCCCTGGAGCGACGGCTTCCCGGGATGGCACTGCGAGTGTACAGCGATGGGTCGCAAGTATCTCGGCGCTCACTTCGACATCCACGGCGGCGGAATGGACCTCGTGTTCCCGCACCACGAGTGCGAGATTGCGCAGGCTGTGGCTTCGCAGGGCGACCAGATGGTGCACTACTGGATGCACAACAACATGATCACAATCAACGGACAGAAGATGGGCAAGTCACTCGGCAACTTCATCACTCTCGAGGAGTTCTTCATGTTCTCGAGGGCGTTGCCTTTGCGATCCGCGATTCCTTTGAGGTAGCAAAATCCCTCGGTATCCAGATCGAGAGAACGAAAATCTGCGGAGGCGGTGCAAAGAGCCCGCTGTGGAGACGCATGATCGCAAACGTGCTGAACATCAAAGTGGACCGTATTGAGTCCGAGGAAGGCCCGGCACTTGGCGGAGCCATGCTGGCAGCCGTTGCCTGCGGTGTCTTTTCATCCGTAGAAGAGGCGGCAGAAAAAATTGTTCGTGTGACAGAGACCATCGAGCCGGAACCGGAACTGGTTGAGAAATATGAGCGCCAGTATCAGAAATTTGCAAAGATTTATCCGACCGTAAAAGATCTGTTTACAGAGCTGCTGTAATAAAAAGGGGTAAGAAATAAGATGAAGAAAGTGGAACATGGGAAAACATTTGACCGGAATGCAGCAAACCCGCCGGCGTTTGAAATCTTTCACAACACCGTGACAGAAGGCTATCCGGAGCACTGGCATACCGCAATTGAAATTATCATGCCGACCAGAGGCGAATATGAGGTTGTTGTCGGAAAAGACAGCTATAATCTCAAAGAGGGCGACATCATTATGATCAATTCCGGCGTTGTACACGGAATGAGCAGCCTCATATAGACCGGTATTACTACACGATCAGCCAGATATTGCTGGATCACGGGGTATCCGGTTCGGCGAACAGGATAGCATCCTTGTCATCCACGATAAACATGATTGCGCAGATGTCTAGGATCACGATATACGATTTCGGCGAAAGGATGCGGGGGATCGTCCCGTTGGCGTACAATCCCCTGTCCTATCTAGATTTGGGCAGGGTAGAGTTCCTAAGTGACCGGTTATCAAGCGAGGTCACCGGGAAGGACGTGAGAATAAACTTAAATGAGCAGCCCGGGATCGTGAAGGCGTTCACGGCGATAATGCAAATTTTGCAATGGCAGCAGCCGGTGTGGACTTGGAGGACTGTCCGCCGGTGTTGGAGTAAACTTCGGTATCGAGAACGAGGACATTGACGTCTTCGCCGGATGCAAGAACCTGATCGAGGCCGCCGAAGCCGATATCATAAGCCCAGCCGTCGCCGCCGAAGATCCACTGGCTCTTCTTGATGAAGTGGTCTTTCAGTTCAAGGAGATCCTTGTATTCCGGATGAGCGGAGACTTCTGCTTCCAGAGCGCTTTCAAGTGTTTCAGCGCGGAGACGTGTGCCTGCGCCTACATCCTTCTTGTCAAGCCATTCTTCCATAGCTTCTTTGACATCGCCGGTTGCGGAAGGAAGAGCATCTGTAATTCTCTGAACAAGGCGGTCACGGAGTTTCTGTTCGCCGAGGTGCATGCCAAGACCGTATTCAGCGTTGTCTTCGAAGAGGGAGTTAGCCCATGCAGGACCCTGTCCGCGAAGGTTCTTTGTATATGGCATGGACGGGGAGCTTGCACCGTAAATGGAGGAGCAGCCTGTAGCATTGGCAATGACCATGCGATCACCGAACAGTCTGGTTACCATATTGATATAAGGTGTTTCGCCGCATCCTGCGCAAGCGCCGGAGAATTCGAAGTAGGTCGGTTCAAAGGCAGTGCCTCTGGCGGTTGTCTTTCCGATCGGGTTCGTTCTTTCCGGAAGCTTCATTGCATAATCCCAGAGATTCTGCTTGGAAATCTGGGTATCAAGCGGTTTCATGACAAGAGCTTTCTTCGGAGCCGGGCATACGTTAGCGCAGATGCCGCAGCCATAGCAGTCTTCCTGATCGATAATGATGCGGAACTTGAGGCCTTTGACTGGTCCTCTGAATTCCTTGACGATGAATCCTTCAGGAGCAGCTTCTGCTTCTTCTTCTGTAACGAGTACAGGACGGATTGTTGCATGTGGGCAGACGATAGCGCACTGGTTGCATTCGATGCAGTTTTCAGCAATCCATTCAGGAACGTTGATAGCAGCGGTCGGGCGTTCATACTTGGAAGTGCCGGACGGGAATGTGCCGTCTTCCATGCCGGTGAAGGTGGAAACAGGGAGATCATCGCCTTCCTGACGGTTCATGACATCGCAGACGTTCTTTACGAAATCAGGACGTTCTACTCTGGCAATGGAGCCTCCGGTTGTTGCGTGAGCCCATTCTTCAGGAACCGGTACTTCAACAATGCCCTGCATGCCTGCATCAACAGCGCGGTTGTTCATGTCAACGACATCCTGGCCCTTCTTGCCGTAGGAGTGTTCGTTGGATTCCTTCAGGTATCTGATGCTGTCTTCATCAGGAATGATGTGGGTCAGATGGAAGAATGCAGACTGCATGATCATGTTGATGCGTCCGCCAAGGCCGATTTCCTTTGCAATTTCAAATGCATCGATGATGTAGAATTTTGCGTGGAGAGCAGCGAGTTTTCTCTTCATGCCGACCGGGAGGACTCTGTCGAGATCTTCTTTTCTCCATGTGGAGTTCAGGAGGAAGATGCCGCCTGGCTTGAGTCCGCGGAGAAGGTCATACTTGTAAATGTAGGATGGGCGGTGGCAGGCAATGTAGTCTGCTTTGCTGATCAGGTATGGTCTTCTGATCGGATCCGGTCCGAAACGGAGGTGGGAGATTGTTACGCCGCCGGATTTCTTGGAATCATAAGCGAAGTAGCCCTGTGCATAGAGGTCAGTGTGGTCGCCGATGATCTTGATGGCGCTCTTGTTTGCGCCGACGGTGCCGTCAGAACCGAAGCCCCAGAATTTGCAGGATACAAGCTTGCTTGGCATTTCCGGTACAGGAATCGGTGCTAGAGAGAGGTTTGTCACATCGTCGTTGATCGACAGTGTAAAGTTGTGGCGCGGTGTTTCTTCCTTGAGGTGTTCATAGACAGCCATGATGTCTTCCGGAACAACGTCCTTGGAACCAAGGCCGTAACGTCCGCCGCATACCTTGATGGAACGGCTGGAAGAAGCGATGGCGCTGACAACGTCAAGATACAGCGGTTCGCCGATGGCGCCCGGTTCTCTTGTCCTGTCGAGGACAGCAATCTTCTTGACTGTATCCGGAATCTGGGACAGGAAATGCTTGACGGAGAACGGACGGAAGAGGTGGACGTTCAGTACGCCTACCTTTTCGCCATGTGCATTAAGGGCGTCTGTGACATCTTTGCAGATATCCGTGACAGAGCCGATGGCAATGACGATGCGGTCAGCATCCGGAGCACCATAGTAGTCAAAGAGGTGATATTCTCTGCCGGTGATAGCGCTGATCTTGTCCATGTAGCCCTGAACGATGTCAGGAAGTGCATTGTAATAGGGGTTTGCGGATTCGCAGTGCTGGAAGTAGACATCCGGATTTTCTGCTGTGCCGCGGATGACCGGGTGATTCGGGTTCAGAGCTCTTGCTCTGAAATCAGCCAGTGCTTCCTGATCGATGAGAGGAGCCAGTTCATCATAATCCAGGACTTCAATCTTCTGGATTTCATGGCTTGTACGGAAACCATCGAAGAAGTTGATGAAAGGAACGCGGCCTTTGATGGCAGCCAGATGAGCGACGCCGGAAAGATCCATGATTTCCTGTGCGTTAGCTTCAGCCAGCATAGCGCAGCCGGTAGCTCTTGCACTCATGACATCCTGATGATCGCCAAAAATGGACAAAGCATGGTTGGCCAGTGCACGGGCAGCGATATGGAAAACGCCCGGAAGAAGTTCGCCAGCTACTTTATACATGTTTGGAAGCATGAGGAGCATGCCCTGCGATGCTGTATAGGTAGTAGTCAGCGCACCGCTCTGCAGAGAGCCGTGGAATGCGCCGGATGCGCCGCCTTCGGACTGCATTTCAACAACATGTACGGTGTCGCCAAAAATGTTTTTCTTTCCGTGTGCGGACCATTCGTCTACCACTTCAGCCATCGGAGAAGAAGGGGTAATTGGATAAATAGCAGCTACTTCTGTGAAAGCGTAGGAAATATACGCAGCAGCTGTATTGCCATCCATTGTTTTTACTTTTCTCACAAATAAACACTCCTTTTTCTTTACAGAAAAATCTGGGCTTTCAGACTTTTCCTAAAATGCCCTCAAGAGGGACATATGCACAATGGAAGCAGCAGATGAAGCAGAAAAGAGCTTGAAAGGCCCTGGTGATGGATCATTTCACTCATTCGTGAACACATGCCTTTTTTATACTCTGAAAAACAACCTCAAGCCGCTGATTCTCTTGCAAGAACCCTGAAAATTATGTACAATGATTTTATGATAAATTTGCATAGGTATCCAGCGTTTTACTCAGCCAGAGTTATGCAAAACATTGCGCTTTTTCAGGGTGCATCTAGCAGAGGTAGATACATTATTATTATAAGATAAACTCAATTATTCCACAAGAAGAATTGGCCCCGGGCGCATGCATTCAATTGCTTTCCTATGATAAAGAAAAGCATATACGGAAACAGGAGGAATATGCCATGGACTATCGTCACCTGAAGTATTTTATGGAAGTGGCGGAGCAGAAGAGCTTCAGCAAGGCGGCCAGAAATTTGCACATTTCACAGTCTGCAATCAGCCGTATGATCAAATCACTTGAAGAAGAGCTGGGGGTTACGCTCTTTATCAGAAATGCGAAGACTGTAGAAATCACAGCTCCTGGAACCATCTTCCTGAACTATGCTAAGCGCTGCTTGTTTGTTTTTGAACATTTGAAATCAGACTTTGAAAACGAATTCAATCTGAAGCAGGATACGATTGAGATCGGACTTCCGCCTATTACGGATGCCCATGTATTCGCAAAGCTTCTGGGTGAATTCAAGAAAACATATCCGCAGATTGCCATCAAATTGTATGAACATGGTTCCAAAGTCATTGAATCATCCGTTCAGGAAGGCGTCATTGATGTAGGCATCATCTGCACCATCCCGAATAAGGATTTTGAATCTTTCTTCCTTTCTGAAGATGAGATGTGCGTCGTCATGCCAAAGGGCTATCCGCTGGAAGAACACAAGGAAGTCCCGATGAAACTTCTGGCAGACTATCCGCTCGTTCTTTACCGTGATGATTTCAATCTTCATGACGACATTCTTGCCAACTGCAAGAAGATCGGATTCACTCCGAAGGTTGTATTTGAAACCAGCCAGCGTGAATTGATGCTGCAGACCGTCATGAGCGGACTTGGCGTTGCCATCCTTCCTTCCCGCCTTTGCCCGGCAAACAGCGAAAACAGCAAGGTTGTCACCCGTGTCATGACAGAACCGCGCATGACGCATCATCTCTATGCGATCTGGAAGAAAGGCCGCTACCTGTCCAGAGCAGCCCGTTTATGGATCGAATTCACCAAGGATCATCTGACACTTCTGAATGTAGATACAAAACTGGATGAAGGCATAAAGGAATAAAGTATCCGTGAGCAATTGGAAAGCTAAAATCGGCTGGAAGGATAAGAAGTATTTATACCTTGCACTGATCGCCCTGACGGGAATGACGATTTACCAGCAGGTTCTGATTACGGATCTGCAGACAAGGATGATGAATATAGAAGCCTCCCGCTATGATGATCAATTGAATGATATCCGCTGGGAAGCAGAAAAAGCGCTGGAAGAAAACAAGGAACAGCAGAAGGATATTCTTCACCTGCAAAAACACAGCTCAGAAGACCGTTTCCATATTATGGAAATGCAGTGGGATATGTACGGCAAGGGAGATCAATAAAATTCCCCGGCAGACTGCATGGCAGGATGCCGGGAATTTTTATTTTCAAAGCAGGGGAAAAAGTGCTGAATGGAGCGGTTTGACCGCATCCTAAAGAGTTCTTTAATTACGCTTGACAAATTTAACATTAATGGGTATACTATTCAAGTAACTTACGTGCGGCCCGGTGGTGTAGTGGTCTAACATGCCGCCCTGTCACGGCGGAGATCGTCAGTTCAAATCTGATCCGGGTCGCCACTTATTTTTGCCTCGGTAGCTCAGTTGGTAGAGCAAAGGACTGAAAATCCTTGTGTCAACGGTTCGATTCCGTTCTGAGGCACCATATCTATGCGGCTGTGGCGGAATGGCAGACGCGCTACTTTGAGGGGGTAGTGGACTTACGTCCGTGTGAGTTCAAGTCTCACCAGCCGCACCATTCCATTTCTTGTTTCTCGTTGTTGTAACTACATATGCGGTCGTGGCGGAACTGGCAGACGCGCTATCTTCAGGCGGTAGTGGAGTAATCCGTGAGAGTTCAAATCTCTCCGACCGCACCAGCTCAAAAATAATCTCATCAGAAATGATGAGATTATTTTTGTGGTTGAAACAGGCTGCCTGAGACAAAGACCAGGACCGGATGGATCGAATCCGCCTGGCAGTGTATCCAGCGCCTTACATTATATAAGGAAATGATCCTGCTTTTTCCATTTCTGGTATGCCTTAAGGGAAAAGATCCTTCCCTGCCTTTTTGTACAGGAGGGGCCGGAGGCCTTCCGTGAACAGGCACCCTCAAATATGGTATAATGTAATACATATTGTGTCCTTAAATGGGAGGTATCCATGGAAAATAAATTAGCCATCATCGATGGCAGCAGCCTTCTGTACCGCGCGTTTTATGCGCTTCCTCCGACGATGACGTCGCCTGACGGCGTGCCGACGAATGCCGTCTATGGTTTTCTTCGCATGCTGCTCTCTCTTTACCGCGAGCTTGATCCGGCTTATGTCGCTGTCACCTTCGATAAAGACCGCCAGACGTTCCGCACGGAAATGTATGACGGGTACAAAGCGACAAGAAAGCCGGCTCCGGCCGAGCTCGTTCCGCAGTTCGATCTCATCCTTGAGGTCATGCATGTCATGGGCGTTGCTGTCTACAGCCTTTCCGGCTATGAAGGCGACGATGTCCTGGGCACGCTTTCTGCACGCTATGAAAAGGAACTGCCTGTCGCTATCGTGACAGGGGACCGCGATGCGCTGCAGCTGGCAAGCGACAGGACGACCGTCTACCTTACGCAGAAGGGAATTTCCTCCATGTCTGAAATGACGCCGAAAGCTGTCGAGGAAAAGTACGGCATCACGCCGTCCCAGGTCATCGACATGAAAGCGCTCATGGGCGATACCGCCGACAACATCCCGGGCGTTCCGGGCATCGGCGAAAAGACAGCGCTGAAGCTTCTGACGCAGTACAAGACGCTCGACAATCTCTATGCGCATGTCGATGAAATCAAGGGCGCACAGGGGAAGAAGCTCGCTGCCGGAAAAGACATGGCATACCTTTCCTACAAGCTCGCTGCGATCAAGAGAGATGTTCCGATGGAAACGACGCTTGAAGAAATGGCGCAGCCCGTTCATATCAGCGAAATGAAGGAACTCTTCAGCCGCCTCGGCATCAATCTCCTCTCCCAGTTCGGCGAACTTCCGCGCTTCACGGCTCTGGCCGAAGCGAAGAAGGAAGAAGTCGCAAAGGCAGGGGAGAAGGCAGAAGACTGGAAGGATGGCCTGTCCTTTGAAGGAAAGGAAACCGCCATTTCCTTCGATCTTGAAGGAACGGCTCCTTTCTTTAAAGCAAAAGGCGTAGTCATTGCAGAAAATGGCCATGCCTACCTTGTAAAGGCAGAGCAGTTTGGAAAAGCGGCAGAAGCTTTAAGGAAAGCCAAAGTCGTCATCACGGAAAACAGCAAGCCCATCATGGAAACGGATTTCCCATGGGAAGGGATTCCTTTCTTTGACACGACGATTGCCGCCTACCTCCTCGATCCGACAAGAACGACGTACCCGCTCTCTTACCTGGCAGGCCTTTTCAAGAAGCCGGAAATCTATGCTGACGAAATGAAGGACTTCGCTTCCAAGGGCGCAGCCGTTTCCCTCTTCCTCCTTTCCATTTATGAGGACGCTAGGGACATGCTCAAAAAGAACGGCGTTGAAAAGCTCTATGACGAAGTCGAGCAGCCACTCGTGAAGGTCCTTGCCGCTATGGAAAAGGCAGGTATTGCTACGGACACGAAGCGCTGGGAAGAAGTCCATGCTGACATGAAGTCCAGGGAAGAAGCGCTGATTTCCAAGATTTACGAACAAGCAGGGGAAGAATTCAATATCAATTCGCCCAAGCAGCTCGGCCATATCCTTTTTGAAAAGATGGGCCTTCCTGCAGGAAAGAAGACGAAGACAGGATACTCGACGGCCGCTGACGTGCTGGAAGAACTGGCTGAGCAGTACCCGTTCGTGAAGAATATCCTTGAATACAGATCGCTTTCCAAGCTGATTTCCACATACCTCGAAGCACTGCCGCTTTTGATCCGTAAGGAAACAGGACGAATCCATACGACGTTCAACCAGACGGTCACGGCAACAGGACGCCTTTCAAGCTCCGATCCGAACCTGCAGAATATTCCGGTCAGGACGGAAGAAGGAAAGAAGATCAGATCGCTCTTCGTTCCGGGAGAGGGTTACGATTCCTTCATTTCCTCCGATTACTCGCAGGTCGAGCTCCGCGTGCTCGCGCATATGTCGGAAGATGAAGGGCTCATCCGTGCTTTCCTCAATAAGGAAGACATCCACAGAAGAACAGCCGCTGAAGTCATGGGCATCCCGTTCGAGGACGTCACGCCTGAGCAGCGTTCGCATGCGAAAGCCGTCAACTTCGGCATCATCTATGGCATCAGCGATTTCGGCCTTGCGCGCCAGCTCGGCATCACAAGGACGGCTGCTGCCGACTATATCAAGGCATATTTTGAAAGATACCCGAGCATCCATGCGTTCATGAACAGGATGATCGAGGATGCAAGAAAGACCGGCCGCGCCGTGACGCTCTACGGGCGTTACAGGGAGCTCGCCGATATCAACAGCAAGAACTTCCAGCGCCGCTCCTTTGCGGAAAGAACGGCGATGAACACGCCGATCCAGGGGACGGCCGCCGACATCATGAAGATGGCGATGATTGCCGTCTATGACAAGATGAAGGCAGGAAATTTCAAGAGCCGCGTGCTGCTACAGGTCCACGATGAACTGGTGGCAGAAGTCACGGCCGATGAAAAGGAAGCAGTCGCAAAGCTTCTGAAGGAAACGATGGAATCTGTCGTAAGCCTCAGAGTGCCGCTTGTGGCTGATGTGAATGAAGGGAAAAACTGGGCGGAGACGAAGTAGCCCGATAGAAGGCAGGAGAAAAGATTGTACAGGATAGGGCTTACGGGAGGGGTTGGAAGCGGAAAAAGCACCGTTTCCAATTACATGCATACACTGGGGATCCCGGTGATCGACGGGGACAAGCTGGCCCGCGAAGCGGTCACGCCGGGAAGCCAGGCCATGGCGAGGATGGAGCAGGTCTTCGGGAAGGAAATCTTCAATGAGGACGGCACTCTTGACCGCCTGAAAACGGCCGAGATTATTTTTACAAATGAAGAGAAAAGGCAGCAGCTGAACGACATCATTCATCCTTATATCTGGTACCGCACGCAGGAGGAGCTTTACCGCGCGCAGGATGAAGGCCATTCCGTTGTCGTCCTCGATATGCCGCTCCTTCTTGAAATCAGCTGGCAGCTTCGTGTCGAGGCCGTATGGATCGTCGAGGTGCCGCTTGAAGTCCAGATCAACCGCGTCATACACCGTGATCATTTCACGAGGGAACAGGTACTGGAAAGAATAGGCAAGCAGATGCCGACATTAAACAAGCTGAACTATGCCGATGTCGTCATTGACAACAGCCATTCCGTCGAAGAAACGGAAAGGCAGGTCAGGGAAGCGCTGAAGCATGTTCCGGGATTTGTATTTCCGGAGGGAATGGAAGTATGAGAATTGCTCTGAAACGCAGGAAAAGGGAAGTCAGACGCCACCAGGGAAACACCGGGGCTTTGGTGTTTGTCTTTTTGCTTGCGCTTTTGAGCATGCTTGTGCTTTGGCTGATTCATAATTCCCCATTCCTCCGACCGAGCGTAGAAGTGTCGATCTTAATCGAGAAAAGCGCGGAAGAGCAGCATGTATCACCTTCTCTCCTGCAGGCTGTCATCCTGACGGAGAGCAAGTTCGATGCCAAGGCTGTTTCCCATGTGGGAGCGGTCGGAATGATGCAGCTCATGCCGGAAACGGCGGAGTGGATTTCCGAAGAAAGCGGCCTTCCTGCAGACGACCTCAACCGGCCGGATGAGAACATCCCGCTTGGCGCATGGTACCTGAATTTCCTTTTGAAGAAGTACCACAATAATGAAGTCCTGGCTCTTGCCGCCTACAATGCAGGACGCGGCAATGTCGACGAGTGGGTGGAGAAGTACAACTGGGGCGAAGGCTTCTCCAAAGTCGATGAGATCCCCTTCCCTGAGACGCGCGAATTCGTGAAGACGGTCGCCAGCGCAAGGGACAGGCTCGAAGCGGAGAGGAAGGAAAAGGAGAAAGAGAAAAATGGCAGTTGATGATGAAAAGTTAAAAGCGGAAAGAGAAGCGCGCAGGAAGCTTTTCATGGACTGGGACATAGAAAAGGAGCTGCCTGCCGATATCAGCGGATACAAGCTTCACCGGATCGACAAGCAGGACGGGCGCATCTACTATGCCTTCGGCTGGACGAATGAGGAAAACGGCTGGGAAGTCCGAGCACTCTTTGATGAGGAAACGATGGATTACATGGTAAAGATGTACCTGCGCCTTGTGACGCTGACGGAAATCGAGCTCATCACGGGCGACTTTGATGAGTTCAAGAGAAATCTCGTCCTCCTGACGCCAAAAGCCATCGATCACGAGCTGATCCACCGCGAGAATGTATCTGTTTTTGTCAGGGGCAAGGGCTTCATGGTCTGGGACAGCGAGCCTTTCCTTCCTGAAACGATCGGCCATTACCAGAGGATGATCAAGCCGTCCATGCCGGTCCTCGGCCTCAACGGGTCCTACATCATAGGGGCGTATGAGTGCCGCGAGAAAGATACGGGCATCCTTTTCTTCTATAATATGTACAGAGACGAGTACTACGGCGAGCTTCGCGCCGGCGGAATCCCGGGTATCATCCATCAGTATGACGCCAAGACGATTCCCGAACTGGAAGAAGCGATCAATAAAAATCTCAAGAAGGATCTTCATGCCCTGTATGAAAATCCGGTCATTGATGATTAAGCACGAAGAAACCGGGGAAAGTTTGCTCCCCTTTACAAGATGTGATATAATAAATCAATAAATCATGTTCGGTTTATTTGTTTTATTTTATCGTTTATAGAATTTCCTGTGGAGTGAGCCTCGGCTCACTTTTTCTTATATTTAACATTCATAGGAGGGTATATGGCGCACAAGGAAGTCGAGGATGCTGTAGAAAAATTACTGGAACCAATTCTTGAAGCGGACGGCATTGAAGTTGTCGACGTGGAATACGTCAGGGAAAGAAACTGGATTCTTCGTATTTTCATTGATAAGGAAGGCGGCGTCGATCTGAATGACTGCCAGGTCATCAGTGAAAAGGCAGGAGCCATACTCGACGAGAAGGTTCTGATTCCGGACAATTACATGCTGGAAGTTTCCTCGCCGGGTCTTGACCGCGTACTGAAGAAGGACAAGGATTTCATCCGCTATACCGGCGAAGAAGTCGATGTCAAATTGTTTGCTCCCCTTGAAGGTCATAAAGGCGTAAAAGCTTTCACAGCTCTTTTGGACGGGCTTTCCGAAGACGGAAGCCTGAAGCTCACGCTGGAAGGCGGCGAAAGCATTGTCCTTGGCAGGGACAAGATCTCGCAGGTCAGACTGCATTTTTCATTTTAATCTCGGAGGAATAATTCATCGTGAATGGCAATTTATTAGAAGCAATACAGAGTTTGGTCAAAGTAAAGAAAGTCGACGCCGATGTCGTATTCGACGCGCTTGAAATGGTGCTGCTCACCGCTTACAAGAAGGAAACGGGAAGCAACGCAAAGACATCCATCAAGCTGAACCGAGAAACCGGCGATTATCAGATTTTTGAAGAAAAGACCGTTGTTGAATCCATCGATCCGGAATCTGAAAATGCAATTAATGAGATCACAGTAGAAGATGCCAAGAAGATCGACAGAAGCTACGAAGCAGGCGATCTTTTGAGCATTGATGTGACCCCGAAGAATTTTGGACGCATCGCTGCCCAGACAGCTAAGCAGGTCATGATCCAGAAGCTGCGCGAAGCAGAAAGAGGATCCCTCTATGAAGAATTCTCCGGCCGCGCAGGCGATGTCATCACCGGCACCGTCAAGTGGAGCGAATCCAGGGCGATTTTCGTGGATCTGGGCCGCTGCGAAGGCATCCTTCCATATGCAGAACAGATCGAAGGCGAAGAATTCAAAGCCAATGACAAGATCAAGTGCTACGTTCTTGAAGTCAAGAAAACCACCAAGGGACCGGAAATCATCCTTTCCAGAACCCATCCGGGACTTCTGAAGAGACTTTTCGAACTTGAGGTTCCTGAAATCTACAGCGGCACCGTTGAAATCAAGAACGTGGTCCGTGAAGCAGGCTCCCGTTCCAAGATCGCTGTTTATGCCATGGACCCAACCGTCGATCCGGTCGGTGCCTGCGTAGGACCGAAGGGCCAGAGAGTCCAGAACATCGTCAATGAACTGCATGGCGAAAAGATCGATATCGTCCGCTGGGACGAAGATCCGGCCATTTTCATTGCCAATGCGCTCTCCCCGTCCAAAGTCATTTCCGTTTCCGTATGGGATGAAGAAAATTCTTCCTACGTCGTCGTTCCTGACTACCAGCTGTCACTGGCTATCGGCAAGGCAGGCCAGAATGCAAGACTGGCTGCCAAGCTGACGAACTGGAAGATCGATATCAAGAGCGAAACCCAGGCCAGAGAAGAAGGCTTCGGCCAGGCCGCTGAAGAGGACGATGGAGATATCCTGGGAGACATCGAAGAAAGCGGACAGGAGGAAGAAACTAAAGAATGAAGCAGAAGAAGATCACGATGCGCATGTGCGTCGGCTGCAAAGAGCTGAAGCCAAAGAAGGAACTCCTCCGCGTCGTAGCGCTTTCGACAGGAATCATTGAACTGGACAGGACCGGGAAGAAATCCGGCCGCGGCGTCTATGTCTGCGACAACATCGAATGTTTCGAAAAGGCATATGAATCCCACGGGCTGGAAAAATCCCTGAAGCGCCCTGTGTCCAAGGAAGTCTATGACTCCCTTAAGGAACAGATTGAAAATGGATGATCCATTATACAGGATGCTGGGCCTCTGCATGAAAGCGGGGCGCCTGCTTTCCGGCAGCGAACAGGTCTCTGAAGGCCTTCGGAAAGGCACGGGCAAACTGCTGATCATCGCGGAAGACAGCTCCCCGAGAACAAAAGAGGAATACACGAATGCAGCGGAGAAATGGAAAATCCCTTACCGTGTATTCGGCGAAAAAGATAAATTAGGGCAGGCCCTTGGCAAGGGGGTACGGACAGCAGCCCTTATAGTAGATAAAGGATTCGGCAAGGCGATCGCTGAAAAGATCGACAACCGGAAATAAGAACGGACGGGAGGCTGCTTATGCAGAAAAAGAAGTACAGAGTATATGAATTAGTAAAAGAGTTTAAAAAGTCGGATAAAGAGGTCATGGACGCTTTGAAGAAGAACCATATTGAGGTGACTAGCCGCCTGTCCGGAGTAGATGAAGGGGCGAAAACCGTTTTGGCAAAAGAATTTGAAGCATCCAAGAAACCAGCAAAACGTCCGCAGATGCGTACCGTAAGGTTCGATCAGCAGGGCAGACCGACTGACAGGAAGTCCGGAGAAGCAGGCCGCAAAGCCGCTTACTCGAGCGTGGAACCAGAAGCACAGAAAGCTCCTGCAGCGCCGAAGCCGGCAGAAGTGAAAGAAGAGGCTCCGAAAGCGGAAGCCGCTCATCAGGAAAGAAAAGAAACCCGCGGAAGAGAGGAAAATACCACGCGCCCCGTAAGAGATAACAGAAACGACCGTCCGAATAATGACAGGAACGACCGCAGAAATGACCGTTCCTCCGGAGATAGAAACGACCGCCCCTCCGGCGACAGAAATAACCGTTCCTACGGTGACAGAAACAGCCGCCCGTCCGGCGACAGAAATGGAAACCGTTCCTACGGCGACAGAAACGGCCGCCCGTCCGGCGACGGAAATGGAAACCGTTCCTACGGCGACAGAAACAGCCGCCCGTCCGGTGACAGAAATGGAAACCGTCCATCCGGCGACAGGAATGGCAACCGTCCGTATGGCGACAGGAATGGAAACCGTCCGTCCGGCGACAGGAACGGAAACCGCCCGTATGGCGACAGAAACGGCCGTCCGGCTGGCGATAGAAATGGCAGACCCGCTGGCGACAGGAACGGCAGACCGTTCGGCGGAAACGATCATTCCAGAAATGATCATTCCCACAGCCAGCATCCGGCAGCCGTTGCTGCTCCGGTAGAAGAAATCGCTCCGGAAACTCCGGCAGTCAGACGTGAAAAACCGGCCAAGAAGAAAACAAAGAAGGACTGGGAAAAGGCAAGAAGAGAAAAGGAAGGCGGCTCTTTGATGGCCCGCTCCCTGAACCAGGGTAAGAAGAAGAAACACAACCAGGAAAAGAAACAGGATACCTATCCGACAGAAGTAACTGTCCCGGCTGCTGTTACCGTCAAGGAACTGGCTGAACTTTTCGGCTGCGAAGTCAGCGAGATCATCAAACACTTGATGGCTCTTGGCGTCATGGCTACCATCAATCAGAACCTCGATCCGGATACCGTCGAAATCCTTGCTGAAGAATTCGGTGTAACCCTTCTGAAACCTGAAAAGGAAGAAGATCCGACGGAATACATTCCGGAACCGGATGATCCTCGTTTCCTCGTACCGCGTCCTCCGATCGTTACGATCATGGGCCATGTCGACCACGGCAAGACGACACTGCTTGACGCCCTGCGCCAGACAAATGTCGCTCTCCACGAAGCCGGCGGCATCACCCAGAGAATCGGTGCTTACCAGATCCGCTACAAGGGTCACAAGATCACATTCCTGGATACCCCGGGCCATGAAGCATTCACCGCTATGCGTTCCAGAGGCGCTCAGCTGACGGATATTGCCGTCCTGATCGTTGCTGCCGATGACGGTGTCATGCCGCAGACCATCGAAGCTATCCACCATGCAAAGAACGCAGGCGTTCCGATCATGGTTGCCATCAATAAGATTGATAAGCCGGGCGCAAACCCTGACCGCATCAAGGAAGAACTTTCCAAGGAAGGGCTCCTCGCGGAAGACTGGGGCGGCGATGTCATCATGACCCCGATTTCTGCCAAGAAGAAGATCGGCCTTGATGACCTCCTGGAAAACATCCTGCTCGTAGCAGAAATGAAGGAACTCAAAGCCAATCCGAAGCGCGAATCTTACGGCGTCGTCGTCGAAGCACAGCTGGATAAGGGCAGAGGTCCTGTCATGAGCGTGCTCGTACAGAACGGCACACTCCATGTCGGAGACGGCATCCTGGCCGGCAAAAGCTGGGGCCGCGTCCGCGCCATGAACAATGAAAACGGCCGCAAGATGAAGAGCGCCGAACCGGCTTCACCGGTTGAAATCCTCGGTATGGACAGCGTTCCGGAAGCAGGCGACCATTTCTATGTCATGGATGAAAGAAAGGCAAGAAACATCGCTGAAATCCGCGCATCCCGTGCGAAGGAAGAAGAACAGAGAAGCGTACAGAAGGTAACGCTCGACAACATCTTCGAAAAGATCAAGGAAGGCGAAATGAAGGAACTTGACCTCATCGTCAAGGCAGACGTACAGGGCTCCGTTGAAGCGCTCGTTCAGTCCCTCATGGGCATCAAGAGTGATGAAGTCCGCGTTTCCATCGTCCACTCCGCTGTCGGCGCCATCAACGAATCCGATGTCATGCTGGCATCTGCCTCCAATGCGCTGATCATCGGCTTCAACGTCCGTCCGGATGCCAATGCAAGAGCACTGGCTGAAAAAGACGGCGTCGATATGCGTCTCTACCGTGTCATCTATGACTGCATTGATGATATCAAGGCAGCTATGGCCGGCATGCTCGCTCCGACCATCCGCGAAGTCGTTCTCGGCCACGCAGAAGTCCGTCAGGTCATCCATACACCGAAACTCATCGTTGCCGGCTGCTATGTACAGGACGGCAAGATCACAAGCAGCTGCCGTCTCCGCCTGATCCGCGACGGCATCGTCATCCACGAAGGCAAGATCGCATCCCTGCGCCGCTTCAAGGATGATGTGAAGGAAGTCGCACAAGGCTTCGAATGCGGTATTTCGCTGGAAAGCTACCGCGACGTCAAGGAAGGCGACCAGCTTGAATCCTTCGAGCTGAAAGAAGAAGCTGCCACCTTGGAATAATCAGGGCAGGCGTTCTTAATTAAAAAGTAAGAGGCCCGCATCCCTATTTCGATGACGGGCCTCTTTATTTCTTAGTATCCGCAAAGAGCGGAAGATCCTGCCGCATGCGGCAAGAGAGGAATCCATATGTCAGAATTACGCGTTAGAAAAATACAGGAATTCATCAAGCAGGAAGTCAGCCAGATGCTCCTCTATGACCTGAAAGATCCGCACATCGGCTTTGTCACCGTGACAGGCGTCCATGTGACCGGAGATTTGCGCGAAGCAACGATTTACGTCAGCCTTTTCGGGAAATCCTGGGAAAAGGCAAAATCGCTCGAAGCGCTCAACAAGGCAAAAGGCTTCATCCGCAAGGAACTCGGCCAGCGCCTCAAGATTTACTACACACCGGAAATTACCTTCGAAGAAGACAAGTCCCTTGATTACGGCATGCACATTGAAGGTCTCCTGAAAAAGGTGCATGACGAAGAAAAGGATAAAGCTCCGAAGGAAGATACTGAAAAGGAGGACTGAAAAATGAGTCTTGGCAAAGATCATGCTGTCGAAATCGACAAGCAGCAGGCTATGGATTTCCTGAAATCCCATAACCGTTTCCTTCTCGTAGGACATGAGCATCCGGACGGAGACGACGTAGGCTCCATCTGCGCGCTGCACAATGTCCTTCTCTCCATGGGCAAGGAAGCCGACATGGTTCTTCCTGATCCCGTGCCGAGAGTGTACACCCTCGTTGAAACATCTGCACAGGTCATGACATCCATTCCGGAAGGAAAGGATTATGATGCCATCGTTTTCACGGACCTTTCCAACCTGGAAAGAGGCGGAAATTTTGATTTCCCGGACGTGGACAGCCTCTGCATCGACCATCACAGAAGCAATGAAAGATACACCGATTACCTTTACCTGCGCTACCACTATGCAGCAACGGCAGAAATGCTTGCTGAAATGTTCTTCGACGAAGGCATCCAGATGGACAAGGACACATGCAATGCCCTTTACATGGCCATCGGCACCGACAGCGGATTCTTTAAGTTCAGTTGCACATCCCCGCATACGCTCCTCATGGCAAGCAAGCTGGTAGAAATGGGCGCTGATCCCTCCTACATTTCCAACCGTCTGGAAGAAAAAACAGAGGAAGCCATGAAGTGCTACAAGATCGTGGCAGGCACCGTCCATTCCTATGCGAACGGCAAGATCGTCATCGCATACATGGACAAGGAAGCCATGGATCTTGACGGTGAAAATTCCGATTACTACGCAACGATTCCGCGCTGCATCAAGGGATGCGAAATCGCTGCCCTCTTCAAGTACAGGGGAGAAAAGGAAACTCGTATTTCCCTGCGCGCCAAGGAATATGCCAATGTAGGAAAGCTGGCTGAGGAATTCGGCGGCGGCGGACACTGGAAAGCATCCGGCTGCACCATCCATGAAACATTTGCAGACGCAGAGCCCGTTTTCGTCAAAGCTGCGGAGAAGTATCTCTGATGGACGGCGTCCTTAATGTCATCAAGCCGAAGGACTGGACCTCCTTCGATGTCATTGCAAAGCTCCAGAGGATCTACCACCAAAAGAAAATAGGGCACGGAGGGACGCTCGATCCCATGGCATCCGGCGTTCTTCCCGTGTTCCTGGGACGTGCGACGCGCCTCATCGAGTATGCGCCCATCCATACGAAGAGATATGAAGCAGAATTCATCATGGGCATCAGGACGGATACCGAGGACATGACGGGAGAAATCCTCGAAAGAGGAGAAGTCCCGTCTGACACGTCCATCTGGGAAGGTGCTGTCAGTGCTTTCCGCGGCGACATCATGCAGGTGCCTTCCATTTATTCAGCAATCAAGGTGAATGGGGAAAGGGCCTACAAGCTTGCCCGCGAAGGAAAGGAAGTCGAGCTCAAAGCGCGCCCCGTCACGATTTATGACCTGACCATCCGGGAAATCGCGCCGCCCGTCATCAAGCTGCATGTGACCTGCTCGTCCGGCACGTACATCCGGGCGCTTGGAAGAGATATCGGTGAAAAGGCAGGATGTCTTCTTACGATGTCCTCCCTTGTCCGTACCGTCGTCGGTCCCTTTTCTATTGAAAACGCAAAGACGATGGAGGAAATCGAGAAGGATCCGGAAGGA
>OGXZ01000556.1_pt1 | contig 21984 bp, 17 predicted proteins | sample 1576431 | NCBI WGS metagenome assembly OGXZ01 (sample SAMEA3541590, study PRJEB24748) | human gut metagenome | biome: human gut; feature: human-associated habitat; material: faeces | place: China | collected 2012
AGGAATTTCGCTACCTTAGGACCGTTATAGTTACGGCCGCCGTTTACTGGGGCTTGAATTCAAAGCTTTGACTTACGTCGAACCTCTCCTTTTAACCTTCCAGCACCGGGCAGGTGTCAGCCCCTATACTTCACCTTTCGGTTTCGCAGAGACCTGTGTTTTTGCTAAACAGTCGCTTGAGCCTCTTTTCTGCGGCCACTTGCGTGGCTCCCCTTCTCCCTAAGTTACGGGGTCATTTTGCCGAGTTCCTTAACAACACTTCTCCCGTCGGCCTGTGGATTTTCTCCTCATCTACCTGTGTCGGTTTACGGTACGGGTACGTATCACACAATAGCGGCTTTTCTCGACAGTGTGGATTCGGAAACTTCCCTACTTTTGTTCAGTCCCCATCGCACTTCATCATCAAGAGACGGATTTGCCTATCTCCCTTGACTTTGTGCTTAGCCGGGTTTTTCCATTCCCCGGTTTTCCTATCCTCCTGCGTCCCCACAGTTCTGATGATACGTAGTACAGGAATATCAACCTGTTATCCATCGACTACGACTTTCGTCCTCGCCTTAGGCCCCGACTAACCCTGGGAAGATTAGCTTTACCCAGGAAACCTTAGATATTCGGCCTAGAAGTTTCTTACTTCTATCTCGCTACTCATTCCGGCATTCTCTCTCCTGTTTCGTCCACCATCGTTTCCACTTTGGCTTCGTCCTTGCAGGATGCTCCTCTACCACTTCCTACCTAGTAGGAAATCCGTAGCTTCGGTGTCGTGTTTTAGCCCCGTTAAATTTTCGGCGCAGGTTTTCTCGACTAGTGAGCTGTTACGCACTCTTTAAATGTATGGCTGCTTCTAAGCCAACATCCTAGTTGTCTATGAAATCCCACATCCTTTTCCACTTAACACGTACTTTGGGACCTTAGCTGTCGGTCTGGGCTCTTTCCCTTTTGTCCACGCGACTTATCTCACGCAGACTGACTCCCGAGGGTATCTTGACGGCATTCTTAGTTTGATATGAGTTGGTAACCTTTTTGGGCCCCGCGTCAGTTCAGTGCTTTACCTCCGTTAGACTCCATCTCGAGGCTAGCCCTAAAGCTATTTCGAGGAGAACCAGCTATCTCCGAGTTCGATTGGAATTTCTCCGCTATCCACACCTCATCACCACCTTTTTCAACAGATGTGTGTTCGGTCCTCCAAAGCCTTTTACGGCTCCTTCAACCTGGACATGGATAGGTCACCCGGTTTCGGGTCTACTAATACTAACTTTACGCCCTATTCAGACTTGGTTTCCCTTCGGCTCCGTGGCTTCTGACCACTTAACCTCGCTGGCATTAGTAACTCGCCGGACCGTTCTACAAAAAGTACGCCATCAGTCCGAAGACCTCTGACTGTTTGTAAGCACAAGGTTTCAGGTTCTTTTTCACTCCCCTCCCGGGGTTCTTTTCACCTTTCCTTCACAGTACTGCTTCACTATCGGTCACTGGGGAGTATTTAGGCTTGGGGGGTGGTCCCCCCGGCTTCCCACAGGGTTTCTCGTGTCCCGTGGTACTCTGGATACTGCAGCGGGTCTTCTGGTTTCGTCTACCGGACTTTCACCGTCTTTGGTCTGCTTTCCCAAAACAGTTCGACTACCATAGCCTCCATCGCTTGATGCAGTCCACAACCCCGAAGAACCAGGTCCTTCGGTTTGGCCTCTTTCCCTTTCGCTCGCCGCTACTTAGGAAATCGATTTTTCTTTCTCCTCCTATTGCTACTTAGATGTTTCAGTTCACAACGTTCCCTTCCATACGCTATGGATTCACGTATGGATACTTGAGGTTTGCTCAAGTAGGTTTCCCCATTCAGAAATCTCCGGATCGATGGCTGTTTGCGCCTCCCCGAAGCTTTTCGCAGCTTACCACGTCTTTCATCGGCTCCCAGTGCCAAGGCATTCACCCTGTGCTCTTTCTTGCTTGACCTTCTTGCAACACAAGCTAAGCTTGTGTCGGTTCTAAAAACAATAGCTCTTGTTCTTGGAATGATCATTTATAGCGAAATAAAATGTTGATTAACTTTACTACATTTTATTTTTCAATAAATTTCTCGATTTTATTGACTCTTGTTTGTCTTGTATTCAGTTTTCAAGGTGCATTCTTTCTTTTTGTTTCGGCCGTTCTTGCGACCGCCTAAGTATATTATCATGGGAACTATTTCTTGTCAACATCTTTTTTACAATTTTTTAAGATTTTTTTTACAAAACACAAAAAACCCTGTAAAAACAGGGCTTTTCGTCGAAAACTTTTTTCATTTTACGCGCCTAACAGATGGAAAAATGCCGTCGCCGGGAACACGACCGCCAATGCCGGCAGCAAATTTGCCGCCCGCACTTCTTTGATTTTCGCAATATTCAGCCCCAAAATAAATGTCATCAAGCCACCTACGGCAATAAAATTCTGTATGGCTGCCGGATCAAGATAGGACATCATCCATTTCCCCGCGTAAAAACATAAGGACAATATGAGAAACTGCGGCACCACAATCAGATTCATGCCAAATCCCAGCGCCATGGCAAATATGGCTGCCGCGAAAATATCCATAACCGCCTTTGACATCAATATGGTCATATCCCCCGTTGCGCCTTCCTGAAAGGCACCGAAGATGTTGGTTCCGCTAGCACAGAGGGTCACAGCCACTACCAAATAAAACCGCATATAAATTTCTTTATCCCCTTCGATTTTAAAATGTAAATGATGCAGTCCATGCAAAAATCCCGTTTTGATTCTTCTGTCCAAGTCAGCCAATTCTCCTATAATCGTTCCCAAAATCAATGCCAGAAGCACCGCTGGCAAGGACTCCAGCTTGATCACAGAAACCATACCAATGGCAATGGCGCACATACCGAATATCACCATCAATGGCTCCTGAAGTTTTGTGGGAATCTTATTTCGCAGCAGTGTGCCAGCATTGGCTCCAAGCAAAACACAACAACAATCCAGTATTACCCCTCTTGGAATCATGCTGTCGCCCCCTTTTCTATATTTCCGGCAAAAGTCAGCGCAATTTCACCTGTGCCGCCGTCTATATGGATTTGTTTTTTTCCTTCCGTATTCTGTTGGGGAACGGTAAAATCTTCATCAAAGTCCATTTCCCAACTGTCCAAATCGCCGCCATTTTGTTCCACGGAAACTTCTGGCTCCAATGTTTTTCCATTTACCGTAACATTTCTGGTGAAAAAAGAACCGGAAATATCATAATCTTCTACTGTTTCCGGCATAGTCAGGGAAATTTTTCCTGTGCCGCCATCCAGCTGAATTTCATCCCCCAGACTGCCAGCAAAGTCCACATCTCCCATGCCGCCATGGATGGTCAGCTTCTTTGCCACCTGCAAATGTTCCCCTTCTGCCAGACCGCCGCCGCATTCCAGCTCCAGATTTTCCGCTGTCACATCTTCAAGGCGCACTTGTCCAGAGCCCTGATGCAGAAACAATTCTTTTGACTCTACACCATCTACATAGATAGCTCCTGTCCCCGCAGTCAATACCGCTTTTGCCGGCATCCACTCCTCCGGCAAAGTCAGCGTCAAATGATGGCTGTCTGTTTCCATGTCCTCCACCGCTTCTTCGTCCGGTGGGATATAGGATACAGTCACAACGCCATTTTCCTCTGTCACTGTCAGCCACTGAAAAACAACATGTTCTGTTTTCAGCTCTGCCTTTTCTCCTTTCTGGATGAAAACGCTGCCGACATCCGCCGTAACTATGAGTTCTCCGCAGTTCTGCGGCAGTTCATAAACTTCTGACGACATTTCCACTGTCTGTTTTTGTGCTCCACATGCGCACAAAAATAACAGAACCACTGGCAGCACCAGCCATTGCTTCCCTTTTCTTGTTGTTTGTTTCATAAATTTCCTCTTTCAATTTAGATTTCTTTCGAAAGATGTGGCATTTTAACATAGGGGTTACAAAAAAGCAATGGCTTTTCCCGTTTCTTCCCATAAAAAAATGACGGTTTTCACACCGTCATTTTTCTCGTCAATTCAAGCAAATATGGTCAAAATAAAATACATCAATATGTTGTTTTCATACAAAGGCAATGCCACATGGGTCAAATTCAACGCATCGAAGAAAAAGTCGAAGGCAGAATTGCACTGGAAAAATGTCAGCACAAAACAAATGAGCCATGCTACGCACAATCCTTTCAGCAAACCTACCAAAAAGCCGCATGCCCGGTTGAAGAAATTCAATACAGGCAGTTTGCTGATAAGATTCAGCGCCTTCAATACAAATTTTACTGCCAGCCATACCACAACAAACACCAGCAGTACACTGATGATATTGATGCAGATATTGGCCAGAAAGCCTGCAATATAGGACTGCAAACTTTCCACATCCAGCAGATGATAAATCACCGGATTATTGTTTTCCACCAGACTTTCTTTCAGAAAATCCGGCAAATGCATGCTTTCAATGATTTCTGTCTGGGTCTGCATGGCAGCGTCCCCAATGGCGTTCTCCAAATGCAGTCCATTACCTACTGTATTGGTCAGGGCATCGAAAAAGGGTGTTTTTCGTAAAAGCTCACTGACTGTAGGCGTCAAAAACCTGGTTGCCGCCAGCGCTGCCACCATTGGCAGGAAATTCAGTGCCGCCCGCACAAAACCCTTGCGGTACGCCTGCACTGCCGTCCCCACCACCAGCACCAATGCCAGAATATCTAATATATAGGGCAAAAATGTCATCCTTCTGCCCACCTCCTACCATTAAGACTCTGCGGGAACATCCCCCGATTCCGTATTCTCCGCAGGCTGCGTTGTTTCTGTTGTTTCTGTCTGTTCTGTATCTGTTGTCCCTTCTGTTTCAGGTGTTTCTGTTGCCTGTGTATCAGAAGCGTTGGTTTCACCTTCTGTGCCAGTTGTTTCCTGCTGACCTTCTGTTCCTTCCTGACTGCCATCCTCCTGGGTTGCATCCGTATTTGTTTCTCCTTCTGCCGGCAGTGATTCATCTGTCTGCACTTCTGGTGTAGTTTCTACAGTATCTTCCGGCACGTCAGGCACCTCGCCTGTGTATTTGTCCATATCCAGAATCCGTGCCATATCCTGACCCACCACCAGTACATGAGAAAAACTTTCCATGGGGATCACATCTGTCACATCCTGTGTTGCCTGATAAACCCAAGCTTCCCGTCCCGTATGGCGGATGCCTGTATAAGTATGGTCTGCGCCTACCACAATACCATCTTTCCAAACACTCAGATATGTGATGTCCTTTCCGCTGACATAAGAAGCTTCTTCTGCCCCATTGGAGCTGAGCCAGCAGACAGTGCCTTCTTCTTTGCCTTCTTCTCCGGGCAGGGCATCACCCAATGTGAGCACCACTCTGTCTTTTTGCTGGAAAGAAACATAATCCACCACATTGGTCAAATGGTAACTCCAAACTTCCTCGCTGTCCTTGAAACCATAAACGCCCTTATCGGAAACTGCCGCCAGAACGCCGTTGCTGCGATAACTAATGGTGCCAATGATTTCATCTGCCTTATCCGCAGCAGAAGCATACAAACTGTCTGTATAGTTTTCGCTGTCTTCTGGATTGACATAGAAAAACAGCACCCGCCCAATGGGATACACATCGGTGGTATCCACATAGCTGACAGCAAAAGACTTATTGTCATCGGACACGTCTGTGGAAATGGGGTATACCCCTGCGGTTTCTTCCACCCTGCCTTTGAGCAGTGTGCCTTTGGAATTATAGATTTTTACCTCGTAACCACTGTCTTTCTTTTCCAGCAAAGAAAGGTACCCGTTTTGGTTCAGGGCAAACTGACTGAGATTCCCTTCCAGCTGTACATTATACAGCAGACCGCTTTCGTCATAGACCCGGACATTCTTGCCGCCCAAATCGCCTACAGCCATGAAAGAGCCTTCCTGAATCACCGTAGGTGTGGTCATATTGAATGTGTCGTTCCATTTCTGGTCGCCTACACTGTTGTAATACTTGGCACCGTCTTTTGTGCAGAGCAAAAATGACTCATCAAACACAGCAAAAGACGCGGAACTGCCCGCATCCAGAGGGATTTCCGCCAGCACCCCTGCTGAAGCATTTCCTGCATTTTGTGTCACACTGGATTTGACAAACAGACTGCGGATTTTCCCGCTGCCGTAAGCCGTATCCAGATATACCAGACCGCAGCCGATGCAAAGCACCAGCACCACAGCCAGACCGATTTTCATCTGCTTTGTAAAATGAAATTTTTTTGGGGTTTGTTCTTCCATTAAAACCAGACCCTCCTTCTGTGCGTCTTTAGGCTTTCATCATACTACATTCACCGTTCTTTTGCAAACCATAGGACAGGGGAAAGCCAAATTCTAACCAAAAAAGAAGCCAGAAACTTCCCATTAAAATTTCTGACTTCTTGTTTTGTTTTCTGTAAATGCGAAAAGGCTTATTCGCCGTCCCGCAGGCTTTCATAGAGCTTGATATATTCTCTTGCGGAGCTTTCCCAAGAATAATTGGAAGCCATTGCATTTTTTACCACATTCTGCCATTCATCTTTGCCCTGATGGTATACTGCAAGGGCCTGATCCAATGCCCACAGAAGCCCGTTACCGTCGTATGTTTCAAAGAGGAAACCATTGCCCTCTTTTGTTTCTGTGCTGTACTGGAAGATGGTGTCTGCCAGACCACCGGTTTTCCGCACGATGGGTACGGTACCATAACGCAGGGCAAACATCTGACCCAGACCGCAGGGTTCAAACAGAGAAGGCATCAGGAACATATCAGAGCCTGCATAGATCTGCTGTGCCAGATTTTCATCGAAGAAAATATTGGCGCTGACTCTGCCGCGATAGCGTTCTTCCATACTGCGGAACAGGTATTCAAAACGATTTTCCCCTGTACCCAGCAGAACAAACTGCACATCTCTGCGCATCATTTCATCAAATACATAAGAAAGGATATCCAGACCTTTTTGGTCTGCCAGTCTGGTGATCATGCCAATGATAGGCACATCTCTCTGTTCCAGACCCAATCTTTCCTGTAATAACCGTTTGTTTTCCGCCTTGCCTTCCAGATGATCTGCGTCGAAATGTACCTGAATCCGTTTGTCTGTAGCGGGATCGTTTGTCACATAATCAATGCCGTTGATGATGCCGCTGAGGACATTCTTCCGGCTTTTCAAAATACCATCCATGCCATAGCCATACTGCCATGTCTGGATTTCTTTTGCGTAAGTCTGGCTGACGGTGCTGATACGGTCTGCATACATCAAGCCCATTTTCATGTAGCTGACATTGCCGTAAAATTCCACGTTGCCATTTTCATAACAGTAGTAGGGCACACCCAGAAGTTCCATGGTGCTCTTGTCAAAATTCCCCTGATACTGCAAGTTATGGATGGTAAACAGTGTTTTGATACGAGAATAGTAGATCATCTTCCGATAGATTTCCTTCAAGTACATGCAGACAGGACCAGTCTGCCAGTCATTGCAGTGGATCACATCGGGATAGAAGTCCAGCATTGCCATCATATCCATAACCGCTTTGCCAAAGAAAGCAAAACGTTCGTTGTCATCGCCATAGCCATATAAGCCGCCGCGACCGAAATAAAAATTATTTTCTATAAAATAAATGGGGATTTCACCGGGCTTCACCAGAATTTTCGCCTGCTGTGTCCGCCACAGCAGATGAACAGGGAATTCACCCAGATATTCCACTCCATACATTTCTTTATCCTTAACTGTCATGTAACGGGGAATGACTACCCGCACATCGACACCCTGTGCCCGCAGTGCTTTGGGCAAAGAACCTGCCACATCGCCCAGACCGCCGCTTTTGATAAAGGGCGCAGCCTCAGAGGCCACCAGTAATACTTTCAAGCAATCTTTCATGCTACCTCACCTCATTATCATCATACTATGAATTCCAACATTCAGCAAGAAAATATTCACCAATACATTCATGTTTTGTATAGATTTTCCTGTTTTGTCGTCATATGCCTATAACTCCTTTTTATCCTTAGCCAAAAGTGGTATACTAAAAAAAGATTTCACGCAAAAAAGGGGCATGCCCCTGTGAAATCCCACAAAAGGGACGTTTCCCGTCTGACAAATTCAACAATATAGAAAGGATGATTCCATTTGAAACATACCTTACCGAAGCGGTCTGATGTTGCCGCCGCAGATAAATGGCACATCGAAGACTATTATGAAAATGATTCCCTCTGGGAAGAAGCTTATACCATGCTCATGGAAGAAATTCCAGAATTGGCTGCTTACAGCGGTCATCTGGGTGAAAGCGCAGCCACACTTTTGGCATGCTTGGAAAAGAATCAGGAACTTTCTCTGATTCTGGATCAGGTTTATACCTATGCCAACATGCGTATGCATGAGGACAGCGCCAACGCTTTCTATCAGGGTATGGCTTCCAGAGCAGAAATGCTCCTGATCCGTTATTCCGACGCCATTTCCTTCCTGACACCGGAAATCCTTTCCCTGCCGGAAGATGTGCTGGCGGATTTCCGTATGGAACGGGCGGAAGATTTCCACCTGTACGACCATTTCTTTGACAATCTCCTGCGTCAGAAAGCCCACACCCTTTCTCCTGCTGAAGAAAGCCTGCTGGCAAAAACAGCGGAACTGGGCGGCGCACCCCAGAACATTTTCACCATGCTTAACGACGCAGATATGCGTTTTGGGGACATCACCGATGCCGATGGGGACAAAGTGCCTCTGACCAAAGGCAGATATGTGACATTTTTGGAAAGCAGTGACCGCCGTGTCCGCAAAGAAGCTTTCCAAACATTGTATGCTGCTTATCTGAAACAGAAAAACACACTGGCGGCAACTTACGCTGCTTCCGTGAAAAGCGACGTATTCTTTGCTTCCGCAAGAAAGTATGACTCTGCCAGAGCCATGGCATTATATGATGACAATATTCCTCTTTCTGTTTATGATAACCTCATCGAAACAGTGCATGCCAACCTGCATCTGATGCATCGCTATGTTGCCCTCAGAAAAAAACTGCTGGGATTGGATGAAGTCCACATGTACGACCTGTACGCACCCTTGGTGGAGGATGTGGACGCAAAAATCACTTTCGAAGAAGCAAAAGAAACCGTGGAAAAAGCCCTTGCTGTCATGGGCAAAAAATACACCGACGCTCTCCATTATGGCATGAACGCAGGCTGGATTGACGTTTACGAAAACGAAGGCAAACGCAGCGGCGCTTATTCCTGGGGCAGCTACGGCGTACACCCCTATGTGCTCCTGAACCATAACGACACCGTCAACAGCATGTTCACACTGGCACACGAAATGGGTCACGCCCTCCACAGTTATTTCACATGGGAAAAACAGCCTTATCTTTACAGCGGACATAAAATTTTCGTGGCAGAAGTGGCTTCCACCTGCAACGAAGCCCTCCTTATGGAATATCTGCTGAAAACAACAGAGGACAAAAACATGCGGAAATATCTGGTGAACTACTTCTTGGAACAGTTCCGCGGTACTTTGTTCCGCCAGACCATGTTTGCGGAATTTGAAAAGATTACCCACGAAATGGCAGAAAAAGGCGAACCTTTGACATGGGAAGGCATGAACAAAATTTACCATGACCTGAACAGACTGTATTTCGGTGATGACATCGTCATTGATGAAGAAATCGACATCGAATGGGCAAGAATCCCCCATTTCTATAACGCTTTCTATGTATATCAGTATGCAACCGGTTACAGCGCAGCCATTGCCCTTTCCAGAAAAATCCTTTCTGAAGGACAGCCTGCCGTGGACGCATATCTGGACTTTCTTTCCAAAGGCGACAGCGAATATTCCATTGACCTGCTGAAAGGTGCGGGCGTGGATATGTCTAAGAAAGATGCTGTGGAAAACGCCATGGCTGTTTTCGAAAGCCTGCTGGATGAAATGGAAAAATTCTGATTGTCATTTGCAAACACAAAAAGCACAAAACCTCTTGGTTTTGTGCTTTTTTCTGTTACTGGGAAGCTTCATCCCTTATCCAGATCAGCTCCGTCTGCGCTGCCATTTCCGCCTCTTTGCCATAAAGTACATCCAGCCCTTTACTAAACTCACCATAATAAACTTTCGCGATACGGTCTACAGAGTCTATCTGATAGCGATAGGGCTCCTCCTGCTCCGCATCTTCCAAAAGCGGTTCCACATAGGCAGACCATGGACTTTGTGTAAAGTATAAGAAAAATTCATCTTCTCCATCATAACCATAAGAGCAGTTAACCCTGCCTTTCCCTGTATAATACACACAGACCATCCCGTCCTCTACTGCCACAGAAAAATCCACTGGCTTATAGGGAATAATCCACTGGGGGATAGTCAGCGCCATATAACTTCCCAAAATGACTCCTGCCGTTACTGCAACAGAAATCACTGCGGTACGAATCCGCCTTTTCTGCCACGTTTTCTTCATTTTCTGCAAAAAACTGGTTTCCGCCGCCCTTACCGTCTCATGGACAGGCAGCACCAATTCTTTTCTCATGTCCTCTGCCGCTTTTTTGCAGTCCGCACATTCTGCCAGATGTTCCTCCACCAGTTTTTTTGTGTCCTCACTGACCGCTCCATCCACATATAACGGCAGCAAATCTCCAATGACATTACAGCTGATTTTATTCATGTTCCATCTCCTCCATATATGCTGTCACTTTCTGTTTTGCCCTGTAATAAGTCACCCTTGCCCAACTTGCGCTTTTTCCGAAAAGCTGTCCAATTTTCTCGAAAGGCAGTTCCCCAAATACCCGCAGGGTAAACACCTCTTTGTATGGCTCGTCCATTTCATGGAGAAATCCATGCACCGCAAAAGCCGTTTCCGCGTCCGTCATTTTCTCCAGAAACAAGGGTTCCGCCGCCTGTTCCTTTTCTGCTTCCAAGGGCTCCGTCTTTTTCTGCTTCCGACAATGGTCATAATAGGTGTTCTTGCTGATGGCAAAGAGCCATGGGCGAATATCCCCCTGCCCGTCAAATCGGTCAATGGATTTCAGGGCTTTGAAAAAAGTTTCCTGAGCGATTTCCTCTGCCAGCACACGGTCACCGCACAACCCCCAGACATAGAACAGCACATCCCGGAAAAACGCCCGATACACTTGGTCAAAGTCCATGTTTTTTCCCCCTTTCACCCAATTCACGCACAAAAACAAAAAACGTTACAGCATGTCAAAAATTTTTTCAATGAAAAAAGCCGGAAATTTAGTGGCATCTTCATAAGAAAACAAAGAAAGCTGAAATCCTTTTCATACAGAGGATTCCAGCTTTCTTATCTTTATTAAGATTGTGTCTGTATGTTTTCTTAAGGGAAGTTGCTTTCTCCGACTTTTTATCATCCTATCTCAACAATTCCATTGGAGTTTTGCCGCCTGTTCATCCGGTGCAGTCTTTACCTGTTTCAAAGATGCCAAAATCTGTTCCAATTCCTTTGTGGCAAGCATATCATAGGTTTCTTTGGTTTCTGCCGTACCTGCCTGATGATAAGCCATAGCCGCTGCCCCATAAAAACAAAATCCCAAAGCATTGGTGGGTGTCTGCCATGTGCCGCAGGCGGTGACAATGGCTCTTGCCGCTGCTTCCCGCACAGGTTCTTTTTCCGCCGCTGACGCTTTTCTTGCCTCAGAGAGAAGCCCTTTCCATTCCTTCAAAGGCAGACTGCTAACCATGCAATCTTTTGTCTTTTCCAGCAGTTCCGAAAAAAGCGGCACTTCTGCCACCAAAGGCAGATACTTTTCCGTCACATAAGCCATTGCCCATGTTGTCAGGGTTTCTTTGGACTTTCCTTCCATGCTTTCCATCAACGCCACCACTGCCGGTTCCGTTGGGCTTCCCAGTGTTTTCCGCAGCTTTGCCATATCCTCGCCTCATTTCTTTTGATTCCTTATGGACATGGTATCATAGCCATCCTCGTCCTTCAATACCCCATGAGGCAGATAGAAAGATTCAAATACCCTGCGAATGTGAGCCACAGCAAATAAGGTACCAACAAATATCCCGCTCTCTTGTCGATGCTTTTAAACTGTTTCCACAGCCGGAACACCAGCACCCACAGCAGTACCAGCCACCCAAAAGCCAGACCGCAGAGCCCCAGTCCAAAAAACAGAATAGGCCAGATTACATTAACGATGAGCTGCACCCAAAAAGCCCGGAGTGCTTCCTGGCTGTCCGGGTCATAACTTTTTGCCACCAAACAAGCGGCAATGCCCATGAGGATATACAAAATCGTCCAGACCACTGGAAACACCCATCCCGGCGGTGACAAAGGCGGTTTTGCCATCTGTTCATAGGCTGCCATGCCGCTGCCGGAAATCATGCCCGCTGCCGCTCCTGCCACCAGCGGCACCAAAATATAAAACCAGCATTTCTTTTTTCCTTTCATTTCCATATTTACGCCCCCTTCGTGTCAAAACATCCTCCTGCCGCATATCATAAAGCAAGTACAAAACTTTACAGGAGGCATTTTCATTATGGGTATTACTGCTTCTTCTTATACACTTTTTCCCGACACCATTTCCTGCGGCGGCGAGGTAGAAGGGATTCTTTCTCTCTCCGCAGGTCCTGACATCGTTTCCAATCCAGCTGACATCGTCATGGTGCTGGACTGCTCCGGCAGCATGGAGGGTGAACCTTTTGCCGCCATGAAAGCCAGTGTCAAAACATTCATCGACATCATCGACGAATCCACTGACGAAAATCAGGACGGCAATATCGGCGGCGGCAGCCAGATTGCCATCGTCAGCTTTGCCCGGACTGCCACTCAGCGGACAGGATTTTTGACAAATACGGCAGACCTGAAAACAGCCGTCAATAACCTGACCATTGACGGCGGCACCAACCACGAGGACGCTTTCACCAAAGCATACAGTCTCTTTGACCCGGATACCACCCACCAGAAAATCATGGTCATGTTCACAGACGGACAAAGCACCGCCGGCGGTTCCGCTGTGCCCATCACCACATTGGCAAAAGAAAACGGCGTTGTCATTTACTGCGTTGTGCTCAAAGGTCTCTTTGGCACCGATGTACCAGCTGCATCCCTTTGGGTATCTACGCCCGTCACATCCTTCCTTTCCATTGCGCCTACCCCAGCGGAATTGGAAGAAATCTTTGCCGAGCTGGCTGCCAACATTTCCAATCCCGGCGCAACAGAAATCCTCATGCAAGGATTTGTGGCTGACGACTTTATCCTGACGGAACTTCTGCCGCCGGATAAAGGCACAGCACAACAGCTGGATGCCCATTCCTTCCGCTGGAGCATCGCGAAACTTGGGGCAACGGCCATCGAAGGGGCTTCACTGCGCTTCCGCCTGAAGCACATTGCCACCACTTCCGGCGAAAAAGCCCCCATGAAAGAAATTTCGTATTCCGATGCGGAAAACAATGTGGTCATCTTCCCTGTCCGCAAGGTATTTACGGACTGCACTGAGGAAATCGACGTCACTCCCTGCCCGCCTGTGGTCACATTCACCATGGACGACTGTCAGGATTTTCTGGAGTATGATCTGGGAAATTTTATCTGGGAGAACGCGGGTCGTATCTTGGAATGCAGCCTGACCCTGCGTCAGATCTGCCCTAACCGCTCCACTGCCTTGGCATTGATCCTGACGGAAATTGACGACGAAGGCGAAAGCCGCCCCCGTGGCTTCCAGACATTCACCATTCCCGCTCATCACGCCAACGGCTGCCGTGACATCCATGTGAAATCCATCCGCTTCGTTCTGCCGGAGGACAGTGACACCGCCTGCCGCAGCTGCCGTCTATGCAAAAAACGGCGGTTCAAAATGCAGGTCATTGCCCACGCCATCGAAAGCAATTTTTCCTGCAAATAAATCAATATCCAAACAGGGGGAATGTTTCTCCCCCTGTTTTTTATATGGGTTTCTGCCACAAACTCCAGTGATTCCTTTTCTTTATCAGTGACAAAACCGATGAAAAATCGCTGTCCATGGCAAGTACATATCCGCCAGACACCAAACGCTCCGCCATGCTCTCCCCGGACAGCCCGCCTTTTTCCGTCAAAATCAGAGAAAATCGCCGCTCCGCAAAGGCATTTGTCAAAGCCGCCGCTGTACCTTCCACTGCCGTATGCCATCCCTGCACAAAAGGAAACACGTCCCCTCTGTATCCTTCCGCTTCTGATAAAGCATAGGTCTGTACCTGTTTTCCCTGTTCTTTCAGGTAATTCTGCACCTCAAAAATACTGTCCCCGAAACCACAGTCCACGGCAAGGAAAGAAATGGATGTTTCCAGCAGTTCCATTTCCGACAATAACGCCATCATGTCCTCACTGCGGCAAAATCCCTGCCCCCATGCATCTACGCCATGTTTCTGCAAAAACAGTTCCCGACCAGCTGCCAATGTACGCCCCCATGCCACACCGCCGGTAACACTGCCGAAATGATGGCAGTACACATCGGTGCAAAGAAACTGCCGGAAACCCTTTCGCCTTGCCCGCAGGGAAACATCATCATCCCAGAATTCCATGGTCTGGAACCATCGGTCACCAAAACCCATCTTATCCAGTTTTTCCACATCATACACTCCTATGACAGGCATGATTCTTGCCCGATGACGCCATTTCCCTTTTTCATAAAATTCCTTTGCAAAATCCTCCAATCCCTCCAAGGGACAGGGAGCAATCCCCTGACAATTTGATGTAAAAGGCGTGACAGGCGTTGCGCTGAGAGCATTTTCTTCTCTTTCCAAGCAATCCAGCAAATGAGAAAGCCACCCCTCTGTCACAATGGTGTCATTGCTGACAAAAGCCAGATACCGCCCGCAGCATGCTCGAAAGGCAACAGAAAACATGAGCATGCCCACATTTTCCCGAAACCGTATGACTTTTGCGTTGGGGATGGTGTGAAAATACGCCGCCGTTTCGTCTTTGGAGCCATGGTCCAGCAAAAGCAGTTCACATTCCCGTAAATCCGTATGGCGCAGCACACTTTCCACACACTGTTTTGTATAGTCCAAATGATTGCAGGCAGGAATGAAGATCGTGACTTTTTTCTGTTCTATCCTCCGCGGATTCACCCGTCTGTGATGGGACACAAATTCCTCCTGCCAGAATGCCTGCCGTTTTTGGGCATCTTCTGCCACACACCCCCAGAAATAAATTTCCTCCCGCAGTTCCCACAGAAAAGGCAGGAGGGTATATGCTGCCAGTTCCGCCTTCCGGTCTGTCTGCGTCAGATCCAGAAGGACAGCACGGACATTTTTCATCTGTCCGGCGTAATGACAGTTTTTCAATTCTTCCACTGGGTCACAGATGTTTTCAATCTCTCCCAGCCAATCCCCCATTTTTCCCAAATTCCCCGCTTTCCCTGCCGCTACACTTTCCGCTTCTTTCAGCAAGCAGGAAAAAAGGGGCATACAATCTTGAAACCAGTCCGTTTGCCAGCGAAATGTCATTCCTTCCATGTTCTCCCCTGCCTTTCATAGTCTGCCAATGTGGGCAGATTCCCGTCCCTTTGGGACACAATGGGACGCATGCCTGCAGGCATTCCCCAATCCACGCCAATATCCGCATCATCCCAGCGAACGCCTCCATCACCCTCCGGGTCGTATGCCCCACTGCACAGATAGCTCACCAGAGCAAAGTCCGACCGTACCAGAAATCCATGGGCAAATCCTTCCGGCAGGTACAGCCCCTGTCTGTTTTCGTGGCTCAGCACAAGACCCTCCCACTGCCCATAGGTAGGTGAGCCTTGGCGCAAATCTACCCCCACATCGAAAATCTCCCCGTAAAGCACCGTCACCAGCTTTGCCTGGGGCTTCGGACGCTGGATATGCAGTCCACGAAGGACATACCCCTTAGAAAAAGTCACAAAACTTTCCCAAATCTCCCCGTCTATGCCCGCTCCCCGAAATGCCCCTTTTTCATATATTTTCAAAAAATATCCCCGCAGGTCTGTGGCGTAAAAAGGCGTTACCTTCTGCAGCCCTTCCAACCTCATAGGCGTAAATGTAAGTCCGCTCACAGCAGCCCCTCCTTTCGCCAGTGCCAAAGTCTGCCGATGCCCTCGACAAAAGGCACCCGACAGCAAAATCCCGTATCCTGTTCCAACTCCTTAGTGTCAAAGTCCTGTTCTGGCAGGGAAACGCCAGAAAATGGAATTTTTCCGAAATCTCCCTTTCCTCCTGTCACTGCCATAACTTCTTCCAGCCAGTTCCGCAGGGGACGGGGTTTTCCACTGCCGATGATGTAGGTTTTGCCGTCTATCCCCTTTTCTCCTATGGCGGCAAAAGCCCTTGCGGCATCGGTCACATAAAGAAAATCATACATCTGCTCTCCTGCGGTCAAAGGCGGCACTTCTCCCTTCTCCCATGCATCCATGAGCCGACAAATGAGTCGGACAGATTTTTCTCCCACACCAAAGGTATTGGTGATGCGTCCTGTCACATGTCTGATGCCCCATTCCTTTGCCAAGGCACGGCTGAGATTTCCAGCGGCGGTTTTGGCAAGGGCATAACAGTCCGTACCTTTTGGCGACAAACCAGCCTTTTTCGCTGCTTCCACTTCCGCCTCCATGATACTTCCCGCAAAGACGAAGGTATGGCACCCCAGTTTCTTCGCCAAAGCCAAGGCTTCTAGGGTATGACGGATGTTTTCTGCCTGCAAAAATCCGTCTTTTCTCCCCTCTCCCGCACTGCCAGCCCATGCCAGATGATAGAAAACATCATATTTCCGTTCTGTATCCCCCTGCCACACATTGGGCTGAAAGTCCAGCCCCTTTCGTTTTGGTAGATATGCCTCTTTTTCCGGCAAATCTATGACTGTCACGGCAATCTCTTTTTCCAGCAGTGTCCGCACCAGTGCCTGCCCCAGAAATCCACATCCGCCCGTCACCACAGCCCTCTCAGGCTTTCCGTATGGTGTCATAGAGCACCTCCCCCTCATAAGCCAGCTGTTCCGCTGTCAGTCCCGGATAGACTCCCACCCAGAAGGTATCCCGCAAAATCCGGTCTGTCACAGGCAATTCCCCGATAGCACGATAATCCACACCTTCCTCCAGCGTATCAAAGCAGGGATGCCGCAGAAGATTTCCCGCAAAAAGAGGACGGGTCTGGATGCCCTTTTCCTCCAATGCGGAAACGATTTTTTCTCTGGAAATGCCTTCCCGACAGGTCAGCAGGAATCCAAAGGGACTTGCCATGGCGTTTTCCGACACTTCCGGCAAAATCACCTTATCGTCGTTCTTTTCCAGCAGTGTCAGAAGATAATCAAAGTGATACCTCCGCTTTTTCACAAAATCCGGCAGTTTTTCCAGCTGTGCCAGCCCGATTGCCCCCTGCATTTCCGTGGCTTTCAGATTGAATCCCAAATGAGAATAGACGTATTTATGGTCGTAACCAAAGGGCAATTTGCCATACTGCCTGTCAAAACGATGTTTACAGCGGTTATCCTGCCCCGGGGCACAGGTGCAGTCCCGCCCCCAATCCCGGAGAGAAACCATGATTTTCCCCAGCAAATCGTCATTGGTGCAGACAGCGCCGCCCTCGCCCATGGTCATATGGTGAGGCGGGTAAAAACTAACGGTGGATAAATGCCCGAATGTGCCTGTTTTCTGCCAATTTCCATCTAAGCAGTAAGCAGCCCCCACAGCGTCGCAGTTATCCTCCACCAGCCATAAATCATGTTTTTGACAGAAATCCACTACGGCTTTCACATCAAAAGGATTCCCCAATGTGTGGGCAATCATCACTGCCTTTGTTTTGGGCGAAAGGGCTTCTTCCAGCATAGAAACATCTATGTTGTACTGAGGCAAAGTCACATCCACAAAGACAGGCACCGCCCCATACTGCAAGATGGGTGCCATCGTCGTAGGAAATCCTGCTGCCACAGTGATGACTTCATCCCCCCTGCAAATGCGTTTTTCCCCCAATAAAGGTGAAGTCAAAGTATGGAATGCCAGCAGATTGGCAGAGGAACCGGAATTGACCAGTGCGCAATGCTTCACCCCTATGTATGCGGCAAAATTCCGCTCAAACGCCATAGCAAACCGTCCTGCCGTCAAACCAAAATCCAGCATAGCTTCTGTCAAGTTTTCCATTTCTCTTTCGTCGTAGACCCTGCCGCCATAAGACACATGTTTTCCATCCCAGCGTTTCCCGTCATGGAAACAGTGGTAATATTCCCGTACTTTCCCCAGTATCTCTCGTCTTGCTTCCGCTTCCGTCATATCCATTCCCCTTTCTCATAAGCCGCCGCTTCCTGCCGCATTTCTTCTATCAAGTCGCCGCCTCTCTGCCATACCTTCGTCCATGCTACCGTTGCCGAAACTGCCTGCTCCACATTCCAGTGTGGCGTCCAGCCCAGTTTTTCCTGTATTTTCTCTCCATTCAGCCGCAAAACTGCCTGTTCTCTGGGAAAATCCGTCCGTTCTGCCTGCCATGTCATGCCGTCCCCCCAATATTTACAGAAAAGCCCAGCCAATTCCCCATTAGAAATATCCTCCCCTTTGGGTGCCACGTTGTAGCAGTCTGCCAGTTCCGGCGCTTCCCACTGTTTCCAAGCCGTCCAGAGGTATGCCGTCAAAGGCTCCAATACATGCTGATAAGGGCGTACACCTTCTGGATGCCGCAGAATCACTGGTTTTCGCTCCATTGCCGCTCGGATACAGTCCGGCAAGATGCGATGTGCTGCAAAATCACCGCCGCCAATGACATTCCCTGCCCGCAAACGGGACAATGCCGCTTTCCCCTGCAAAAAACACCTACCATAACATGCCGCCGCCAGTTCCGCGCAGGATTTGCTGTTAGCGTAAGGGTCAAAGCCATCCAAAGGGCTTTCCTCCTCTGCGGCTTCTTTGGTTTCGGCGTAAACCTTATCTGTCGTCACCACCACCACAGACCGCAGGCTTTCCACTTTTCGCAATGTTTCCAGCAAATATACAGTTCCCATGAGGTTGGTTTCGTATGTCCTAACGGGCTGTGCATATCCCACAGAAACCAAAGGCTGTGCCGCCAGATGGAAAACCACTTCTGGTGCTGCTTTTTTCACAAAAGCCGCCAGTTTTTTTGGCTGGCATATATCCCCGTAACAAGACACCAGCCCTTTTTCCCATTCCAGCAGCCCATACAGGCTTTCCCTTTCCGGTGCCAAGGCGTAACCGTAGACCTTTGCCCCCATATCCAGCAATAATCGGCACAGCCACGCCCCTTTGAAGCCCGTATGCCCCGTCACCAATACCCGTTTGTCTTTATAAAAATTTCTCATTTCTCCCAAATCCGCCACGGCGCACCTTCTTTCCAGAGCTGTTCCAGTTTTTCTTTATCCCTCAGAGTATCCATACACTGCCAGAAGCCCCTGTGCTGGTATGCCGCCAGTTCTCCTTCTGCTGCCAATGTGGACAAGGGTTCCTGCTCCAGTATGGTTTCGTCCCCCTTCAAATAAGGCAGAACAGAAGGCTCCAGCACCAGAAAACCGCCGTTGATCCAGCCGCTGTCACTGTCCGCCTTTTCCCGGAAGGCACGGACGCATCCCTGCTCAATTTCTGCCGTGCCAAACCGCCCTGCCGGCTGCACCACGGTCATAGTGGCTTTTCGCCCCATTTTTTCATGGAATGCCAGCAGTTTGGTGATATCCACATCTGCCACTCCATCGCCATAAGTAAGGAAAAACCGTTCTCCTCCCAAATAGGAAGCTGCCCGTTTCACACGCCCTCCTGTCATGGTGTTCAGTCCTGTATCCACCAAAGTCACCTGCCACGGTTCCGTCTGGCGGTGATGGATGATCATTTCCGTTCCCTTGCGAAAATCGAAAGTCACATCGCTGTGATGGAGGGCATAATGGGAAAAATACTCCTTGATACAGTACCCCTTATAGCCGCCAACTGATTCCCAAAGCCTAAAGTTATCTGACTTCGGAAATACTGTACGTTATGTACCTTTGGAAACCAACGAAGTATGCCTGATAGGAAACAATCCCCATATAGCGCTGCTGGAAGACAAGATTGTGATTGCTACTAAAGACCAATGTTTCTTATTCCACAAACAGACCGGGAAGTATATATGCAGTATAGGCCATATCGGTGATGATCCAAGTGGATATAGCTCGACAAATTACTGGATAGATGATGCAGGTCTTTTTTACTTCTTTCGCGCACCGGACCAGTTGCTAAAATATAATCAGAAAGGAGAAATGACCGGGAAAATTCAAATTCCACATATCCCTGCCGCACCCGACTTTTTCGCGTTTTCCGACTCTACCATTATTGCCCATTGTAATAGTAGTATAGGATTGGAATCCAGCAACTCTTTGCTTTTCCTCAACTCCTTTGGAGAAAAGCTGGATTCAATTCCCAATTTATTAAAATCGCCCTCTATCCCTTCTCCGGATAATATATCCAGCCTTTCTATCATAAAAAGAGGAGCAGGTTTCTTTGGAAATCTGGGAAGAAGAGGGGTAATGATTATCAAAGATAAGGAGCAAGGAGAATTACTGCTGCCTCTCTATAATCCCAGCCTATGGTCGTCCGAGAATGAAGTACGTTTCAGAGAAACCTTCACAGACACGATATACACAGTTAAAAACAGGAAACTATATCCATATATGGTTTTTCATACAGATACAGATCATTCATCCGCCAATCCTTTATGGTATAGTAATCCGCAAAGTATCTACGTAGCTTATGTATTGGAAAACACACATTCTGTATTTTTTCAATACGTAAAAAACAAACAAGTCTATAATGGTTTGTATAATAAAGAAACACAGCAAACTAAGTTTGCAAAGTGCCAGCAATTCATTGTTGACGATCTCACTTCAGAGCAGGAACTGAAAGTTGACCTGTCGGCATTGTGCAGTTATAAAGGAGAATATGGATTTATTCTGGAAGCTGCCAGTATTCCTGATGCTTCTCAAAAACAATCTGACAATAAAAATGAGAATATTCCCCATTGGATGAGCCAATTGGATGAGGATGCCAATCCGGTCATAGCAATTGTATCTGACAAATGATATATAATTCTGTCTGTTTTGCCTAATAGATATGCTTTGGCAAAACAGACAGTTGAAATAGTAGCACCTATTTAAAAGTAAACAAAAGGCTTCAACTCATTTCCTTGTTTATCCACCGGATAAAGAGCTCCTTCCTTTTCTAGCCGGGCGGACATTTCCCGAATCATCTCTCTGCATTGATCCGGATGTGCGGCAGACAGCTCATTCCTTTCTTCCGGATCGTCTTTCAGATTATAAAGCAAGGCTTTGGGTTGTTTCGGAGTCTCGGGAAGATAATAATAAATCAGTTTCCAGTCGCCCATGCGATAGGTGGTGAAGTAGCTGCCGCGGTGTGCGTGAGGGAAGTGCATCAGGAAAGACTCGGGACGCTTCTTGTCCACCTTACCGCTCAGTTGCTTTTTCAGATCGAATCCGTCTATCACGTAGTTTTGGGGAACTTCGCATCCTGCCACAGACAGAACAGTCGGATAGATATCCATGATTGTGCCCAACTGTGTCTGCATACTTCCTACTTCAATAGGCAAGTTCTTCTGTACTTTGCTCTTCTTCTCAGGCTTTGCCCAAGCTGCGATGAAAGGAACACGCATACCACCTTCAAACTCCGTCCCCTTTTTACCTCTCAGCGGAGCGGAAGAACCATAGCCACGTTCATCTCCCAATGGAGCATCACCACCGTTATCTCCTAAAAAGAGAATCAGCGTATTTTCGGCAATTCCCAGCTTTTCGAGTTGGTCCATGATGTCGCCTAATGATTTATCCATGCCTTCTATCAATGTAGCAAAAGCTCTTGCCTGCTCGTTCTTATCCGGGTCGGTGTAGCGTGACAAGAAACGTTTGTCTGCCTGGAAAGGTGAATGAACTGCGTAATGGGCCATATTCAGATAGAAAGGTCGTTTTTCTTCTACGGCTTTGGTGATCTCCCGATTCGCTTCTATAGTCAGCGCTTCACTCAGGAAGGTATCTGTACCGTGATATTTCTCCAGGTCAGGAACTGCTCTAATCTTCTGTCCCTTGATATGCCCGTATCCCCATTCGCCATAATAGCTGCCGG
>OGXZ01000559.1_pt1 | contig 21948 bp, 19 predicted proteins | sample 1576431 | NCBI WGS metagenome assembly OGXZ01 (sample SAMEA3541590, study PRJEB24748) | human gut metagenome | biome: human gut; feature: human-associated habitat; material: faeces | place: China | collected 2012
TCTGTCTGTCTGTCTGTCTGTCTGTCTGTCTGTCTGTCTGTCTGTCAAGATTTTACGGGTCAGCACCATAGCGGTCAAGCCCCCTTTTTCTTATTTATTTTATTGTAGCATATTTGTAAATTTTTGGCATATATTTTCTGATATTTTCATTTTTAATTGGGCTTTTCGGAATATTGGCAATGAAAAAGACAGCAAGTTTTTCTACTTGCTGTCTACCAAATTTCCCATGTCATCTGTCCAAAGGTCATTTTTCAAGGGCAAAAAACGGGCGTTTTTCCCACCGAAAAATCCCCGTTTTTTTGTCCTCAAACCACAACTGGTCAGTATTTTTGCTTCGCAAAAACGGCTTCGCCGCCGGATTTCTTTCCGGTACGCATTGTGGTTTCACTCTCATTTCACGCCTGTCCACCACAACGTGTCATCAGTATCACCGATTCAACGTGTTCTTCATTGGATAGGGAATCATCATCGCCCTGCTGATATGATTCTAATGGCTCTATTTCAAGCGTATCAACGATTTCATCACCTATCTTCATAGGAATCTTGAACTGTACAGACTTGACCCATCTGCCGTCTTCCTGCTTCTCTGTGAATATCTCGATTTTCTCAATCATCATCTTTGCAAGAATCTTTTTCTGTTCATCCGTCAGACTGTCAATATTCTGTATAAACTCCTCTACAATACGTTTATATACCTCTGCTGATAGATTTACACCTTGTGCATTATCAATCTTCATCTCAACGTTATACAGCAGATTATCTGTATTTGCTATCTGCTCATTGATTTCTGATAAATGTGCCCTGTATGACTTCATCAGGTCATCATATAAATCATCATCAATATCAAGGTCATTGATTCTGCGTAACTGCTTTTCCTTCTTTGCAAACAGCTTCTCACACTCTTTCTCAATACGCTCCTTTTCCGCCTGCAAATCATCCATATTGCTGCGAGAACCCATCTTTTCTTCAAACATATCTTTGAGTTCTGAATTGTCTATCGTGAATTTCAATATCTGCATGATTTCTGTATTCACTTCATCCTGTCTGATATGCTTCTTGTAGTCGCATAAGTGCCCTGATACCATTTTTCTGTTCTTGCAGATGTAATACCACATATCTGTGTAAAATTCATCAGAACCCTTCTTTTTCTTGCGATTCACTACACCGTACATCGGTGCACCACAGACAGGACATCTCAGCAATCCAGATAATATATGTTCGTGCATCAGACTATGTGTCTTCTCACGCTTAAAAGCGTTCTTTGCACGTTTCACCTGTACCCTGTACCATGTGTCTTCGTCAATGATAGCTTCGTGCTGACCATCATACAGCTTGTAATCATCTTTATCCTGTTTCACCACATGGAACTCATTCCTTGTACCTTCGATTTTCTCCGTCTTCCTGCGTCCATACGCAATCTTTCCAGCGTACACAGGATTATCCAGAACGCCTTTTACAAAATGAGCACTTATCAGTGGCACTGTACCGTTCTGCCGTACAGTCTTTGTATATCCGTTCTCATTGAGCCATTTTGCCACAGCTCCAACACCCATACCGCCTAAATACTTCTTGTATATCAATTTTATCAGCTCTGCTTCTGCGTCATTGATAACAAGCATCTTTGACTTCTGACCGTCCACAGGCACCAATTTATAGCCGTATGGTGCAAAACCACCGTTCCATAAACCGTCACGTGCTTTTTGCTGCCTTCCTGCCATCGTCTGCTCCTGTATGTTGGAACGCTCTATCTCTGCAACAGATGCCAATACACTGATTATCAGTTTTCCTGATGCTCCTGCACTATCAATGCCATCTTCTACGCATAAAAGATTTACTCCGTAATCTTCCATGTATTGCAATGAATTAAGCGTATCAGCCGCATTACGTCCAAATCTCGACAATTTGAATACAAGCACATAATCAACATCATCCTTGCTACTCTTGATGTCTTGTAACATCTTTTTGAACTCTGGACGACCTGTAATATTCTTACCGCTTCGTCCCTCGTCACTGTATTCACCTACTACTTTCATACCTCTGTGAGCCGCTTCTCGTCTCAATCGCTCTTTCTGAGCTTCCAGACTGTATCCATCGACCTGAACTTCTGTGGAAACACGTGTGTATATATAACAATTCATCTTTTTCCTTGCCATGTTCCTACCCGCTTTCTTGATTTTCAATTTTCATCGTGCTTCCATTATATATCATTGATATATTTCTTTCAACATTTATCTACATGATTGCCAAGTATATTAAAAAAGTGAGCTTAACACCCACTTTTTACAATACATCATATTTGACACCGTATGACCTCACCACGCACGTTTTATATAAAAACGCACAATCTTACGGAAAACACATTTCACACCCCTTCACGTGCTCATACAGTGCATAAAACGCTATATTTTACTTTTCCAACTGCTGATACTCTTTAATAAGCCTATCAAGAGTTGGTCTTGAAATATTTAATTCCTCAGCCAACTCTTTTTTCGTGTATTCTCTACGCAAATATCTATCATAATATTTGCCGAAGTCTTTCACCTGTACAGCCTTACGACCTTTGTACGCTCCTCTCTGCTTTGCAAGAGCAATACCCTCACGCTGTCTTTCCAGAATGTTCTCACGCTCAAACTCATTGATTGCAGCAATCATTGTGAGCATCAATTTTCCTGTGGCAGTCGATGTATCAAGACTCTCTTTCAATGATACAAGATGTATATTCTTCTCTTTGAATCTCTCAACCAGTTCCAGCAAATCCTTTGTACTACGTGCAAGCCTGCTGAAATCTTTGACATACACTGTATCACCTTCACGAGCAAACTCTAATAATCGTTGCAGCTCTGGTCTGTTCATATCTTTTCCAGATACTTTTTCAACAAACCACTTTTCAATATCATATTTTTTCAATGCTTCGACCTGTCTGGCTTCGTTCTGGTCAGCCGAACTGACACGTACATATGCAATTTTCATCTTAAAATCTCCTTTCGTGTAAAAATAGAGAATATTTATATTACTATTTGTAAATAAATTCGATTATAACTCTATTTTTACACATATTATCCGATAATACAACCCATCCAAATAAATTTAAAATAGGGTACGCTCTATTTTTACACGTAATACAATAAAATAGGCACCTGAAAAATCAGATGCCAATTTCTTATTCGTAGTTTTTCACACTTACCCTTTCCTACAAACTTCTATCATCTTTTTCATCCTGCTGCTGAACATCTCTAATACGTTCCATGATTGTATCAGCAGACAAGCCTTTAATATGCTTCGTATCATTATGAACCTGTGTAACACCTTCCTGAACACGTCTACGTCTTCTGTCTCTTTCAATCTTCTGCTGTAATCGCATTGCAAGAATCTCCTGTTTCTTATCTTCTTGCTTTCCAATGATTGCACCAGCCGGAACTTCGATGTTATCTCGTTCATCCACATTATCAACAGCTCTCGTATCAACATTTACAACCTTGTTAGGCTCCCAATGAGGTACAGGACCATCAGGTACAACAATCTGTACCGAACCTGTTCTTCTACGTTGTTGCAACTGCTGTTTCTTCTGTTCTTCTTCCTCATCATCTAACACACGATGTTTCGGAACCACTGGTACATCATCCTGTACCACACCAGCAACCACATGTTCATCCTCATTCCCTGTCACATGTTCATTATCGCTGTTGCGATTTCCATGCAACTCATGTTCCAGTTCTTTCTGCTGTTCCTTCTCTTTAAAGAATGACTGTACACCTTCGGCATCATACATGGTACCCATCTTGTACGAACGACTTTTCAGATTCTGCGGAATCTTTTTACCTTCAGCAAATCCGCTTGTGTCCATCAATTCATATGTATAGTATCTGCCACGTTTCTTACTGTCGTGAACTTCAATGTTCACACCAAATCCCGGCAGATTCTTCAGCCATTCATCTTCGTTTTCACTTTCGTTCATGGCTGCCATGATTCTCATTTTCAAATCATCTTTCCATACATATTCACCTTTGTCACGCTTTGCACGTTCCGTCTGTGTACTCTTGTCTTTTGTCTTTGCCGTACCCTCATCCAACTCAATACCATGCTCTCGTACAAGCTCATCTGTCCACTGCATCAGTGTCGGTTGATAATACTGTTGCCTATCGCAACCCTTGCTTGTTTCCATGTCTGTATCACTTACAATGATATGATTGTGCACCAATCCAGACTTACCGTCTGTCTGTGTGAACACAACACATTGACGACCTTTGTAATGTCGCTGTGCATACTCTTGTCCAATCATGTTCGCAGTCAAAATGTCTGCTGGTTCATCTGGATTCAGTTCATTGATACTGAAAGATTGCACGATTCTTATTACCTGTGTTTTATGATTGCTTCGTGCTTTGTTCCAATGCTTTTCCATCTGTGTTGCCACATCAACACCCGGCAACAAGTTCACACAGGAAATCATCTCGTTACGATTCTGATTTCCATTGTGTCCCTTATCTTTTCCATAAGCATATTCAAGAGCACCACGACCATTGCACGTTCTTGTTACTCTTGTGTATGCCATAGTTGTTCACCTACTCTCTCAGCAACTGCATCGAATCTGTCCAGATATTTTTCAACAGCGAACAGACTAAAATAATTCCAGTTCACACTTTTCTGTACTCTTGTTAAATACATAAGTCTTTCCTGAATTTCTTTCTTGCGTACGGGTGTTGCTGTCTTATATTCAGCGTTCAATCTTTCGATTTGACACTCAAGGTTGTTCCACTTTGCAACCTGATTTACATTGACACCAATCTTATTTAACTCATTCCTGATACCCTGTAATTCATTTGCAATGATTGCCATTGTACGCTGAATGTTCTCACCTTGGTCACCATCAATGTATCTTACGGTTCCCAGATATTTTTCCAAATGTCCATCAATCGCAAGTCTTACTACCTGCGAAAATGGTACACCAAATTCCTGTGCCATGTCCTTCATGACTTCATCAACCTTCTCATTGATTCGTGCAGAAATTTTTACAAGTTTTATAACTTCGTCTTCTTCTATGTTATCATCAACACTCTGTACAGGTTCAGCAGGTTTTACAGTCTGCTTCGGCTCTGGTTTCGCAACAGTTTTCTGTACAAGTTTCGCAGTTGGTTGCACCTGTGGTTTAGGTTGTGTCACTGCCTGTGTTGTCTTCTGTACTGACTGTTGTGCCACACTTTTCTGCACTGGTTGTACAGGTGTTTTCTTAACAGGTGACGTCACTGGCTTCTGTTGTGTTACTGTTTTTTGTACTGACTTTGCAGGTTGCTGTACTTGTTCAGTTGGCTGAAAATCTGGAGATGGTATCAACGATTGAACAGGCTTTTGTTTCTTAATATTCCAGATATCCTCATTGTACGATGATTCTTCTTCTTTTTTCTTTTCCATATCTGCTTTCTTAGCTGCTTCCATCTGTTTTCGCTTATGTTCAGCCCATGCATCCGTACTGCCGTCTAAATTAAAATTCATACCCATGTATATCACTCACTCCTTTCTCGCATCATCTTCCACATCATTTCACCAAAGCCGGATTCGGCTTTGTCTCATGCTGTTCTGTATTTTTATTACGCAACTGTTCACAAATCGCATAGGGTTTGTCCCCCATGCACTTTGTTCACGACCCCCCATAGGCTTTGTCCCCCACAGGCTTTGTCCAAATACCCATAGGGTTTGTCCCCCATTTACTTTGTTCTGGGTGTCGTTGCTAATTTCGTTAATTATGCAAGCATAGGGTTTGTCGGACAAGTCCGAAAACCCTACCGCTCGCTCTGCTCACTTGCTTGCAAGGGAAACTTCGTTTCCCCTTGACCCCTTCCTGCTTCGTTCGCTTTGCTCACTCTTATTGTTCATACCCATCACGATTAATTGCACCACTCTTATATGGGGCTTCTTCATCGAACTGACTCACTCCGTACATGCCATCATCTTCGTAACCATCATCTGGAAATTGTTCATCAATCTCCTTATTACGCTTCTCGATTTGCATGGCTTTTCTACGTTCGGCACGTTCTTTTTTCTTCTCACGTAATGCTGTGATTTCATCCTGTGATTCATTGATGATTCTATCCATGTTCATTACAATATGCTTTGCAATCACACGTGCTTCGTCTTTGCTGTACCCAGCAAATTTTTCAAGAACATCTTCGCTGTTCATCAATTCGTTGTTGACAAGTTCAATAACTGGACGTGCTTCTTCACGTCTTAATTCTGCTTCTTTCGCAGCCATTTCTTTTCTCATTTTTTCAAGTTCTGCTCGAACATTTTTTAAATTACTCATATGTTGTTACCTCTACTTTCTATATAAATTTGTAATAAAAAACGGTGAACAGAATCAAGAAACAATAAGTTTCCATCATCTGTTCACCGCTACGTCTCTCACGTATTTTTATTTCAGAATACGCTTCTGCCAGAAGCTGTGCGTCCGTAAACAATTCGGTTTTCTACACCGTACTGCGTAGATATTTTTTCATATCGGACATTCTCTCGTGAACTTTTTTATTTAATTGTTCAATGTAAATATAACAGATTTATTTATCAGATACAACCGTATAATTTCTGCCCAGTGCACCCATAAATAATTCCTTTGCAGAGCTTCCAGTAAAGTTTTCAATCTCATCCTGCACCTGTTTTGTCATCAAATCAAGATAACGATAAACACCGCCTTTTTCATCTGCAACAGCAAGTACAGAACCAAACATATCAGGATGGTCTTTCAAATACATTACATAACCTTTCAGCTTTGCAACGCTATCTCCTAACCAATCACCATGAGGGTCTACAATCGAACGAATAATTTTTCCATCGCCAGTCTTCTGAAAGAAAATAAAATCAGGATACATATTTTCCCATACATCATTTAACTTGTAAGGAATTGCAAGAGATGCATTAAGATTTCTTGACTGATTCCTATACCATGCTACATTTAATGTACGTGATAATTCTGTTTGTACCACTTTTTCTTCAAGGTCATTCAGCTTCAAATATGCCCAACCTTCATCGTCACTAATAATATGTTTTGGATATGCCTTATAATCTTTGTTCTGACGTGTAATACTTGCCTGAACATTTAAATTACGTTCAATATACGGTTTTGTATTACCCTCAATTCTATCCCATTTTGCTTTATTTTCTTCTGATACAGCATATCTCTGCGGAGCATAAATACTCAACAATTCATCTGTCTTTTTCTCTGCCCACTCTTCCATTGCCTGAATAATTTCCATACAATATCCAACAGCAGCAATACGACTAATCGCATTTGCATCAGAATCAAATTCTTCATTTTTACGCTTGTTGATACAATATTTAATCAAATCAGATGCACCAGAAAACACACTTACTGCATGTTTATAATATGTTACCAATCTATCTGCATCATTCTCAACCAGTTCTTCCCTATCCTCAAACGCTTCTCCTGTAAGTGGGTCAACCCTTTTTACGCTCACGGTTGTACTTTTAATTTCACTCAACGAACGCTTAAATTCTGCCGGATGTTTATGAATTTCACCTTCGATATTGTTATAAAATTCTTCCTGAATTTTTGAATCCAAATCAGACTCCACATCAATATCAGACATAACTACGTCAATACAGTCCCATAAGTCTAAGAAATGGTTTGTTTTATCATGACGCACCTGTCTGGTGATAATTTCTTCGAAACTTGCTTTAATTGCATCACTGTCAACCTTCGGAATTCTTTCAAGAGCTTCCGTCAATTCTTCCTCAGTTTCAACAATATCATCAACGTTAACCGCAAATTCATCGTCTGTATTAACAGCAAATTCTGTTCCTGACAATGAATCTTCTGTCGATTCTCCATATGTATAACCGCCTGATTCGCATACTCTATCTGCACTAGCAGCAATTATATTTTCATGCTTGACATCATCAGGTTGCTTCACTTCATTTTCACTCTGCTTTTGAGCTAATTTCTTTTCAATTTTCTTCTTTGTTTCTCCAAAAAATCCTACATCTGCCGGATTTTTAATAATCTTATTTGCATCAACCGCTACATTGTCTTCTTTCAAGCGTTCAACAACACTCTCAACAGTCACAGCATCATATTCTGGAAGATAACATGCTACTGTGTTCAATTCTTCTACATTTGTAACACGTCTTGCTAATGGTGTGCGAACCATACGACCAATCAACTGAGCAATGTATGTTGGGTCAGTTCGTTTTCTTCTGGAATAAATAACCTCTGCACGAGGACAATCCCAACCAGTAGATACTGCATCCTTTGCAAAAAGCACTCTAATTTCTGTGCGTTCAGCAACTTCCTCTGGTTTTACATACGGAATCTTTCCAGCCGGAGTAACAATGTCATCATGTTCACCAAATACATTTGCAAAGCAATCTGAAATATCCAGCCAAGGTAATGTTTTATGAATCTGAGAACAGAGAGAAGTTAATGTATCAACACTCACTTTATCTTCAACTTGTACTACCATCAGTGGAATTACAGTAGGGATTTTATTTTCTTCACAATAATCCTTCCATAATTTTGATGCAGAAGCCAGTTTCACACATGCCTGCGTTAAATCCTGATGCTTTGTATCAGCTGCTTTCTTAGGTGTACGAAGCTCAATCATATCTTTAATAAGACCCGAATCTTTTACGGCAGATACAGGTACATCAACAGATGCCTTCATATCCCGGTTCTTACGACCAGCCATTGCATTATTAAATCGTTCAGGTGTAGCAGAGATTCCTACTACGCAAGGCATTGGCTTATTGATTCCATCCTGTCCATCAATAATAATGCTATAAATAGTTTTATTGGCATTATCACTTGTACCTTTATCATTTCCTGTACCAAGACCTCTGTGAGCTTCATCAATAAACAGGAACAAATGAATGTCATCATCTTCAATAGTCGCATTCAGTACATCATAGAACGAACGTCCACCTTCAGCTTCATTTGTCAGCTTCTTTCCCTTGCCAAGTAACTGCCTATTCAAAAAATAAATATGCCCCGGTGACAGTTTTGCATGATTTTTTGCAAAATCTGCACTGATTGCTTCCATCGACACAGCTCCATTCAATAAATCTGTTGCTGCATCAAATCTTTTCATTGTTTGTTCATTCAAGCTAGGACTATCTGACAACCATAAAATTGCTGCTCTATCATCACCAGCATATGTATCATTACCATAAAACAAGCCTTCTGCAACAGCAGCTGAGATAACAGTCTTACCTGCACCAGTTGGTGCAGTCAACGATACGGCAGATAAAGAACCATCTGCGTCGTAACTACGACGCATAGATTCCATCTTTTTTAAAAGCTCAGTTACTGCATCTTTCTGAAAATCAATTAAACCATACTTCATTAGTCCAGTCCTCCTTCGCCACAAATTTCAAATGTTCTGAGGAAAGTTTCGTACAATCTATGTACTTCAATTTCCGGAAGACGTTTGCACATATTAGAGTAACGTCTCTGGTCATCAGTTACCACAAACACAGTCTTAATAGTCGGTGTATTCTTTACCTTCTCACAGAATTTAGATGCCTGTCCATAATCAAAAAGCACACCATAATAATCTGTTGTTAAGTAACTCTTACCAATCTTACGAATAATCGGACCCTGACACCCTGCCTGCATCCATAAAATCGGTGCAATAGCATTAAAAGCATTATCCAAGCGAATAGGCCATGCTGACTCGTATGTCAACTCGCAGAACACAGCATTCGCTTTGAATCCATCTTCATATGCTGCATCTGACCCCAAATACTCACCATTTAATGGATTTCCATTCACATCATGACCTTCGATACTGCACACAGTTCGAGGCCATGTAACATGATTGGCAATACCATACTTTTGCCATTCTTCATCGTATGGACGAAGACCTTTACTAATGAATTCATTTTCTTCTTTTTCAGAAACCTCATTATTTGTAACACAAATGCATCTACGATGACCACCATCATCATTATTCATTAAATTAACTGCATGTAAAGTTGTTCCTGAACCGGCAAAAAAATCAACAACCAATGCATTCGGTTTATCATCTAAATAATATTTCAAACAATCTCTAACTGCATACAATGATTTTGGATATGGAAACCTTTTTTCATCAGCAAAAATATTTTTTAACAAATTAGTTCCTTCAGTTTCTGCATTATGACTTGGTCTCATCCATACAGAAACTGGTGCTTTCTTTATCTCATCAACATAAATTGCCTTAATACTACCATCAGAATTTTTCCCAATAATAGTTGCACGACCGCTTTCAACATCATCAACAACACCTGACAATAAATATGACAATTCCCACTTTTGTGGTTTTTTAGGTGTATAACGTCCCACTCTGATATAACCCTTTTTAAGCATTTCAGCACAAGTAGTATTTGTCATTGCCCAATTCATTTCCGTTCCATCATCCCTTATAGGAAAAACAGCAGTCGTTCCTTCTGGTGCTGGAAAATCAGTAATATCCTGTGTCTCTGGCAAAGGTGAGCCAATATCGACAATTTTACCTTTATCATTTACATATATAGGATAAAACTGGTTGGGTCCAACAGCACCATATCCATGATTCCCTCGTCTTTGATTCAAACTGCTTCTTCTCATTGTACGCCAAGAAATATTTGTAACCCCTGTCGCATCCATATCTTCTTCTTGATGAATAGTAGCATTTCCATTCTGTACAAAAAATAAGTATTCTTCAGTTCTTGAAAATCTACCAGTCCGCTGTTTTCCTCTAGGATTAGTAACTGTTGTAACCATATCAATATTTGAAGCCGGAAATAACTGTTCCAATAATATAGACAGCCTTGCACACTCAACTTCATCAATTGCTATAATTAACATTGAATCCTTAGGATTAAGTAACTGTTTTGCTAATTTTAATCTACGCTCCATAAATGCCAACCATTTACTATGCTTATACTGGTCATTCCCATCAACATAATTGCAATTGTATTTCCAATCTTTTGTATCTTTTTTATTATATGGTGGGTCAATATAAATACAATCAACCTTACCAGCATATGCATATGTCAATGCTTCTAACGCGTGATAATTCTCAGAATTAATCACCATATGATATGGGTCTTCTGGATTTCCACGTTCTACACGGTCAATCTCTTTTAATCCTGGATAGATAACATCCCTATAACTCACAAGGACACAGATGTCTTCTAATGGAACATCTTTTGCTTCTCCATCATGTTCAAGATATGCAATACCATTATCAATATATTTCACACACCAAGAAACAGAATTTTCTTCCGTTTCCTTTTGTCCACGAGGTGCAAGAATATTCACTGTATCACCTACAGCAGGTTGCTTTTTATAAAGCCTAACTGCTTCCGGTAAATTATGTTCAAAAACCAAACCATACGAATGGTCTTTTACATATTTCTGAATCTGACGTGCAAGCTCTGGATTTAACTTTGCAACCTCAGAAATTGTTTCATTAATATTTGCCATAATACGCATCCTTTCTTATATACTTCATATCTATACGATATATATTTTATATCTATTTCGTGGATATATGGATAACTCTCCAAGTTACCCACATACCCACAAAATCTACTGCTACTGCTAATATCCTACATGTCTACACACATTACCAATTATGTGTATTCATATATTCATCCGCAGCTAATCTGAAAAACGCTGACAGGCTCAAGCCATGTGCCTTTGCCTTCGTTGTCAGTCGTTCTTTTTCGTCCTTTGTCATAGATACAAGTGCTGTTGCTCTTGTATCACCACCATTGCTACTGTTACCAGAGTTCTTCGGTGCCTTTACTGCTGCTGTCACTGCTGCATCATGTTCCTTCTCTGTATCGCTCTCGAAGCTGTCAAGAAGACTTGTCATATTCTTTTTAGTTCTTGCCATCTCTATCATCTCCTTATTTCCATTTTTCTACATAAATAAATATCACATATCTATATTATAGATACAGGATATTTATTTTGCAATCAGTTTCTTGCTTTTCAACTGTCGTTTTTCAACTGGCAGACCAGCAAGCTGACTGATTTTATCACACAGGGTATTTACAGCCTGTGTTGCAGGACAATGCTTATTGATTTCATTGACAGAGCAAGAATAGTTCTCAGCCTGTACAATGGCTTCTGACTGAGGAATAGACATTACTAAATCAAGAGTCTCTTTCTGTCTGTATTTCTGTAACCATTCCATAAATGATACAGATGCAGTAAATCTGTTCACACCGTTCACAGCAATGATAATCGGACAATCCGCATTTTCTTTTACAAGTGCTACGGTACGTGTAAATGCTTCAATATTGCCGCCTGTCGGTCTTGTCGGGATTACAACCACATCAGCACCCTGAATGGTCTGAATGGTCTTATCATCCATCAATCGTCCCGGTGTATCAACGACTGCAACCTCTGGATTGTCTACTTTCTTATCGTTATTTCTGTTCTTGTACTGTCCATCGAATGAATACAGTGATACAGGAACATTCTGTCTCATGTAATAGAAATACAGTTCATCGGATAATCGTGTCTTTCCAACGCCACCTTTTTCGGATACAAAAACAACTGTCTTCATGTTCAATCACTCCTTATTTTATATATGTTATATCTATTTAATAGATATTCAGTATCTATTATGTATCTAAATACAGTATAATAGATTCAATACCAGATTTCAAGAGTGAGTTTCACATTTTTCATTGTCTGATTCAAAAAAAGATGTTCGAGACAGAAGTCTTGAGCATCTTTTTTGTATCAAAATTTCCGATGGGAAATTTATGTCACATATTTTGGTCAATTTATGGTGCATAAATTGGTCATAAATTGGACATTGGATAAAATTATAAAACGTAGAAAATTATATAAAAATAGTTACTCTATAAATATTTGGTAACTATTATATATTTATACAATAAATACAGAATATATAAAATTGCAAAAATTGCAAAATTTTCGATGGGAAATTTATGGTGCAAATTCTGGTCATAAATTGGGCAATTTATGGTGCAAATTTTTCCCATTATGATTTTTATAGATAAAAATGCAGCTATGATACAAAGAAATGGTTCTGCTGTATAAAATAGCATCTCCATTGCACTGTATGACATCCTGAATCAGCAGTGTAAAACATAATACATCATAAATGGTGCCGTATGACCTCGTGGTGAAGATTTTATGTGATAAACGCATAATTTTACGTTTTTATAATAAAAGGTCACTGGTGAGGTCATACAGAGTGAAAAACGATATGTTTATTATTGTTCTACTGATGTACAGGATATAACAGAGATAATAATTGGAATATTACAGGAAAATATGGGACTGTAGAAGACGGTATGGATTCGGTATGGATTTTTCCCATACCGAGAGTTGTAGTGCTGGTGGGACATACAGCAAATTTTGAAGTTTCGGTATGGATTCTAAAAAACGCATCCATACCGTTCTGTTGTCGATGAGAACTAATAATTAGCAAAAAGTATGGACGGTATGGACTTTTTTCCAATTCTCTATATAGAATTTTTACGATAATACACTCAAAAATTTCTAAAATGTAGTATTTATCGATATTACAGACGATTTAAACATAATATCAAAATGATACAAAGTAATACAGATAAAAATGGATGAAAATATAATATCAAAATGATACAAAGTAAAATACTGATAAATCAAGGTTTTTAGCACTTTTCTATTTTTTCTCACGTAAGACTTTTTAAAATTTATCCATACCGTCCATACTTTCGGCTGTATCACAGTGTACATCGACATTTAAACGGTATGGGTTCAATTTTATTTTTCCATACCGAGGTATGTCTAAATTGCTGTGTTGTAGACAGGATGGGACTTTCCGGGTATGGGTTTTTTCCATACCGAATCCATACCGAAGAAAAATTCCCCACAAAAAAAGCGATAGCAAATCATACTATCGCTTTTACTCTATACTCTCAGGATTCCTGAATATGTTGCTTTCAAGACTGGCTGACAAATTTTATTGACATCATTCCCACTGTAATTCGGATTACGCCATTCTTCCAACTTGTAATCAAAGATTAATGGCTCTGGCTTATCCATTTTATTACCAGGCTTATAGGTCTTTGCTTTGTTCTCACAAATCCAATCTGTATACTCTGGCAAAATGTTCAACAAATCCTTAGTAAACACCTGTTTTGACTTTGTATCACGTTCTCCGATATTCTTCTTGTACCACGCTTTATACAAATCATACAAAAATGTAAATGGCACTAAATCCCATGTAAGCTGTGGCATGATTTCATCCATGAACTGACGAACAGGGTCATTAAATGACTTGTATTCATCCAACACATCTTTACACTCCTGTGGTACGCCAAAGTCATCATAATTCATATTCAGAACCCTGAATAATACATATTCCAGAACTTCTTTACGGTTCAAATAATCGTCTTTAATATACTTACGTTTCTTACCTGTAAATGACTTCGTAAATGGGATAAACAGCTGTCTTCTGTAAAACGAATCACTCTTATCCTTGATACGTGGTAACTCATTCAAACACTGTACCATAAAGCCTTTATACCTGAATGAAATAGGTGTTTTGAATTTACGATTGATTTTAACTACGTCACCTGTAATAACAGCCTTTAAATTCGCAGCCTTATCAATATATGTACCCACATCATTTTCATCAACAATGATTGCTGATGTACCAATCAATGATTCCAGCATGAAATCTTTACTGAACTCCGAAAGTGAAATAGAAGTATGACTACCTTCTCCAACCAAGTTTCGTAATAATACACATAAAGTACCTTTACCATTATTACCGACCTCTGAATACATGAAACATGCTCTATTCCATGATACAAACGGTCTTACAGTAGCTCCAATGACCTGCCAGATAAGCTCTGCCATATCTTTTTTATTATCCATAATATCCAGAATCCATGATTCCACATCCCAGTCTGTGCCATCTTCATCATTATGAATGATAATGTTTGTGGCATTTGGATTGTAGTTGACCCTTGATTTATCTAAAAACACAAGGTCAGGTGTAAATGGCATCAATTTCTTTGTTTCAAAATCAAAGATACCATTATTTACCGGAATCAAATTCTTTTTCTCACATCTTGACATTCTCGGTGCTTCTTCTCGCAAAATATCCATGATTTCACCAAGTTCTTTTTTTGTCAAAGATTTCTTGTAACGTCTTGCAATACGACGAATCTGTGTTTCCGTTGTAACATAGATACCTTCATCTTTTCCATCATCAACATAAATACCAAGCAATAATTTTTCTTCATCTTTTTCAGATACACCAGTCTTAATCAGTGCAATTCTATGTAATTTAATCAAGATATATGCAATCTGGAACGGAACAAGTTCTGTCGGAACTTTCCACTTAGCACCTGGCTGTGCGATAGAATTATAAATCAGAATTTCATTTCTGCTATTTGCAATAATAGTACCTTTCAGTTCATTTGCTGTCACTGGCTTTGTGCTTTGCAAAGCTGCATCTACTGATGCAATCGTAACGTTTTCAATAGTTTCCTCATATGTATTTGCCATATATCGACACTTCCTTTCTCTAATCAAACTTTTTTCATGATTTCATGAAATTTTGCAACGTTTTTCTTGAAGTTCGTGCCAATTTATGCTAATATATGAGCATAAACAAGAGATATAAGTTCATGGCACTGAATCATGGCATTGAATCATGGTACGAACTTCTTGATAGCAACTGTGACGGGAATCACAGTTGCTATTTTTTTGTAATTTTAAATATATTTCTTATCTTTGATAAATTTTTCAAATGCAGCTCTATCAACCATGATTTTGTGCTGCTTTCCAACAACCACATAATCCTGAAATTCCCCACCCGACATGATTTTTCTAATACAAGAAATACCAATTCCTGTGTGATTTGCAAGGTCTTTTTGTGTCAAAAATGTTCTTTCACTAAATGGTACAGGATTTGCTCCTCCAACTACTCTAGCCATTATAATTCCTCCATTTCTCTGTATTTTATAATAAAATATTTCCAGTTTTTAATAGTTTAGCATATCGTTTTTCACATTGCAAGACTTTCCTATACAAGGGAAACACGTTCTTTCGCAAATCTGTTCATTTATCAGGCTTTTTAGCTCAAAAAATTTTTTTCACACATACAAAAAAAGAGAAGACAGATACAATCTCCATCTTCTCTCACTGAATTTTTATACAATATTACAATTTATATCATCCTGAAATGCTTAAATGCTTCCATAATCAGCTCACGCTTTTCATCAGGACATTGTGGCACCTTGTGCCCTTCTGCACCTGTATTATAATTCTCTCGCTTCTCAAATCCGCATGAATCTTTGCACTGTGCAATATACAGATTCGATACAGAAACATTATACTGCTTCTTTATCCACGCTTTTATTTCTGCGTACGTTGCTGAACCCTTTGTATTACGCATATATTCGTTATCTTTAGGCTCATAATCAATATACTCATATTCAATATTCCTATCATCGACCATTTTCCTACCCAAAAGAACTACCGTCTCCACATGTAAAGAAGCATCTATCCACATGAACGTATGGCGGAAATTCCCCTTGGTGTGGCTGTATTTCCCCTGAAAAATATGTAAACAAATGACATATTGCTGACACGAAAACGCTTAAATCTTTGTAAACGCTTTCATCTTAGTAATACCATTCCTTTCTGACCAAACTTCCATTTTTGAATAAAACGACGATTTCGTTTGTCGCGCCCATCCAAACTCGTGTGATATAAAGGTTTATCCATTCATTCAAAGATACATCGTTTCCAAAATTATATTCCATGGGACACCATGGCTGTGGCACGAATATGTTTTTCTTTGATTTCACAATTCTCGCAAACATCTGCTCAGCCAGATCATAATACAGTTCCAAATCCGCAAAGCTTTGTTGCCTGTACTTATTCGGCTCCCAGAAACCTCTGATATTTTCCTGTATGATTTGCATCTGCTTTTCTTTGAGTTCCTGCATCTTCCAAAACAACTTCCACAAAGCCTTTGTTTTTCCATCCCCAGGGGAAACTTCCGCGTTCCGAACCATTTCAAACGCCTCCATAAGAATTCTGTGCAGTTCCTTTTCTTTTTTAATATGGGATTTTTCCACCTCGGCAGGGCGGGAAGGACATCTCCATAAATACGTTGTATGCTCCCCTCGCCTTCGTGCAATCCGATAATAATAACTGCCGCAGACAGAACAGACGATTTTTCCTGTCAGCGCGTATGGTGATGGTCGCGTGCCTTCATGCCTTGCAAGATAAGCTCTGTGCAGTTTTTCTTCCTGTACTGCATAAAAGAGTTCTTCTGAAATAATGGGCTCATGATTGCCTTTGACATAATATTTCGGTAATGCCCCCAGGTTTTTCACCCGTTCTTTTGTCAGAAAATCTATGGTGTGCGTCTTTTGCAACAGCGCATCTCCAATATATTTTTCATTAGAAAGCATACGATCGATGGTGGATGTCAGCCACTTTTCTTTTCCCATGACAGTTTTCATACCATTTTGTTCCAAATCTTTTGCGATATATCTGCTACTGTATCCCAACACATATAAATGAAAAATCCTTCTCATGATTTCTGCTTCTTTTGGAGCAACAACCAGATTGCCCGAACCGTCTTTCGTATATCCCATAAAGTGATTGTGATTGATGGTAGGTTCTCCTTTTTCATACTTTCTTCGCAGACTCCAACGAATGTTTTCACTGATATTTCTACTTTCTTCCTGTGCTAGACTGCTTAAAATGGTAATCAAAATCTCTCCGGTACTATCCAGTGTATGGATATTTTCTTTTTCGAAATAAACACCGATGTTTTTGCTTTTCAAACTTCGTATGGTGGTCAGAAGGTCCACCGTATTTCTGGCAAAGCGACTGATGGATTTTGTCAGAATCAAATCAATTTTCCTCCCTCGCAGTCTTGCAGCAGTTTTAAAAAGCCCTCTCTCTTTTTCTTCACAGTCCCGCTACTTCCCTCATCCGCATAAATCCCTGCCAGAATCCATCCTTCCTGTTTTTGAATTTTTTCTTTATAATGAGATTTCTGTCTTTCGTAACTGCCAGCCTGACTTTCCAACTCTGTGCTGACTCTGCAATAGGCAGCTACGCGAAGCTGATGGTTTTCTTCCTCCCACAAATCTACCCCCTTCTTTTCTTTCGCCGGAATTTTCAAAATTTGCCTTTCTTTGTTCTGTTTCATAGAAAAACTCCTTTCCTTGTTTTCTCTATTTTACAAGAAAAAAGCTTCTTTCTTATAATTTCTGTCTAAATGGAAAAAAGTATTGTATCCTTGCCAAAAACGGTCTATACTGATATAAATTGATACTAATTATTATCATAAGGAGGTATATCCCATGGATGCCACTCTCTATATCAAAATGCTTTCTGACGAAAGCGTCACCAATTTGAAAAAAATGCAGTATAAATACAGCCCTAAGGATGTCACAGAATTTGTGCAGTTACTGAAAGACAGCGTTTATACGACGCTCCCCCTGACAGACTTCAAAGGAAATCTCTGTGTCTATCTGAAACCTCTGGTACAACTGAAATCCTCTCCTGCAAAAATGCTGCTGATGCCTCAAAGCGGTTCTTATAGCAAAGAGGCAATGGAAGAAGAAGTCTATGCCACCCTTGCCATTGAAAGCATTGATTCTTCCAGAGAAAGTATCCGCAAAATTTTCAAAGGATACGCCCCTAACGGTTATGGGGAAGACCGTGTTTACAGCATAAAAAAGGGGCTGGACTTTATTTCTGAGAAAAGCAATCTCATCACAGAAGAAAATATCTATCGCCTTTATGAGATTGCCATTGCTGACTTTCTGGAGGAAGAAAGCCGGCTGCTGCCCGGTCAGTTCTACCGCCATGATTCTGTTTATATTGTCGGCACAGAGGTAGAACATACGGGGTTAGACCACACTCTCCTTCCGGAATATATGAAAAAACTTGTTGCGTTTATCCAGGAAGATACGGATGTGGATGACCTGCAAAAAGCCGCAGTCATTCATTTCTATTTCGCCTACCTGCACCCGTATTTTGACGGAAACGGTCGTATGGCTCGTCTGCTTCATCAGTGGTATCTGGTACAGAAAGGGTATCCTTCTGCTATGTTTGTTTCTTTCTCCTACCACATCAACCAGACCAGAAAAAAATACTATCAAGCATATAAGCTCATAGAGGATAACGCCAAAATCAGCGGTGTCATAGATGTAACGCCCTTTCTGACATATTTTGCGGAAAATATCTACAACCACATCGAAAAGGAGAATGCTCAGAAAACCAATCAGATCACTCGTTTCCAAGATGCTCTAAAAGACGGAAAAATCACCGAAAAGGAAAAAGACCTCTGGAATTTTGTACTTTCCGCCTACGGACAGCAGGAATTTTCCACCAAGCAACTGGAGAAAGATTTTAGCAATGCCGCTTATGCTACCATCCGCAGTTTTGTATTGAAATTTACAGAAATGGGACTTCTGACTAGTATGGCGTATGGCAATCGTATGAAATATAAAATCAAGATGTAAAAGTTCTTGCACGTAAAAGGGACACTTTTCATAAAGTGTCCCTTTTTATGTGTAAATACACATTTTTTAGTAATGACAATATCATATTACGCAATCTATTTCTTATTTTGAATTTCCATACTCACAAATGAAGTGCTTGAACATAAAAAACCGAAGCGTTTTCTCACATGTATCCTTTCTCCTGATAATGCAATTCAACCTCTTTTCCATATTGCCTACAAACTTGAATGACTAACACAGCAAAATCTTCTGGAGGAAGGACTCCTCTTTTGATGGTAAAGGAAAGGCACTGCCATTCCTCAAAATGATCCTCATAGTCCACACAAATATCCGGGGATTCCTTCTCCAAAAACGCATATTGTTCCTCTGCTGTTTCTTTCATCTGAACATCCCTTTGATAACCATATCGTACAAAATCGTTCATAGGAAAACTCCACTCGCCTGGTTCTACATTGCGAAAACAATCCTTCAGCAAAAGAGAGGAAACACCATTTCCTTTTTCAATGATCATTTCTTTTTCATCTGATATAAATTCTGCTGTCGGCTCCTGTTTCAAATGAGCCAAACAGCGCTCCAATTCCTCTGGATTCCCAATCATATGACGCACCGTAAAAACACAATACCCAGACAGAACTGCATTCATAAGTGCATACCCTATTTCCGTAAATTTGGTATTGGGCATCCCTTCTGTGTAAGAAACACTACAGGTGAATTCCGTTTCAGAGGCAGAAATCACAATGTAATATTTTAATGGTTTCTCTTGCACTATTTTTTCTTTTTTTCTTTGAAAAAACATACTCTTTCTCCTATCCGTTTTTGAATCGAAAAATCATCCTTCATACTCCACAAACAACCGCCTTTGATTTTCCTTACATGCCTTACTGATGACATCGAGCAACTCTTTTGCTTTGTGATTGTTTTTCACTCTGATTTCCAGATAATCCGGATATTTATAATAATACAAATAAATATCGTACTGATGCTGTGTAATCAGCTGTTTTGCCTGTTCCTGATACTGACATTCCATCTTTTCGGAATAACCATATATTTTATAGTCAAACAACCCCATACCATCTTCTTCAAATTGTTTGAAATCAAAAATCGTCTTGTCTGCTCTGCATAATATATCATACCCCTCATCACACTCCAGAATAACAGCTTCCTGATTTGTATTTTTCCATGCTGTCAGTTTCCGAAATACTGTTTTTTTCGTTTCCGGACTGCCGTCTATAATTTTCACTGGCATCAGCACATTTTTATTTTGCAACAGTCCATAGAAAATTCCATTGCACAGCTTCCAAAAATCATCATCCGATTCCTCCGTATAAAGACTGGGATACATGGTAAACACCTGATACTGTCCACTGTTTATCCCTTCCATATCAGATTCGTAATATACACACCGTGGACTGAAAAAGATATCCTCCGGCAGCTTTTCTTGTTTTTGCTTTTTCTGAAATAAATTTGCTAGTTTTCTCATCATTCATCACCCATAAGCGCTTCTTGCCCCTTTTGTTCACCACCATAAACTACTTTTATTTCTTTGCCATATTTTTTACATACAGCTATGAATAGTTCCAGCAGTTTTTCCATATCAAAAAGCCCATTTTTTATCTCTAACTCCATGGCAGGTCCTTCAAATAATTCTTCGTAACCAACCCAAATATCTCCCTGATTGTGTAAAAGAAAATCATATTGCTCTTCTGCCGTTTTTTTCATTTCCATATCATTTTGAAACCCGTCTATGGTAAACGACCGGAAGTCATGTTCTACGCCATGTTCTTTTTCCCTTTGAAAATAAGATGCCAGCAAATGCGAATGGAACGTGTTTGCTCTTTCCACAATGATATGTTCATCATAAATATAATCTATGTTTGCAAAACGGCTCATATATTCCAGTGCCTTTTTCTGTTTTTCAGCGTCACATTCCACTCTGCAAATGAAAAGCCAATATCCCTGCAACAGGGTTTCCAAAATATCAAAAGCAATTTTAAGATAATCCTCCAAAGGATCATCCTGAGACCAATAAGAAAAACAATATTTTATACGTTCTTCTTTCTGCTCTATATAAATCTGATATGGCGTTACCGCTGGTTTCTCTTTCTTCTTTTTTCTGAAAAAAAGCATACCATCACCTGATTCTTTCCCTTCATGATGCTAAGAACAATCCTCTTTTCTTTGTTCCTTTCGTTTTTCGCATATCTCTATGTTCATTTTCCAATATATCTAGAAAAAAGTCCATAGTCATTCCCCGATTTTTACTTTTTATAAATCGCCCTCCCCTCATCAGTATAAAAAGACAGTGAATCATTCTTTCCCACCGCCTAAAATTATGGCAAATTCGCCTTATATTACCTTTCCCTGCAACTACTCCAGCTGCTCTGCAAAGCGGCACACAGGGGCAAATCAGGCGGTACTGGCGGCGGTCTTGCCCCTGTTGACACA
>OGXZ01000567.1_pt1 | contig 21850 bp, 17 predicted proteins | sample 1576431 | NCBI WGS metagenome assembly OGXZ01 (sample SAMEA3541590, study PRJEB24748) | human gut metagenome | biome: human gut; feature: human-associated habitat; material: faeces | place: China | collected 2012
CGGGCGAATCTTTAATCCCGTGCATAGCTTGTTGCGGGCACCCCGTGGCCGTCATAATGCCACCGTTAATAATCGAGTTACCACCCGGTGTGGGCATCTTTTCAAGAACCACAACGTTTGCACCGGCTTTTTTCGCTTCAATAGCCGCTGCCAAGCCCGCAAAGCCAGACCCAATCACGATGACATCGTAGGTTTCATCCCACTTTTGCGGAACCGCAGTTTCCGCTTTGGCAACGCCTGAAGCTAACGCCACACCGCCAGCTAACGTTCCACCGATTAAACGGCGACGAGAAATGTCTGTCATAGGTCTTCTCCTCTAAACAACGTAAGAGATGGGATTTCGATCAGACCTGTCGCGATGGTCCTGCCCGTCGCAAAAACAGATATCGATCGAAACTCCTACACCTTTAGTGTTGCTCTTTGAAGATCCTAAGACATTTAACTTAAATCAAAATAATGACCGGTCTAAGGGTTTATCTGCACCTTTCGTAGCACAAATAACGGTCTCTCCTAAAACAAGGCGCCATAGCAAAAAAGTCCAGAGTAGTGTCTGGACTTTGAGAAACTCATTAGAACGTGTCGTCTTCTGTGCCTGAGGTTTTGGGTTGATCTTCTCCCTGAGCAGCAATTCGCCGTTCGATAGCCTGCGCCTCTTCGCTGGGGCGTTCAGGTTTGGGACCGGGTTCCAAGACCGCAATCGACTCCACATGACCCGTGTGGGGGAACATGTTCATGATGCCTGCTGCCTTGATGCGCCAGCCCCCTTCGTGAAAGAGCACCGCACAATCACGCGCTAACGTGGCAGGATTGCAGGAGACATAGACCACGCGTTTAGGACGCAAATCCGTCGCTGCGAGCACGCGTGCTAACGCTAAGGCGCCTTCGCGAGGCGGATCAATCAAGACGCGATCAATACCACCTAATTTTTGCCAGAGCTTTTGCCAATCCTCTTCGCACCACGTAAACAAATTGCGGGCCACAAAGTCCGTTTTCTCGGCTAACCCATTGTCCATCGCCCCTTGTTTCGCGCGTGCAACCAAGCCCTCTGACCCTTCAATACCCGTAACGTGAGCAGCCTGCGTCGCCAAGGGTAAGGTGAAATTACCTAACCCGCAGAAAAAGTCAGCCACTTTATCCTCGGGTTCCACTCCCAGCAGGGTCACCGCACGATTGACCATCACCTCATTGAGTTCATGGTTCACCTGTGTAAAGTCCGTCGGTTTAAAGTGAATATGAACGCCAAACTCGGACAAATCCAATTTCAACTTATTCGCGTTCTCAGCGAGCACCGGATAAGCACTATCAGGACCTTTAGGCTGGAACCAAATAGCACATTGATAGCGTTCGCCAAACTGGAGCAGTTTTTGTACATCCTCCTCACTCGGCTCTTCTAACGTGCGAAACACCAAAGCGGTATGTCCATCACCGCCCACAGCCACTTCAATTTGAGGCATACGTTGACGAATCGTCAGTGAAGCCACCAAGTCCCGCAAAGGCATCAACATATCGGCGACATTTTTCGTCAAAATGTGACACTCTTTCATGTCAACGACATAAGACGAGCTTTTCTCATGGAATCCCACGAGCATGCCGCCTTTCTTAGGCACATCACGCACGGTCAAACGAGCACGATGGCGGTAGTGCCACGTGGGGCCATAAATAGGCGTCAATATTTGCTCAGGTTTCACCTTGCCAATATGCCAGAGCGCATCAAGCAGAACGCGTTCTTTGTAGGCCACTTGCGCACGGGGCTCAAGGTGCTGCATAGCGCACCCTCCACAGCTGCCGGGTCCATGGCCAAAATGCGGGCACTGTGGCTTCACACGCTGTGAACTTTCACGAAGTACTGCCACCACACGCCCGGTTTCGAAACTCGGTTTATTTCGCAAGCGTTCATAAGTAACCAACTCTCCAGGGAGTGCACCTTCAATAAAGGCCACTTTCCCTTCATTGTGTGCCACGCCTCGACCATCCTGATCGAGTCGAAGGACTTCCACCGTGAAATAATCCGGCGTTTTCTCTTTACGTCTAGCCATGTTGACTTTCTCAATTTCCATAAAAAGGAAGAAACCACTGATGATGGACTTTTCCCACCATCAACAACAGACCTGAGGAGCGCTTCCTACACTCAACACAAAGTCCTCAATGAAATACTGGAAAAGGCGCACCACTGGTGCGCCTTTGTATGTTGTTGGTTCAGACCATCTCGGCCCTCACCCATCCAGAGCGTTTAGCGACGCGACAAGTACTGCATCGGGTCAACCGGCTGACCTTTTTCACGCACTTCAAAGCGTAACTGCGGAGAACCCGTCACGTTGCCTAATTCAGCCAGCTTTTGACCGGCATTGACGTGAGTGCCCGTCTTCACCGCAATACGGTCCGTGCCACCATAGGCCGTCACCAACGTAGGCGAATGCTTGACAATGACCAAATTGTTGTAGCCTTTGACCACACCCACGTAAATCACTTCACCGTCCATGGCTGCGACAACGACGTCACCTTGTACCCCTGCGATATCAAGGCCTTTACCGGTATCTTTGAAGTTGGACACCACTTTACCCTTGAGTGGCCAAATCATCTTGGTGCCCGGCACCAAAGCGGCCGCCTTGTCGGCTACACGACTTTGAGCTTCTTGAGCCTTATCTTTAGCAGCTTGCGCTGAGCTTTGTGCCTCAGATTTAGCCGTCTCAACCTTCTCGGTTCCGATCTGCTTTGTGGAAGCAACGGTTGAAGACGCCGACGGCGTCACCGCAATGGGTATCACACGCACATCAGCCGGCGTATCCGCCTCGTAAACATCTTGGACTGCTTTGGAGAGCAAAATCACTTGGCCAACCTTCAATTGGGTGGGATCTGTAATGTGATTTAACTGCATCAGCTCGTGAGCAGATGACCCATGACGCAAAGCAATCGAATAGAGCGTATCTCCTGGACGAATGGTGTAGCTACTCGCACTAGACGATGTTGTCGTCTGTGGTGCCGTGGAAGGCTGGGCATAGGTTGACTTATCGACCACATTAGCAGGTTTATGCAACGATGTACTCGTACAACCGGCGACTAGAATAACCGTTCCAAGCATGGTCAGCCGGAGTAAGGCTTTTTTCATATCAATTCGTCCTTTCTGATTGACTTACTCATGATTCATTTCATACGAACACTATCGAGCCAGCGACTGACTGTCTCGATTTGTTTGTGTGCCGTTAAGTCTACCTGCAATGGGGTGACCGACACAAATCCATGGCTCGTAGCCCAAAAATCGGTATCTTCCGCCTCGTCTTTGGGACGCCCGGCCGCACCTAACCAATAAATAGGAAAGCCGCGGGGACTCATCTCACGTATTACCGATTCAGCGGATGTGCGACGACCTAGGCGGGTCGCCAACACGCCTCTCAATGCCACATAGGGCATATTAGGAATATTAACGTTTAATAGCACTGCTCGGCTATCTTCTCGCCGATCTAAATAGTGTTCAATCACATTTTGTGCCATTTGCGCTGCCGAATCCAGCTGCATCCAGCCTTTGTCTATTTGTGAAAACGCAATCGAGGGGATACCAAATAGGTAACCCTCTATCGCTGCGGCAACGGTTCCCGAATACATAGTATCGTCACCCATATTCGCCCCAGCATTGATCCCCGAAACGACCAAGTCGGGTTTCTCGTCTAGTAGCCCCGTGAGCGCAACGTGAACACAGTCGCTGGGCGTGCCTGAGACAACGTACATATTGTCTCCTGGCAAATGTTCGACAGTTAAAGGCCGGTTGAGGGTCAACGAGTTTGAAGCGCCCGAGTGATTCTGCTCAGGGGCTACGATAGTGACGCGTCCAAATTTCTCCATGGCTTTGGCTAAAGCCAGCAGTCCTGGGGCACGGAATCCATCGTCATTCGACACTAAGATGTGCATGTTTGCTTCTCGCTTCGTCTATGGGCATTGTCTGAAATTTTGAACGTCCCACGGGGACGCTTGATTGATGGCGATTGTACACGACTCCGGCCAGACGCTTTTCCAAAAACGTCTCACCGATCTTCCGCCATCTACCGTTATCGCCACGCCTTGCACTCGCTAGTTGGTGCCGCTTCACCACAAAAAACAGAAATTAATATTTACATTTTGATCAAAGACATCAGAAGAGCCTTAACATTGGCGTAACTTTTCTCCTTTAGGATGATAAGCAATTGGAAACACCACAGTTCAATCAAAGTTACTGAGAGGTCGGTAACGAACCGGGGACTGATCAACCATGCTTGGACGGTTGTTCAGCTTAGGTTTCTCAATTTTTTAACGGCGTGCACGTACAGGGTGGCACGCCGTTTTTTTCATGTGTTAAATACCAAAACGGAGCAAAACCCGATGAGGCTCTGCTCCGCTTTATGTGTGAAGAGTGGATCCTCGTCTAAATGAATTGCGAGACCACGATACCCGCAATTAACAGAGGCACGTTATAGGCTAAGAAAGTCGGCACACACGTATCCCAAATGTGATTGTGTTGACCATCCGCGTTGAGCCCACTCGTTGGCCCCAGTGTACTGTCTGAGGCGGGCGAGCCCGCATCACCCAAGGCACCAGCCACGGTCATTAGCAAAATCGTCGCGGGCACCGAGAATCCCACCGCCGTACATAACGGCACATAAATCACAGCCAAGATAGGCACCGTTCCAAAACTCGTCCCGATACCCATGGTCACCAGAAGACCGATGAGGGTGATAATCGTCGCGGCAATCCATTTATCCGAACCAATCAGCGGAACAACGCTCTCAACGAGCGTATTGACGGCATTCGTCCCCTTCAGAATGGCCGCATAACCACCAGCAATGAGCATGACGAAGGCGATGAAACCCATCATGGAAATGCCACCAGAGATGTGTTCGTCGAGATTTTTAAATTTAAATGCCCCACCTGCAAACATCACTAAAAGCCCGCACAATGCCGCTAAGGGTAAAGATTCGAGCATGATCTGCACAGCCACGGCAGCCACAATGGCAATCAACGTAGCAATGTGTTGACGATTAAACGCAACGGGACCTTGCGAAGGTTTTTCCCCTGGAATAGCGATATCGGCATATTGACGTGGCTTACGGTAGAGAATCGCCACCGAAATAATCAAGCCTGCCAACATAAATAAACCGGCAATCCAGGCCACGGAAGCCACATCGGAGACCGTCGTCTGCATACCATTGGCAGACATCGAATCGGCCACAATCCCTTGGAAGATCAAACCAAAACCAATCGGCAGCGAAATATAAGGCGCGGTTAGACCAAACCCAAGAGCACAAGCCACAGCACGTCTATCGAGCTGCATCTTGTTCATTAAAGCCAATAACGGTGGAATCAATAATGGGATAAAGGCGATATGCACTGGCACCACGTTCTGCGACAAGCAGGCAATAAACGCGATAGTGAAGCAAAAAATCATGGGCTTGCGACCCAAGCGCTGGCCAATCCACGACACCAGCATCTGCATGAGACCCGTGTGAGCAATCGCCACAGCAAAGGTGCCTAACAAAATATACGAGAGTGCCGTGGTTGCATTGGCGCTAAACCCACCTGCTAGCATCTCCATGGATTTTGTGAGTCCCAGTCCCCCTACTAGTCCGGCCACCAGAGCCGAAATCAACAGCGCCACAAGCACATTCACTCGGGCCAAACACAATAGGCAAAGTAAAATCACTGAGACAATAATGGGGTTCGTAATGAGTTCCACAGGGGACCTCCTGAAAAACGAAATTGATCAACAAAATCGCCAAGGATTTTGGGCTATCAGGGTTTTATGTAACCGATTATGACACCAGATCGGGTACTGCGATCTCATCTGCTGGAGTCAAGCGCTCTTTTTAGGGAAAACCCCGCTCAAAATCTTGATACTCATCAAGATCATTAAGCACTATGCGCTAGAGATGGAATGACGGACCCCTTGAGCAACTCCTTGCCTCAGAAACACACCGAAGCGGTGAAATCTGGCCATTCTGCTCAAATGGAAGGTATAAAAAAAAAGAGGCAACTTTCATTACCTCTTTTTCCTGGATTTGGTCGGGGCGGCGGGATTCGAACTCGCGACCCCTTGCACCCCATGCAAGTGCGCTACCAGGCTGCGCTACGCCCCGTAAGAATTGGAATTATATGCTCTCTTTCTAAAAAAGGAAAGACAGAGCCCATCAAATCCCGTCTTTTTGGGATTCTTCTTCCTCTCGTGCCAAATTGGCCTTCGTCACCCGATCCAAAAGCGTCAGCGACGGTTTAAACACCACCACTCGACGCTCAGCAATCGTGATTTCGGTATTGAGTTTCAAGTCACGACCTGGGCGTGATCTTTTATCACGTACCGAGAAGTTTCCTAACCCGGGGAACTTCACCGTATTGCCCATCTTTAAAAAATCGATGACGACCTCAAAGAAGTTGTCCACGAACACATGAGCGGTGTGACGATCCATCCCATACTCTTGGATCAAGCGATCAATGATACGGGCCTTGTTGAGCGTCGACTCACTTTTTCGGTTGGTGGTTTGGGCTACTTCTTGTTTCTCTGTCATGTTAAATAGAAATATAAAAACAAATGTCCTAGTGAGGGTTGTGCATTCTACTGGCAAAACCCTCACTTGTCTTTGGATTAAAGGGCTTTTTAACTACGCAGACGAGCGCCCACTAGGGAAAGCGCTTCGACAACCCCCTTGACCGCATTTTCAGCTTCTTCATCCGTCAAGGCATTCTCACCTCGGGCTGTCAACTCGAGACTGAACGCCAAAGACTTCTCGTGCTTGTGTTCTTCGTCCTCGGGACGATACAAGTCAAAGAGTCGATAGCCTGAAACAGGGGTCACACGTGGATCCGCCAACATCGCTGACGATATAGCAGAAAAGAGCGTCTCCACTGGCATGTCTGATGGCACCACCACCGCGATATCACGGCGCATCGGTTGGAACTTACTCACCGCTTGGTAGTGAGGCACATAGAGCATGCAAAGGGGATCCACTTCGAGCTCAAACACGATCGGGGCTACGGGCAATTCGTAGGTTTGTACGAGTCGAGGATGCAATTCGCCAATAAACCCAACTTTGCGCTCACCGACAAAAATCGCCGCACTGCGTCCTGGGTGTAACCCCGGGAACTCTTCACGCACGAAATGTGCTTTAAGTGGAGCAACAAGGCGCTCCACATCGCCCTTGACGTCATAGAAGTCGACTCGACGTGCAGGCACACCCCACTGAAGATCGTCCGCGGTGCCATAGGCCAAGCCCGCAATGTGACGCGGCTGATTGATGCCTTTCACGGACCAAGGACCGTCGTTTACGGTTGGATCAGGTAAGAACACACGACCCAACTCAAACACACGAACGCGTTCCGCTTTGCGATTGAGGTTGTATTTGAGAATATCCACCAAACCACCAATCATTTGCGTACGCATCACAGAGAGTTGCGATGCAATTGGATTACGTAAGCGAATGGGGCAAGTGTTGCCAGCGAAATCCTTTTCCCACGCTTCAGGCACAAAGGAAAAATTGATCAATTCCTGATACCCTAAGCCCGCCATGCGACGACGCAAGTCATGCGCAGAGCGTGTATCCTCGCGTTCGCTCTTCATCGCAATGCGAGCCATTGGTGGACGATCGGGCAATTTCTCGTAACCGTATAAACGTGCGACCTCTTCGATGAGATCTTCTTCGATCTCGATATCAAAGCGGTACGTTGGAGCCTTAACCGTGAATACGTCATCCGCAAACTGGTACTCAAAGCCCAGGCGCTCAAATGACTTTTTCATATCCTCCACGGGGATATCCACGCCAACGACCTTACGGCAACGAGCAACACGCATGCTCACGGTCTTGCGTTCGGGCAACTTCACCTGCTGGTCGTCCACAGGACCCACCTTGGTCTCTGGTGTACCGCAAATGTCGAGCACCAGCTTGGTGACGTATTCCAAGTGTTCGACGTTGCTACCAAAATCCACGCCACGCTCGAAGCGATGTGCAGCATCCGTAGAAAAATTCACGCGACGGCAGCGACCTTGAATACTCACGGGATACCAGAACGCCATCTCAATAAAGAGATCCGTCGTATCCTCAGAAATCGCTGTCTTGTCGCCTCCCATGATGCCCGCTAAGCATTCGGGTTGCTCACCGTCGCAGATGACGCCGAAATAGTCATCCAATTCGACCGTCTGATCGTTCAATAAGTGAACGGTTTCACCTTTTTTCGCCCAACGAACCGTCAACGAATCCGACTCAATCTTAGCCAAATCAAAGAAGTGAGACGGGCGTCCTAACTCAAGCATCACGTAGTTGGAAATATCAACCAGCGCAGAGATATGGCGCATGCCTGCCGCTTCGAGTCGACGGAGCATCCACTGTGGTGTTTTCGCTTTCGCGTTGAGCCCGCGAATGACACGTCCCACAAAACGGCCACACAAATCGGGGGCCTCAATCTTGACAGGCAAACGACATTCACATGTGGGTTGTACCACGGGGAAAGTGGGCAACGTCAACGGTGCCCCGGTGGCAGCATGCAAATCCCGAGCCACTCCGACGACACTTAACGCATCCCCTCGGTTCGGAGTTAACTTGATCTCGATACGTGCGTCATCCAAACCGGCATATTCACGAATATCCATCCCGACGGGCGCGTCATCGCTGAGAATCCACAAACCACCATGATCGTCGTTGAGACCTAACTCACGAGACGAGCACAACATCCCAAAGGAATATTCACCACGCAACTTGGATTTCTTGATTTGGAATCCACCGGGCAACTGCGCGCCAATTAAAGCGCAAGGCACTTTAATACCTTCGCGAACGTTTGGTGCACCACAAACAATTTGGAGGACTTCACCCGTTCCTGCATCCACTTCGCAGACATGCAGATGATCGGAATTTTCGTGGTCACGGCAACTCAACACTTTGGCCACGACCACGCCCGTGAACTCAGGCGCCACTCGAGTGACCTCTTCGACCTCAAGGCCTTCCATGGTCAGTGTTTCCGCCAACTCCTCCGTGGAGAGCGACGGATTGACATATTGGCGAAGCCATTCTTCAGTAAACAACATAATTGATCCTTACGTAAACGCTTTGCTTCTCGAAGAGTGCATTAGTTGAACTGGCTCAAAAAGCGCAGATCGCCTTCAAAGAACAAACGCAAATCGTCAATGCCATAGCGCAACATCGTCAAACGTTCTAACCCTGAACCAAAGGCGAAGCCCATGTATTTCTCAGGGTCGAGACCAAAGTTGCGTACCACATTGGGATGAACTTCACCCGCGCCAGAAATCTCTAGCCATTTACCCTTACGAGGGCCACTCGTGAACATCATGTCCACCTCGACGCTGGGCTCCGTAAACGGGAAGTAACTTGGACGGAAACGAACCACCAAATCGTCGGTTTCAAAGAAACGGCGCAAGAAATTGCTATAGACCCCTTTGAGGTCGGTGAAACTCACATCGTCACCAATCCAGAGGCCTTCCACTTGATGGAACATAGGAGAATGGGTTGCATCCGAATCCACACGATAGGTTCGTCCCGGCGCAATCACTTTGATAGGTGCTTCATGAGTGCGGGCATAACGCACCTGCATCGGGGAGGTGTGCGGGCGAAGCGGTAAAGGACGACCTTCTTCATCTTCACGATCCACGTAAAACGTATCTTGCATGGAGCGTGCAGGGTGGTTAGGCGGATTATTTAATGCCGTAAAGCTAAACCAGTCACTCTCAATTTCAGGACCGTCAGCGACTTCAAAGCCAATCGAGCGGAAAATTTCTTCCACGCGAATCCATGTGCGCATCACGGGGTGGATGCCACCAGCGGAGCGTTTGCGCCCAGGCAGTGTCACGTCAATCGCTTCACTCACCAATTTCGCCTGTAAAGCGGCTTCGGCTAATTGTTGACGACGCAAATTGAGCGCTTCTTCGACCGCCTTTTTTGCTTGATTAATTTCTTGTCCGCGCGTACGACGTTCTTCAGGAGCAAGTTTGCCTAACTCCTTCATTTGAACCGTCAGTAACCCGGTCTTTCCGATATACCGAGCTTTCGCATCCTCTAGCGCAGCTGTTTGTTCAGCTTGAGCAAAGTCGCGACGTGCTGCTTCAACCAGTTCGGTAAGATCCTGCATAGTTCTAAATTCCGACAACGTTATTCAATCTGTGCCCGACGCTTTGTGAATCCCCACCTTTATCTTTGCGGGGGTCCTTCTTCCAAGCACAATCCTGGCATTCTGTCTATTTCCTCTACACCGTCCTTTACCCTTTACCTTTGATACAAAAGAGAAAGTAAGCGAGGAAATATTTTATTTTACAACGTTTAGTCTATTTGAGGCGGGAATTTCTTTATAAATCAAGGATCAACCTGAGTTTCCTTCAGCACCTCTGTCTCAAAAAGGGTAAAAAAAAGAGACCCTCTTTAGACAGAAGATCTCTTTTCAGGATTGTTTTGGTCACTGAGATTAAACTCAGCTAAACCAACGCCACGCCTTAGGCAGCCTGCTTGATCTGGTTGACGAGGGAGGCAAAACCTTCCTTATCGTACACAGCCATATCGGCAAGAACCTTACGGTCCAAAGCGATACCAGCCTTGCGAAGACCGTTCATGAACACAGAGTAGGTCATGCCATTGGCACGCGTACCCGCGTTAATACGAGCGATCCACAAGCGACGGAACACGCGCTTCTTGTTGCGACGGTCACGATAGGCGTACTGGCCAGCACGCATAACGGCCTGCTTAGCAACACGATAGACGTTGTTACGACGGAGGCTAAAACCCTTGGAGAGGGCAAAAACTTTCTTATGACGGGCACGAGCCGTCACACCACGCTTAACTCGAGGCATTCTCTATCTCCTATGGATTACGCGTAAGGCAACATACGGCGGACGGATGCGATATCCGATTCATGGATATCGACCATGCCACGGAGGTGACGCTTGTTCTTCGTGGTGCGTTTCGTGAGAATGTGACGCTTCGTAGCGTGAGCACGCTTGATCGAGCCGCTGGCACGGGGCTTAAAGCGCTTAGCCGCGGCACGCTTGGTTTTCATCTTCGGCATTTGCCGTTACCTCTTTTATTGTATGAACCGAAGGCGCCTTCCCTGCGGGAAGAATCTTTCTTAGCCCTGATTCACTTGTAATCTAAAACTCGCCCCATAAGGAGCGAGTTTTAGGGAAAAATGGATTCTACCTGAAAAAAGGAAGAAAGTGTCAAAATTACTTCTTCTTTTTAGGAGCTAACACCATAATCATCTGGCGGCCTTCGAGCTTAGGCTGATGCTCAACCTGAGCCACATCCGCCAACTCGTTGCGAATACGATCCATCAATTCCATCCCGAAATGCTGATGGGCCATTTCGCGACCACGGAATCGCAAGGTCACCTTGGCTTTATCCCCGTCATTGAGGAAGCGAACCAAGCTGCGCAATTTGGTCTGGAAGTCATTTTCGTCCGTGACTGGACGGAACTTCACTTCTTTGACCTGAATGACCTTCTGTTTAGCCTTGGCTTCTTGAGCTTTCTTCTGCTCTTGATAACGGAATTTGCCGTAGTCCATTAAACGGCAAACTGGAGGTTGCGCATGCGGGGCAACTTCCACCAAATCCACGTCCGCATCTTCGGCCATACGAAGGGCTTCACTGGTTCTAACAATACCGATCTGGGCGCCATCGACGCCGGTTAATCGGACCTCGGGTACTCGGATTTCATGATTAATCCGATGTTTACGATCTTGTGCTATGGCTCTACTCCTAAAAAAGTTAAAGCTCTGTAACGCCAATCAACCCGACGGCCATTGGCGTTACCCATACATATATTGATTAGTGTTCAAACGGAGCACGGGTTTCGTTCTCGGTCGTCACCATCTTGATAAAGTCCTCAAGAGGCATCACACCAAGGTCCTTGCCACCACGTGCGCGTACAGACACCGTCCCAGCCTCTTTTTCCTTTTCCCCAACAACAAGGATGTAAGGAATTTTCTGAAGGCTTAATTCACGGATTTTATAATTAATCTTTTCGCTACGCAAATCAGATTGCACACGAATTCGTGCTTCGTGCAACTTCTTGGCAACCTCTTTAGCGTAATCACTCTGAGCGTCCGTAATGTTGCTCACCGCGACTTGTACCGGCGCCAACCAAACAGGGAACGCCCCTGCGTACTCTTCAATGAGCATACCGATCCAGCGTTCAAGCGAACCTAAAATCGCGCGGTGAAGCATCACAGGCGTCTTGCGAGTATTGTCTTCCGCGACGTATTCAGCCCCTAAACGACCAGGCATCTGGAAGTCGACCTGAATCGTACCGCACTGCCACGAACGACCTAAGCTGTCCTTGAGGTGGTATTCGATCTTCGGACCGTAGAACGCGCCTTCCCCAACGAGGATATCGTACTTGATGCCAAGGTTATCCAAACTTTGCATCAAAGCTTTTTCCGCCTTATCCCACGTTGCATCATCACCAATACGCATCGCCGGACGAGTAGCCACCTTGTAGGTGATGTCGGTAAAGCCAAAGTCTTTATAGATCTTAGGAATCAAACGCGTATAGGATTCGCACTCTTCCAGGATCTGATCTTCGGTACAGAAAATATGTCCGTCATCCTGCGTAAACCCACGAACGCGCATCAAGCCATGTAACGATCCCGAGGATTCGTTGCGGTGGCACTGACCAAATTCACCAAAACGCAAAGGCAGGTCACGGTAAGAGCGCAACGTCGAATTAAAGAGCTGGATGTGACCCGGGCAGTTCATCGGCTTCAGAGCGTAGTAGCGATTTTCCGATTCCGTCGTGAACATGTTGTCACGGTACTTGGCCCAGTGGCCAGAGCGCTCCCACAACGAGCGGTCCAAGAGCTGTGGCGCCTTCACTTCCTGGTAATTGTTATCCTGGTAGACGCGTCGCATGTACTGTTCAACCACTTGCCAAATGGCCCAGCCTTTGGCATGCCAGAAAATCATCCCTGGCGCTTCGTCCTGCAAGTGGAAGAGGTCAAGCTCTTTACCTAAACGACGGTGATCGCGCTTTTCGGCTTCTTCAAGCATCTTCAGGTACTTCGCCTGATCGTCCTTCGTCGCCCAAGCGGTACCGTAGATACGTTGGAGCATTTCATTTTTGCTGTCGCCACGCCAGTAGGCCCCAGCGACCTTCATCAATTTATGCACCTTGAGCTTACCCGTGCTCGGGACGTGAGGCCCGCGGCATAAGTCAATGAAGTCTCCCTGACGATAAAGTGAAATCACTTCCCCCTGAGGAATGGAGGCGATAATTTCCGCTTTGTAATGTTCTCCCATATTTTCGAAGAACTTCACGGCTTCATCGCGATCCATTTCCTGGCGTTCGACGGGCAGGTCTTGCTTGACGATTTCGTCCATACGCGCTTCGATCGCCTTTAAGTCATCAGGCGTAAACGCACGAGAGTAGGAGAAGTCATAGTAGAACCCGTTTTCAATAGCAGGCCCAATCGTGACTTGTGCCTCAGGGAAAAGCTGCTTGACTGCCTGAGCCATCAAATGCGCCGTGGAGTGACGAATCAATTCCAAGCCTTCCGGATCACGACCTGTAATAATCGCCACGGTAGCATCATGGTCAATCACATAAGAGAGATCAACCAAACGACCATCGACACGGCCAGCCAAAGCAGCTTTTGCTAAACCAGCCCCAATATCTGCCGCGACTTGAGCGACACTCACAGGACCATCAAACTCACGTTTCGATCCATCCGGAAGGGTAATTGCAACCATGGTAAAAACCTCGTTGAAGATATATAAAACAAAAAAGCGCGGACATGGCCGCGCTTTTTTTGTCTAGGAATCTGTGACAATAATCCGCCCACGCCCTCAGCCATTACAGCGAGGGTGTTGTTGTACGGATAGCTTTATAAGCACACATATCAACAGTCCCTAAAAATTCTGGTAGGCACAATTGGACTCGAACCAACGACCCCCACCATGTCAAGGTGATGCTCTAACCAACTGAGCTATGTGCCTGTGAGGAGAGGTATTATGCCTAGATTTTTAGAAAATGCAAGTATTTACCCCTAAAAAATCGAAAAAAAGTCCATTTTCTTATCCAATATCCCGTATCCACGGGAGTCTCTATCACTAAATTCGTCTCGCTGAGAGAACCCCGGGTAACTCTCTTAACAGACTCAAGGAGACTTTCAGGCTGTCAACGGACTGTATTTCAATGGTAAAGCGCATGCGCATGTCACTCTTTTGGCGTTGTGAAGCCATCCCAATGACGTGTTGCTTTTGTCGCATAAACACTTCGGAGACATCCTTCAGCAACCCAGAGCGTTCCTGCGCCACAATCAGCACATCCACCGGATAAACACTGTCTTGCTTGGGTTTGCCCCAACTCACCTCAATCAGGCGTTCATGATCTTGTTCGGTCATGTTGCGAATATTCGGGCAGTCGCACCGGTGAATGGTCACACCACGCCCTCGCGTGACATACCCCACAATCTCGTCCGGGGGCACCGGATGGCAACAACGCGCGAGTTGTGTCAACAACGAGTCCACCCCAACGACCAGCACACCACTTTTATCCCGCACATGCCGTGAAGCCTGAACCTCCACAACCTCAGGTTCGGGCTCTGGTGCCTTGGGCGGTTGTACCGCGGTCATCAAGGCTTGGGGTGAAATTTCTTCTTTCGCGTAAGCCAAGCACAAATCGTCGATTCGCTCAAACCCTAAACGTTTGGCCAATTCGTCGAGTTTGATGGCGGTTTTACCCAGGCGAGCGAGCTCTTTATCGATTTTCTCTCGACCTTCCGCCATCAGTTGTGCAGCTTGTTGCTGATTAAACCATTGCCGTACTTTGTTTCGCGTACGCTGACTCGCCGCATAACCCAACTCGGGGGTGAGCCAATCTCGAGAGGGTTGGCCCGTTTTGCCCGCAATAATCTCAACCGTTTGTCCCGTTTTAAGTGCCGTATTGAGTGGCACCATGGCGCCATCGACCTTGGCCCCTCGCGTGCGATGGCCTAATTCGGTGTGAATTTGATAGGCAAAATCCACGGGCGTAGCTCCAGCTGGGAGCACCACCACGCGCCCCTGAGGGGTCAACACATACACATGATCATCAGCCACCGCTTCAGGGTTTTCCCCCTGTTGCGTGTGCTGCATGTCGCTGCTCCACGCCAAGAGTTGTCGCAACCAGGCCACTCGCTGCTCTTCTGCAGAACTCACCCCATTGGAGTTACCGGCTTCTTTATAGCGCCAGTGAGCGGCCACCCCTAATTCGGCAAATTCGTGCATGGCTTGTGTACGAATCTGGATTTCGATTGGGCGGTTTTGTCGATCAGTCACAACCGTGTGTAACGATTGATAGCCATTGGGTTTGGGCTTTGCAATATAGTCGTCATACTCTTTGCTGAGCATTGGGAAACTCTCGTGAATAATCGAGAGAACCTGATAACACTGCTCCACCGTCTGCACAATAATGCGCACCGCTCGCACATCAAAGAGTTGATCAAAACGCAAATGCTTGCGTTGCATCTTCTTCCAAATGGAATAAATATGCTTGGGGCGTCCTGAAACTTGGGCTTGAATGTGATTTTGCGCCATCAAATCTTGAATATATTTGACAGCGCCCTGCATAAACTCGAGACGCTCCTCACGACTTTCATCGAGCTCTCGAGCAATAGCGTGATATTCCTCAGGGTGCGTAAAGCGTAGCGAGAGATCTTCTAGCTCCCACTTCATCTGCCAAATCCCCAAGCGATTGGCCAAGGGAGCATACAAAGCTAGTGTTTCCTCGCCAAACGTCTTTTGCCACGGCGAGTTGGTTTTCGCCAACCACCGAAGCGTCTGCAGACGGCTTGCTAATTTGAGCAACACCACCCGAAGGTCATTACACATCGCAATGAGCATCTTACGCATGGCTTCTGCTTGGTTCGAGGCGTTAGCTTCACTATCGCTACGGGCCATCTGCGAGAGTTTATTAATACGACCCAACTCTTGAACAAGGCCGTTTACGGAAGGGCCAAAACTCTTCTCGATCAAATCACTCGATGTGTGAACAATCACAGGAACGAGAAAAAGATAGGCAGCAGCCGTCATTTCGGGATCATCTCGAACTTCCTTGAGAATCTCGACCATGGCTTCTGCGTGCTCAAGGGCGGGTTCGCCTGTTTTGAGTACGACATCTTTGTACAGAGGTTCAACCAACCGTTTTGCTAAACCAACATCGACCGTTGGTTCATTGCGCTTTTCTTCCTTATTAGCGTCTGGGCTGCTCATGGGTTTTCTTCCTGTTATTCGTGTAGCTCGCCTTGTGGGAGCGCTTTATTTTTTGAGCTTGAAGAGCTTTTTTTCGTACTCTCATTGTAGCAAGCTCACACTTGTCTCTGCCTCAAAGTGCCTTGCTGAGCTTGTTTCGTTATTTTTCCAATGACCATCTACCCAATGGAGTGAGGGGGCGCCTTCGCCCCTCACCCCTAGCGCACTCCTCTAAACCGCAAAGTGCGCTTCAATGCCCCAGGTCGACTGCCAGTTGTGACGGCTATCCCTGGAACACGTCACGGAACATCGCAACAAAGTCCAAGGTGTTTTGGCTAATAGAGTCGACGATAGACTGAGTTTGGCGGGGGCAAAGGGTTCTGTTTGAATCGTTGTACTCGCCTTTCCCGCCTGAATTGTCAACTTGGGATCACGCTGTCCTTCAAGAAGCGAGAGTTCTGCCCCGGTTTGCCACCTCAAACCCCATTTTTCGTTGAGTTGCCAACGCGCAGAAAACCCAACACCGGCTTCCAGACGGGCTAACCACTGTGCTTTCTCACTAACCTCCATAAGGGCTTCGCCATCAAATTTGATGGGATAGGACACTTTGGGGAAATACAGCATCGAGCCTCCAAGCGAGCACCAAGGGCTCAATCCCCAATGTGCGGTATCGCTGTGCCAGACATGACTCACTCCCAGCTGGTACGCTCGTCGAGTGGGTTCCACCTCGCTGAGCATCCAAAAGTCCTGTATTCTCACTTGATCCTCAGCTTGAGCGTAGCTCACGCTACCCAACCAGTGTCCCTGTGGCGAGGGCTGTGCCCAATACCCCTTTATGGTCAACATATCCGAGTCACCCGTCCAATCGTAGAACTTTAGCTCATCATCTTTTGTGCTCACGTAACTGGTTTGGTATAACGCCCGCAATCCCCACCATGAGGACTTATCCTTGTTGCGATGATCATAGGCAAACTCCAAACCTTCTCTCGTGCGGGTGATATCACCACGTAAAAGCTCAGAGGAGTACCGATCGACAGAGCTCACACGTCCCTGCATTTTTCCACCCAACAGCCTCACGCGTACAGCACTACGAAGGGGCTCTTTTTTGCTTTTCTTTTTGTCATCTTTGACTTTTTTCTTTGGCGGCTTACCCATGAGGTGAATCGATGAAAACAGCCGGTGCTCCTTCAAGACGTTAGGCTCCCATAGCCAACCATATCCCACACCTGGCCCATAAGGGCCTTCTTCAAAGTCAACAACATGAAAGCCCAAAGTGTCTTCCATAGAAATTTGGGTTCCCAAAGCTTGTCCTTTCAGAGCAAGGTCACCCAGTAAGCTCGTCCACATCACTGGCGTTGACAAAGTGCCCAACATCTTATGTTCAACAGCACTGGCCTTGGGGTCGAATGCGTGCTCCCGAATGCTTTCAGCTATGCCCGCAAAGGTACCCTCTGCTTGCCAACGACCTGGTGTCACCGTCAAGCCATTTGATGTCAAATGAGCCTGCCCTGGCTGATAATACGAGAGGTCGTCTTGCTCTTCCTTAAAGATCACCGTCAACGCCTCAGCACCTTGCACACAATTTTCGCCTTCACACACGACCAAAGGAACCCGCGTCTTTGATTGCTCAGCTTGAGTGTGATCTATCAAAACCCCTGAACCCAATTCAAAAAACAACACAGCTCCGGGCTCCACGGTGAGTAAAGGCTTGTTCGCTTGCGTCGTATTGTTCACAATCCACAAACTGTTCGCCCCCATAACCCAGTTCCCTTTTTGGGTATGGGTATCACCAAAACGATATGCGGCTTGAGGGCTTAGTCGCAGAGGTGAGGCGAGCGAAACAGCACTGAAGACCCCACTGTAGTTGGGCAATAGTGGGGCATCATCTAAATATTCCAATGGCTCAGAATGGTCGCTGTACACATTAAAAGCCTGAAGGTCCAACTCCAGAATCTGTTCTTCACTTAAAGGCTGCTCGGTCAGTATGGTTTGAGTGAGCCCTGTGCTCGTATACCGTGCTTGGCCTAACGTCTTTGCCTCTCCAAGGAGCACCACTTTGGGCATTGTCAATAGTGGAACCTCATCAACATCATCTTGATTGTTTCTCATCTGCTCACTTGTTGGACCACGAAAGATCGTCGACGGATCGCTTCCCTCTAGAGTCACCTCAATGGCGCTGTTTTCATAGAGCTCGCCCATATGCTCATGTTTTATTCCCAACTGCACCTCATGGTGTTCACGTGAAATGGTATACACCGGGCTATCCATATCGCCTATCACCTGTATCGAGCTAGCGGTGGCTGATCCACCTACCCCTAGTGACAACATTCCTAAGAGCAGGGGCACACGCCCAAAATAACAAGTTGGCATTGCTACCTCCTATATAGCTAGCAAGAGGGAAACCTCCTGCTTTTTTGAACAAAAAAAATGCCGCCGATAGCTTTGTCTTGACTATCGGCGGCACCACGAAAAAACGCTTTGTCGTCGGTATCGATCCCACTTAATTCTTCAACGAATGAATGGGAGCAGGAATACGACCTCCTAATTGAATAAAGGACTGAGCTTCCCCTTGAGGAAGACGAATAATGGCGGCTTCACCCAAGAGCCCTCCAAAAACGGCCTTCTCACCAACGCCCTTTCCGGGCACAGGGATTACACGCACGGCCGTCGTTTTGTTATTGATCATGCCAATAGCACTTTCGTCAGCAATAATGGCTGCGATCGTGCTCGCTGGGGTATCCCCAGGAATCGCAATCATGTCTAGCCCCACGGAACACACAGAGGTCATGGCCTCTAGCTTTTCAAACGTCAATCGACCAGATCGTGCAGCCCCTTCAATGGCACTGTCTTCCGACACAGGGATAAAGGCTCCCGAAAGCCCTCCAACATTTGATGAAGCGAAAACACCCCCTTTCTTCACGGCATCATTGAGCATGGCCAACAACGCTGTGGTGCCAGGAGCACCAATGGAAGACAACCCCAACGTCTGGAAAATTTCCCCAACGCTATCCCCCACCGCAGGTGTCGGTGCAAGCGACAGATCCGCAACACCGAAAGGCAATCCCAGTGCCTTGGCGACATCGCCTCCGATAATCTCGCCAACACGGGTCACCTTGTACGCGGTGTGTTTGATCACTTCCGCGACATCCGTAAGCGTCAGCGTGCGCGACTTGTCCGCCACGGCACGCTCTAGCGCTTTTTTCACAACACCAGGACCCGAGACCCCAACGTTAATCACCACATCAGGCTCGCCAATGCCTAAATAGGCACCGGCCATAAACGGAACATCTTGAGGAATATTGCAAAAAACGACCAATTTTGCGCAACCAATCGCATCCCGGTCGGCGGTGGCCTGTGCAACTTTCACAATGGTCTCACCCATCAGGGATACGGCATCCATATTGATCCCCGCTTTGGTCGAGCCCACATTGATGGACGAACAAATCCGGTCTGTGACCGCCAACGCTTCGGGCAGAGACTCAATAAGATGACGCTCACCCGGTGTGATGCCTTTTTCAACCAGTGCACCAAACCCGCCAATAAAGTCCACACCAACGGACTTTGCACACTCATCGAGCACCCGGCACACCTGCACCATCTCGGCACTTGAAAAGCCTGCACACACCGTCCCAATGGGACTCACGGATATTCGCTTATTGACCACAGGCACGCCGTAGCGTTGTCCCACCGTGTCACAAGTCTCGACCAAATGCTCGGCATAGCGCAGAATTTTGCTTCGCACTTTATAAGCAAAAGTGTCGTAATCATGGCTCGCGCAGTCAAACAAATTGATCCCCATCGTCACCGTTCGAACATCCAGGTGTTCGCTACGTAACATATTGATGGTGGAAAGTACTTCACGATCTGTCAGCATAGCTCACCTCTCATTAATCGGCCCTGACGCGATGAATCGCTTCAAAAATATGAGCGTGTTGGATATTGATAAAGAGGCCCATGGCGCGTGCACGATCCGCCATCACACTCTTGAGACTGCGTAAATCGACATCATCGGGAATACGTACTTCGAGGACTTGGAGACTTTGCCCTTCTTCAATACGAAACGCTCGCAGCGCTTCAATATTGATTTTGTGTTCTGCACAAATCTTGGAAAAAACGGCAATGATGTCATTGCGATCGGGCCCCCATACACTCAATACAAACGGCTCGCCGACCGTGGGACACTCTGTGGTGGCCACATCCCGAATGACAATGGAGAGCGAAAAATGCTTCGCTTTGAATGCTGTGTTTAATTCGAGTTCAAGGTGCTCGTTGAGTAAGCCCTCAGGTTTATTCACCAAAAAGATACTGGCAAATTGTTGACGCAAAATCGATTGCGTCATCTCCTCGACGTTACACCCTAGGCGGGTTAGGGTGGTCGTCACTGCTGCTATCACACCGGGTTTATCCTCCCCGATGACAGCGACCAAAATACTATCATTTGACAACATAGACCCTCCTACCCGTTAATTCGCGAATCAGCCAAGCTGAGGCACTGGCTCGCCAACCCATTCCATGACGAAATGGCCACGTCAGTGGTTAAATCTCTTCTAACTCAATATTAAAAAAGATTCGACCTAGTCTAACACTGCTATTAAGGAGAATCTGTGTTTTTTCCCTTCTAAAAGATTAGTAATTTCCCGTCTATACTTTTATGACTCAATGACGTATTTGCAACCGTGGAAACACGTCGAGCGCATTGCGAAAAGTCTCATCCGAGATCTCTTGAAGGGTGCGCCCGCGTAAGGTGGCGGCCACCTGAGCGGTTTGAACAATATCAATCGGTTCTGTGCGAAGGTTTCCGCTGTCGCGACGCTCGCTCGACGGAATATCCGGCGCATCCGTTTCAAGTACCCACGCTGTCGCTGGCAATTGAGCTAAGTGCCGACGTATCCGAAGACTGCCCGCATAGGTACTTGCTCCGCCAAACCCAAACTTGAGCCCCAGAGCAGAAAAACGCTTGAGTTCATCGTCAGAGCCATTGAAAGCGTGGAGCACGCCATGGACCTTACCCACGCGATTAAAGTATTTGAGTAGTCGTGAACCGCTTCGACGAATGTGGCAGGATATCGGTAAATCAAACGTTTTGGCTAAACGCAGTTGTTCGTAAAAGAAATACTCCTGGCGCTCATCATCCAAGGTGGGCACGAACCCATCAAGGCCAATTTCACCGATACCAATAAAGTGTGGATCCGCCATGGCTCCTTCAATACGCTGAGTGAGAGTGGCGAGGTCACGCTCTTGGGCTTGAGGGGTAAAAAGCGGGTGAATCCCTAACATATAACTCAGATCAAAGCTATGAGCAATGTCAGCGCAACGCTGCCAATCGTCTCGGCTTCCCGCGCAGATGACCATGTCTACCACGCCACTTGCACGTGCCTGCTCAATAAGCGCTAGCAAATCCGCGTCAAAATCACTCGCCTGCAGGTGAGTGTGTGTATCGATCCATTTCAAAGCCATATTGATTTCTTCTCATCATCGTGCGTTGGCTTACTCAACGCGCTCGGAGAGCTCCTTCACTTGTCCCTGCTCGAGACGAATCGCTCGATCGCACTCTCGAGCGAGCGCTTCGTCATGCGTCACGATGACTGTCGCCGTCTCTTGGGAGCGGGCTAAGGAGAGAAAAAGCGAAAAAACGGCTGAGGCGGTACGTCTATCCAAATTTCCAGTAGGCT
>OGXZ01000568.1_pt1 | contig 21847 bp, 16 predicted proteins | sample 1576431 | NCBI WGS metagenome assembly OGXZ01 (sample SAMEA3541590, study PRJEB24748) | human gut metagenome | biome: human gut; feature: human-associated habitat; material: faeces | place: China | collected 2012
TATGATTTTACAGAGAGATCTTTGCATAATACATTATCTAATTATGGGCATGTACCATCGAAAGCAAAGAGACATTTGACGATTCGTAAGGCAGACGATTATGAATCTTTTAATCTTGGATTAGAAAAAGATGCACCAGTGTGCGTGGCAAAAACGGTCACGATGGATACGACAGGGAAACCGTTGGAGTATTCCGTGAGTAGAAGCGATGCATATCGTATGTCGATCGAACTTGTGCAGCAAAATAAGATCAAGGCAGACGAAACTGCAGCTTATACCAATATCATGTAATTTAATATTTCCAATTCTTTTTTTGTAGTGGCAAGGCAGTCACGGGTATCAAAGGAAGAAGATATGATAGATAGAATAGATAAGATTAAAACATTTGTATTAGATATGGATGGAACGATTTATCTTGGAAATGAATTATTTCCATTTACAAAAAAGTTTTTAAAAGATGTAGAAGATCAACACAAGAAATATTATTTTTTTACAAACAACTCATCTAAAGATCAGCAGACCTATATTGATAAATTGGAAAAAATGGAGATTGAGATCAAACCGGAACAGATGATGATCTCCAATCATGTTGCAATCAAATATTTGAAAGAATATTACGAAGGGAAAAGACTTTATATTGTGGGAACTCCTTTGTTAAAACATGAATTTGAAACAGCAGGTTTTGTTTTAACGGAAGAAGATCCAGATATTGTATTGCTTGGATTTGATACAACTCTCAATTATGAAAAGTTAAAAAAGGCATGCCAGTATATTCGAAATGGATGCATTTATTTTGGAATGAATGAAGATTTAAACTGTCCAATGGAAGGTGGTACATTTATTCCAGATTGTGGTTCTATGGCAAGATTGATCGAGGCATCAACCGGAAGATTTCCAGAATTCTTTGGAAAACCATCAAAATATACATTAGATTATATTATTAAGGAAACTGGATGTAAGCCAGAAGAGATAGCAATCGTTGGAGATCGTTTATATACTGATATCGCAGTGGCAGATGGAAGTGAGGTTACATCAATCTTGGTATTAAGTGGAGAAAGCAGCCGTGAGGATGTAGAAAAAAGTGATATTAAACCAGACTATATTGTGAAAGATTTAAGTGAGATCATAAGATGATCCAGATATAGATTCACTATAGTAAAATTCTACAAATATTTTAACATATATGGTATAATCGTATCAGAATATACAGATTTAGAAAGAGAAGAATATATGTTAAATCAACGTCAAATAGAAATATTATTAGAACTCTGTAATCACAAAGAAGAATATTTAACAGCTTCATATTTTGCAGATAAGTTAAATGTCAGTTTAAGAACAGTACAAGGAGATATGAAAGCGATCAAAACAGAATTGGAAGAAGAATCATGTGCACATATTGAGTCAAAAGCATCAAAGGGAAGCTGCATTGTAGTGGAAGATGCAGATGAATTCTCAGCTTTTGTCAATTCATTGTATCAAGAATACACAACGGTTTCGTTGAATTATCCAACAAGCAGGATTAGTAAGATTTTGCTGTTGTTATTGAGCAGACATCGTGCCGTGACTCTTTCAGAGATGGAAGAGAAGTATTTTGTTTCTAAGTCAACATTATTAAATGATCTCAAGAAAGTGGAAGAAGTTCTGGATAAATTCCATCTTGAATTAATGCATGGAAGCAATAAGGTTATGGTAGATGGTTTTGAGATTAATAAACGTCGTTGTCTGGCAGAACAGGATAAAAACGTCTTCTTCTGTTCTTGGAATGAGCAGAGCGATCTTCTCCTGTTTACAGATATGTAAGAGTTCTGTGACATAACCTTCTTCCCCTGGCTGTGGAACCTGATAGTGCTTATGGCAGCGATATAATGCTGGTGCTTCCAGTGAATGATCACAGCCGACAAATGTTACTTTCACCCCTAATCTGCCGGTCAAGCAGCCAAATGACAATGCAAAGAAAATCATACTGTGTCCGTCTTGTTTTCTCCTCTGCCGCGCGGAGCCCCAAAAATATTAGTCCCACAACGGGGAACGCAAAACTCCAGGTTCCATCTAAAGAGGGAAAGAATGGGGTTAGAATCAGGAGCAGTATGAGAGCCAGCGAGCTTTGAACAAGGTGGGATTTATCCGTATTTAGGAAAGATCGCCATTTTAGATAATACTGTTTGATTTGTTCCATAAGTCTTTAGTCAACCTTTCTCCCGCTTTTTATCTGATACCTGTTGATGGATCCTAAGCCCTATTCCCCCCGCAAAAGCGCCCAATGGAAATCCCGTTGCAAAGTATGCAATCGTACCTGGTAATTCACTGCCGTGCTGACTCAAGTAGAAAGCAACAAACCATATGATTACCACAACAGCAGAACTTGCGACGGTTATTTTCCAAGGTGATGTTCTGTTCTTTTCTTCAATCCGAAAAAACAGCCCCGCACAAAACATTGGAAACAACACAGGCAAAGAATATCCTATGTCAGCAAGCAGCCAATTCACAAAAACATCCTGTATAGTCATACGAAGTATAAACGACGATCAGAATGAGAAATAGGTCGGTTATTCAATACGGCCATGATGGAAGAACTGATCTGCTGGAATTTTCTGCATTATACAATGCTTCCAATTATTTGTAGAAAATATTATGTATTAGGAAGAAACGCCATAATTATAAATATTATTACCCCACAACATATACTTGACATCACAATATATTTTTGCTCCCCACCATTTTCTTTCAAGATTTCTCTGATTGCCTTTGTTAAAAAAACAGGGAACATGAACCCTAAAAAAGACGCTAATAATTTATAAAAAGCAATCATGTTCGTTTCCTCCTATAAAACGGGCGGTTAAAGCAGTGGATCACGCCGAAAGGATCGGAGTGATCCACCTTTTTTACGCCGTCCAGGTATAGCGATCGTAGTAATGGAACGTATGATTTCCTTCTGCCATCATTTCTTGTGATACATCAGGGCTTAATGAAAAAGAAATTGATGAATCGGCAATGTCTACTCCAAGGGAAATATCCCACGAAATATCAACTGTCATCGTTGTATGTGCATATGAGCCTATAAATGGTAGAGCGGCTTGCACCAAACATAGCATACGCTTCCGTTATGCTGATATACTCTTTAGACTTGGGCATATTGCTTACAATCTTGTCCAGTTCAAGTTGGCGTTTTTCTTCATCATGCTTACGCTTCCACGCCACCTTGGAGCATTTGGGTGAACAATACCAGGACTCCAAAGTCCTTGCGAAGAACTCTTCTCCGCACACAGGACATTTCCGTACTATCTTATACTTTGCTACTGCCATAATTCATTCATTTTGTAGTTCTTAATATCTATTCTTCTCATCATATCTACTTTTTCTTACAGGTACAAATAAGGTACAGATGTTTATAATAATAACGCAAAGATAGCAATATTATTGTGTACGGCCAAAAACAAGAAAAGCGTGTAACTCATTGAGCTACACGCTTTCCATTTGATATTGTATTCTTATTTCTCTATGTGCTTATTTCACTTCCTCAAAATCTGCATCCTGAATATCTTCTTTGTTATTAGAAGAAGAACCTTGATTAGCCTGTTGTCCTGCACCTGCACCCGGACCAGCCTGAGCGCCACCTTGTGCACCACTCTGAGCATACATTTCAGCGCTGGCAGCCTGGAATGCTGTATTCAGTTCAGCCATGGCAGTATCAATAGCAGCCAAATCCTGTGCCTTATGAGCATCTTTCAGTTTCTGAAGAGCAGTTTCAATCGGGGCTTTCTTATCAGCCGACAACTTGTCACCTAATTCCTTCAACTGATTTTCAGTAGAGAAAATCATAGAATCAGCTTGATTCAATTTGTCAATCTTTTCACGTTCCTTCTTGTCTGCTTCTGCATTAGCTTCAGCTTCGGCTTTCATCTTTTCGATTTCTTCCTTACTCAAACCAGAGGAGGCTTCGATACGGATAGCTTGTTCCTTACCGGTAGCCTTATCCTTTGCAGATACTTTCAAAATACCGTTAGCGTCAATATCAAACGTTACTTCAATCTGAGGAACACCACGACGAGCTGGAGCAATACCAGTCAAATTGAACTGACCGATTGATTTATTCTGTGAAGCCATCGGACGTTCACCCTGAAGTACATGGATAGTCACTTCAGTCTGGTTATCGGCAGCTGTAGAGAAGGTCTCACTCTTACGAGCCGGGATAGTAGTGTTTGCATCAATCAACTTAGTCATTACACCACCCAATGTTTCGATACCCATTGACAACGGAGTAACATCCAGCAATACAACGCCCTTGATTTCATCTGTCAAAACAGCACCCTGAACAGCAGCACCTACAGCAACAACTTCATCAGGATTCACGCCCTTAGAAGGAGTCTTGCCGAAGAATTTCTCTACTAATTCCTGAACAGCTGGAATACGAGAAGAACCACCTACAAGGATTACTTCATCGATATCAGAGTTGCTCAGACCTGCATCGCTCATAGCTTTCTTACAAGGTTCAAGACAAGCCTGAATCAAATTGTGAGCTAAAGCTTCAAATTTAGCACGGGTCAAAGTCTTAACCAAGTGCTTAGGCATACCGTCTACGGGCATGATGTATGGCAGGTTGATTTCAGTTGAAGTAGAAGAAGACAATTCAATTTTTGCCTTTTCTGCAGCCTCTTTCAAACGCTGCATTGCCATCGGGTCTTTTGTCAAATCCGCACCTTCGTCATTCTTGAATTCCTGCACCAACCAATCAATGATCACTTGGTCGAAATCGTCACCACCCAAATGAGTATCACCATTAGTAGAAAGTACTTCGAACACACCACCACCAAATTCAAGGATAGAGATATCAAATGTACCACCACCAAGGTCGAACACAGCAATCTTCATATCTTTGTGAGCCTTATCAAGCCCATAAGCCAAGGCAGCGGCTGTCGGTTCGTTCACAATACGTTTAACCTCCAAACCTGCAATCTGACCAGCCTCTTTAGTAGCCTGACGTTGTGAGTCCGAGAAGTATGCCGGAACGGTGATAACGGCTTCTGTAACTTCTTGTCCCAGATAATCCTCAGCTGTTTTCTTCATCTTCTGCAGAATCATAGCTGAAATTTCTTGCGGAGTATAAAGACGTCCGTCGATATCTACACGTGGGGTATTATTGTCACCTTTCACTACTTTATAAGGGACACGGGCTATTTCCTTCTGTACCTGATCCCAAGTTTCACCCATGAAACGCTTGATAGAAAAAATAGTACGTTGCGGGTTAGTGATTGCCTGACGTTTTGCAGGATCACCTACTTTACGTTCGCCACCGTCGACAAATGCAACGATAGATGGAGTAGTACGTTTACCTTCACTGTTTGCGATTACTACCGGTTCATTACCTTCAAATACTGAAACACATGAGTTTGTGGTTCCTAAGTCAATACCAATAATCTTTCCCATAATTATATATCTTTATTTATTTGTTTTCAATTAAACTGATTTCTTGGCGAATGGTTCACGAAGGATTTCTTTTTTTCTTTGGTGCACCAACCGCACGTCCTTCATAAAACAAACGGTATGCCAAAAATAAGAATGTGACAAAGGCTGACAAAATGACTGATTTATTTGTTATATGATACTTTTAGATGGATTTATATAAGGCAAGAATGTCAGAATTCCACCAAACAGAATACTTGTCAGCATCCTACCATAATGCCATAAATGCAATCGGCCTATTTTCTCGTTTATGAGAAAATAGGCCGACCATATCTATTTGAATGTATATGGATTATCGTTTCTTCAACACCAGCAATTCATTTCCATTTTCACCTAATAAGTATACTTTATTATCTTTCATGCTGAAACTTTTTGTTTCATTCAAAGCATTCAGCACAATAGTTTCAGTTTCCATATCAGGACACATCATCATGGTAGTAGCAACATTGTCAAATCTCAAAGAATTGGGTTTTCCATCTTCCTGCGTTAATGCACCATTAATAGTATTACAGCCCATATTACCGTAAATGCGGCTTTCATCCAAATTAAAACCGATAAAAGGAGTTACCTCAGCCGTACCTACAATCTTCTTTCCATTCACCAATTCAATAACCCATTCTCCTGAAAGATCAGACAGTGACACTTCCGGAGCCGCCTTCTTTTCCAAAGTCATCAACGGCTGACCATCTTGATTACATAGAGTTATCACACTAGGCTTGTCAGAAACCGTCTGGAAAGAAGTCACTTTATCCAATGCACCCAATACCATCTGCTCAGTCTTCATATCAGGGCACATCATGCGGGTACTTCCTATCTGTCCAAACTTCAATGTACCTGGCTTCAGAGAGTCGGCTTCAAAACTTCCCATCATACGGTTACATCCGCTATTTCCATAAATACGTTTCTGAGCTACATCAAAACCAATGAAAGGCATTCTCTCTGTAGATATCTTTTGTCCATCCACCTCTGTAATATTCCATTCCCCATCCAGAGAAGAAACAGACAACATATTCTTTCCACTACCACAAGATACAATCAATGCTCCGGCACAAATAGCCATCATTTCTAATACTAGTTTTTTCATATTATTTTTTTGTTAAATCTGTTAGTTTAGTGTGCAAAACTAACCATTTTATTTTTCACTATAGCAATTATACACAAAAATTTTATACCTTTGTATCAATTTATATATACTAACACTTAAAGCGATGAAAAAGTTTTTAACCATTTTAATTGGGGCAACAAGCTGTAGCTTATGCACTTATGCACAAAACGGATATATAGTCACGACTACTTCACAACAAACAAGTATTTCCGTAGAGTCTTTGGAAAAACAGTTTATAAACGATCATTTCAAGCATTACAACCTGTGTGACTGGACACCAGGCATGAAATTCATGGTGATACCGGAACGTAAAGACATCATTATTCCTCCTTTTAAATCGACGGAGACTAATAAGGAGGTGGATACAGGAGATTTAAAACATAAAATTTTTGAATATCTAGGTTCGGAAATTACCGAACGGGGTTTTGTACATTTTAACTTTGAATGTGAAGGGCAACAATATTATCACGAACTTAAAAACACCACTTTGGAACAATATTGCCTAAAGCCCAAAGCTGGTATCCCTACCCTTGCCTACCTGGGTGATGTGGACATAGCCAAAGAGTTGCTGGAAAGACAAACCTTATATATGCGTACCAACAAAGTACGTATAGATGACCCCAACAGCACATCGGGCTATAAAGAAGTCCCGATTGGTATGAATGAAGAAGTAACTGTAACAGCTGTCAGAGTGGGCAGCCGCGCATACCCTGTAAAAATCGTATTCCAAGACAAGAAAGGAAACACCTACTATCAGCCGGTAGCTATATCAAAGACTAATTGCGGCATGGCAGACAGTGATTTTATTATGGAAAATAAAAATAAATATTTTCCAAATTCATTTAGCTTCAGTGATGCAAATACAAAAAAATCAAAGAACCTGATGAGCAAATATGGGAAAAAACCTGTCTATCTGAAAGCGGAAACGGAATGTCTGGATGAAACAGACACTCCGGTGAGACTTCCCCGATATACACAATTCACCATCAAAAATATAATCTCACAAAACAACTCCCCTTACATCTTTTTAGAGCTGGAAGACATAGATGGAAAGAATTATAAGATAAAAGCTACATTCACCCATACGAGTGTAGTTGATGTGATTTTACAATCAGACAATTATTTTACGGTTCTATTCGGCATAGGTAACTTACGAGCCAAGTATCCGAATATCACAGAAGAAGTTTGGAACATGATAAGCCGCGGTAAGGTACGGAAAGGAATGACAACCGACGAATGTCGTTTGGCTTTGGGTAATCCCATACGCATTCATATAGTCACGGGTGGCCATGAAACATGGTCCTACGAAAGAAAAACATTAGATTTCACCAATAAGAAACTAGATCGTATCAACTAATACCCAAAATATTTTGTTATCTTTGCCCTGTGAACGGTAATGTTTGCCGGGCATTTTATTTTAACAAGAATAAAAAACAGCAAATGGGTAAAGTATTAATTATCGGTGCAGGCGGTGTAGGTACTGTCGTAGCACACAAAGTGGCTCAGAATCCGGATGTATTCACTGACATCATGATCGCCAGCCGTACAAAATCAAAATGTGATGCAATCGTAAAAGCTATCGGCAATCCAGCTATTAAGACTGCACAGGTAGATGCGGACAATGTAGACGAACTGGTAGCCCTGTTTAATAGTTTCAAACCCGAAATCGTCATCAATGTAGCTCTGCCTTATCAAGATCTGACCATCATGGAAGCTTGTCTGAAGGCTGGAGTGAATTATCTGGATACAGCAAACTATGAACCGAAAGATGAAGCTCATTTCGAATACAGTTGGCAGTGGGCTTATAAGAAACGTTTTGAAAACGCAGGACTGACAGCTATACTGGGTTGTGGGTTCGACCCGGGAGTAAGTGGTATTTATACAGCCTACGCTGCAAAACATCATTTTGACGAGATGCACTACTTGGATATTGTGGACTGTAATGCCGGTAACCATCACAAAGCGTTTGCTACCAATTTTAATCCTGAAATCAATATCCGCGAAATTACTCAGAACGGACGTTATTATGAAGAAGGCAAATGGGTGACCACCAAACCATTGGAATACCACAAGGATCTGACTTATCCCAATATCGGTCCTCGTGATTCCTACTTGCTGTATCATGAAGAGCTGGAATCATTAGTTAAGAATTTCCCGACTATCAAACGTGCTCGCTTTTGGATGACTTTCGGTCAGGAATATCTGACTCATCTGCGTGTCATCCAGAATATCGGTATGGCCCGTATTGACGAAATAGATTATAACGGAGCGAAAATTGTTCCGTTACAATTCCTAAAAGCCGTACTCCCCAATCCACAGGATCTAGGAGAAAATTATGAAGGCGAAACTTCTATCGGATGCCGCATCCGAGGCGTAAAGGATGGCAAAGAACGTACTTACTATGTTTACAACAACTGTAGCCATCAAGAAGCTTACAAAGAAACTGGAATGCAGGGAGTGAGCTATACAACAGGAGTTCCTGCCATGATTGGAGCCATGATGTTCCTGCAAGGATTGTGGAAACGTCCAGGAGTATGGAATGTAGAAGAGTTTGATCCCGATCCATTTATGGAACAACTGAACAAACAAGGGCTGCCTTGGCATGAAGTATTTGATGGTGATTTAGAACTTTAAAAAGTGATTAACGGCCCATGGTAAGTAATTCATACCTGCGGCCACAATAACCATAAATCATTAACCACTAAAAAAATGAACATAGGAGATAAAGTCCCAGAAATATTAGGCTTGAACGAAAAAGGAGAAGAAATTCGTTTAAGTGATTACAAAGGAAAAAAGATAGTACTCTATTTTTATCCTAAAGATATGACATCGGGTTGTACTGCCCAGGCATGTAACTTGCGTGATAATTATGCGGAACTGCGCGCCCATGGTTATGAAGTAATCGGTGTCAGTGTGAATGATGCCAAATCGCATCAGAAATTCATTGAAAAGAACGAGCTGCCCTTTACTCTTATTGCCGATACCGACAAGAAGTTGGTAGAACAATTCGGAGTATGGGGAGAAAAAAGTATGTACGGACGTAAATATATGGGTATATTCCGTACGACTTTCATCATCAACGAAGAAGGCGTGATTGAACGTATCATCTCTCCCAAAGAGGTGAAAACAAAAGAACACGCACAACAAATTTTATAAACCAACAGATTTATGGCAAAAAAAGATAACGAAGAAATTCCATTCTCAGCAGCTCCAGGTGCCGGAAATAGTGAAAAACTGAAAGCACTGCAAGCTGCAATGGATAAGATAGAGAAAACTTTTGGTAAAGGCTCTATCATGAAAATGGGTGATGACAACGTACAGGAAGTGGAAGTGATTCCTACCGGGTCTATCGCCTTGAACGCCGCATTAGGGGTAGGCGGCTATCCCAAAGGTAGAATCATAGAAATTTATGGTCCCGAATCATCCGGTAAGACTACATTGGCTATCCATGCCATTGCTGAAGCTCAGAAGGCAGGCGGCATTGCAGCTTTCATTGATGCCGAACATGCTTTCGACCGTTTCTATGCGGCCAAACTGGGAGTGGATGTAGATAACTTATGGATATCACAACCCGATAACGGTGAGCAGGCACTTGAAATTGCTGAGCAGCTAATACGATCATCCGCTATTGATATCATTGTTATCGACTCTGTCGCGGCATTGACTCCAAAAGCTGAGATTGAAGGAGATATGGGTGATAACAAAGTAGGTTTACAAGCGCGTTTGATGTCTCAGGCTTTGCGTAAGCTTACGTCAGCCATCAGCAAAACCAATACAACTTGTATTTTTATCAACCAGTTGCGTGAAAAAATCGGTGTCATGTTTGGTAATCCAGAAACAACTACCGGTGGTAATGCTCTGAAATTCTATGCTTCCGTACGTTTGGATATCCGTCGCTCCACTCAACTGAAAGATGGTGAAGAAGTAATCGGCAACCAGACTAAAGTAAAAGTAGTGAAAAACAAAGTGGCACCTCCTTTCCGTAAAGCCGAATTCGATATCATGTTTGGTGAAGGTATCTCAAGAGCTGGTGAAATCATTGATTTGGGTGCTGATTTAGGCATCATCAAGAAAAGCGGTTCATGGTACAGCTACAACGAAACCAAACTGGGACAAGGACGTGACGCTTCCAAACAAGTGATTCAGGATAACCCCGAACTGGCGGAAGAACTGGAAGGTTTGATTTTCGCAGCACTGAAAGAGCAAGAATAAACCGTTCTCACATATATGCAATATATTACATTCATGACCAGTATATACAAAAACAATACATGTTAATAAAAAAACCGTTTTAACCATAATAATAAGGTTAAAACGGTTTTATCCTTAAACATTATTTCCAATCACAATTTTTCAACTTTTATAAAAGACTTGTATCCCATATTTTACAAAAAGCATCTACTTTTTCAATTCAAATCCTAACATCAGCCCGTCATAAGCTTCAGCTACACTGTTAAGAGTGGCAGCCGTAGAATTTACTTTGGAAGCCGCTCCAGTAATCACCTTTAGAATAGACATCAACTTATCGGCATTAAACACAAGACTCATACTATTGCCTGTCACTGTCACATAAGCTACCGTCTGTATGCCCAACTTACTTTTCATAATAATCGTCTTAGCTTCCTCATCAAAAACATAAGTGCCGCTTACCGTACGTCTTTTCAATATATATGAATAAGTACCATCCTCCTTGAAAATATACTTAATACTAGTCAAACCAATCTTATCATATATAGTCTGTAATTTTTCTTCCACTTCTTTGGCCGCTACCTCTCCACCAGCCTTTGCCAGTAACTGATCACTCTCGAACTGACATTCAGGAGCCTGATAAGACCAAGTCCCCACAATAGAATGAGCCGTAGTAGCCTTGTTACCAATTGCCGCCTTTGCCACTCCTGTCAATATAGATTTCAAATCCTGCGCCTCAGCATGAACAGAACACATACATAATAACAAAACAACTCCCCACCATTTAAAAACATTCTTTTTCTTCATATACTTAATTACTTATAATATTCAACGACAAAGATAAAACAAAGAGACGAAAAGATAAATAACATCACATTGTAATTTAACAAAATATGCTACGTTATGAAATAGAACATATATAATAGGAAACAAACGATAAAGGACAAGTTGCAGCCTTATCACCACATACTTGTCCTTTATTTCAAGAAAATACCTTTTAACAATCTCTTACCTCATCACAGTTATATTACAATAGATAATTCAATCATTCTTATTTCCATTCACTATGTTGCTCCAACATCGGATTCGTATCAATCTCACCTTGCGGAATAGGCCAAACCAAATCTTGCGCACCACGAAGATTACCCCGCGAAACTACTCCAAAGCCATAGAATGACTGGTCTTTCTGCATACGCTTTTGAGCATTTTCAAATTCTCCCCAACGGTAAAGATCTGCAAAACGCAAATCTTCAAAAGCCAATTCCACACGGCGTTCGTGACGTACAATGGCGCGCAATTCTTCTTTATTCAAATTAGTTCCTTCCACTACTTCTACCGCTGGCATACCAACACGAGCACGAACTTCATTAATATATCCTGTTATTTCGGCTTGTGGATAACCACCTTTCTCAATCATAGCTTCAGCAAGTGACAAAAGTACCTCTGCATAACGGATAACATAGAAGTCAAGACTACCGTCATATTCATTAACTGTATCTTCTGGAGTGTACCATTTACGAATACAACAGGTAGAACTTGCCGGCAAATTATTAGTAAACAGTTTTCCGTTCCATTCCATACCAGGTAACATCAATGTACCTTTCATACGAGGATCACGATTCTCATAACGTCCCATATCCGGATTAGCCTTCGTATGGGCTCCTTGAACAAGACTTCCTTTAAATAAAGGTGACTTATCGATGGGCAACCCATCTATACAATAAAAATCATCACACAAGTTCATAGAACCTTCAATAGCATTCATTGGAGCAGACCAACAAACCCCAAAGCAACTTCCTTCACCTAATCCCGGACCTTTAAAATGGACACTCAACAATACTTCTGCTGCCGTTTCATTTTGCTCTTTAAACAAATCAGCATAATTGGCAGCATAATCAGTTCCGTCACCCGACTTAAAAAGCTGCACTTTTCCTACTACATTTTTATAAGCCGTTATTGCCTCGTCCCAACGTTGATTAAAAAGAGCAATTCGTCCCATAATGGCATAACCTGCTTCTTGGGACATACGTCCTTTTTGCGCTTTCCCTATAACTGGTATTTTAGGAATCCAAGTCTTCAAATCTTCCAGCAAGGACGAAATAATCTGGCTACGTTCCGCCTTGGGAGCCTGTGCTTCAGCCAAAGTTAAAGGTTTCGTCAGATAAGGGACATCACGGAATACGGAGGTCAGATTGCAATACATCAAAGCTCGTAATGCTATTGCTTCCGCCTTGTATGCATCTATCTTTTCAGCCTCCATCGGAATACGTTCCACATTCTCTACCAACATATTACAACGCTTAATCACTTCATAATTAGCATTCCAGTACATAGAAAAGCATTCATCGGTAGTGGAAGAAGCACATTTCGAGATAGAACTTCCCAGCATCCAATCACCCCATGTGTGGTCTCCATTATCCGTACTGGTTTCACGTCCTAGAAATCCAAACTTCCAGCCATCAATATTGTCATCATATAAATTCTGGCTCTGCATGGCATCATAGCAAGCTGTCAAAGCCATCAATGCATCCGATTCGGTCTGCCAATAAGTGGTTTGAGAAGGCTGATTCGGAGAATCCGTCTGCAAAAAACTATCTGAACATGCACTGGTAACCAATAACACTCCAGAAAAAAATAAAACTCTGCATATATTTTTTGTACCTTTTACCATAATGTATATCCTCCTTATAAGTTAGAATTGAATATTTAGCCCAAATGAATAAGTGCGCATATTGGGATGTACGTCATTTCTAGCATCACCCGATGTTTTTTCCGGATCCCAGTTTTTCAAAGACGTAAATGTCAAAAGGTTGCTTCCGGCAAAATAAACACGGACACTGGAAACACCCATCTTAGCAAGTCCAGGCTGACGGAATGTATAGCCGAATTCCAAGTTCTTCAAACGTAAGTAACTGGAATTTTCTAACCAGAATGAAGAATAAGAATCATTCATAGTATTACCCAATGCCGGCATAGAAGCATTTACGTTGCCGGCAGAATAACGATCCAACCAACGTTCGGTTAAGTTACCGCGAATATCGGTAGAAGTTTCCCAACTGTAACGGTAAATACCTCCCACTCCTTGCCAAAAAGTAGACAAGTCAAAATTCTTCCAAGAAGCTCCTAAATTGAAGCTATAAGAATATTTAGGAAAAGGATTGCCAATAATATCACGATCATCAGCAGTAATATTACCATCATCATTCAAATCAGCATACATAATATCGCCCAATTTAGGAGCCACACCATTTTGTTTAATGACTTCCCCTTTTGAATTAGTACGCTGTAAATCAGCTTCTGTACGGTACATACCAATCGCTTTATATCCAAAATAAGCGCCAATAGGATTGCCAATACGATTGATTGTTTGCCCACTTATTGTTTCTTCCAAACCGCCCATTTCCAGAATTTCGTTCTTCACGTGTGACAAGTTGAAACCTACATTCCAAACCCAATCGCCTTTACTATCCGAGTAATTCACATTCCATTCCCAACCACGATTGCGGACAGCACCCACATTCTGATAAGGAGCATTAAGAGAACCTAAGAATATGCCTGGCATAGCTAATTGCATCAAGATATCAGAAGTTTTCTTATCAAACCATTCAAAAGTAGTCTGTATCCTATTATTAAAGAATCCAAGATCAAGGGCCACATTGATGGAGCGGGTCGTTTCCCATTTGATGTCTTCATTTGGAACAGAAGTCTGTACCATACCAGCCTGTTTGTCCCCACCTTGGTCAAAGAAATAATTTCCGCTTGCGCCCAAAGTAGCCGCATAAGCATAATTACCGATTTCCTGGTTACCCAACTTACCCCATGATAAACGCAACTTTCCAAGGGAGAAGTTTTTATAGTCTTTCATTAATTCTTCATTCGAAAACACCCATCCTCCTGATACGGAAGGAAATGTAGCGTAACGATTGGCTTTAGGCATACGTGATGAACCATCGTGGCGAATATTGAACTCAAACAAATAACGGTCATCATAACCGTAATTCACACGACCAAAAAATGACTGGAGTTTATATTCTTCCGAATTGCCTTTTGCACCCGGATTAATTGTTCCTCCATCAAGTTCATAAATATTTTCTGTAGGAAAGCCCTGTATGGAAGCAGTCGTTTTATAAAAGCGCGAGCCAATAACAGAGTGCCCTAACAACACATTAACATTATGTTTATCAAATTGTTTGTTATAAGTCAACAGGTTCTCACTCGTCCATGTTGCATTGCGATACCAATAATCCTCCTCCTTATTCGTTTCCCCTGCCGCTTTTCTAATATTTCCTTCTGCATCATAACGGGCAGGAGATTTGGGAGAATAAGATTTCGTTGCATTTAAATCAAAAGCATAAGCAAAACTGGTCTGGAACTTCAATCCGTCCCATAAATCAATACCTGCAAAAACCTTACCGTTAAAACGCCAATACTCATTGCTGCGGTGCCCTAAAGACATTGACTCTACAGGATTCTTCATCAGTTCGGCACTCAATGACGAACCATCTACATAGCCGTAGTGTCCGTTAGAATACATCACCGGCACAGTAGGACGAGTAAACCAGGATACATAACGCATGATTCCACCTTCGCCGGAAGGTGCGACAGCAGGAGTAGTCACATTATTCTTATTACCGGATAAGTTCAATCCAAAAGTAAAACGTTTGTAACGAGTATCAATATTCGAACGAAAAGAAAAGCGTTCTACTCCTGTCTTCATCATGATACCATCTTGATTGGAATAGGCCACCGAAGTCATAAAACGGGTATTCTCATTACCTCCTGATACAGACAGATGATGCTGGTGCATACTAGCATTACGCAATACAGCATCCAGCCAATTGGTATTTGCATAATGATCCGGATCTGATCCGTCTTGCAACTTTTGCAAAGCTTCCGGTGAAAAAGTTCCAGTGCTCACTTCGTTTTTCATCAAAGCCCAATTATAACCATCCACATAATCGGGAACAATACCTGGTGTCTGCAAAGTATAACTACCTGAATACGAAATCTTCACTTTGCTTGATGCCTGTCCCCGCTTAGTAGTGATCAAAATAACGCCATTAGCAGCACGCACACCATAAATAGCTGCCGATGCCGCATCCTTCAATACAGAAATGCTCTCAATATCGGCAGAAGGGATTTCTGCAATTTGTGAAATACTACCTTCCACCCCGTCAATCAACACCATCGGATTATTATTCCCAAAGGTACCAATACCACGAATCCTGATTTCTGGATTATCATTACCAGCTTGTGCACCGTTCTGAGTTAGTACTAAACCTGGCAAACGTCCCTGCAGCAAAGTAGTTGTATTAGCCACCGGAATATCTTGAATATCTTTTGCTGATACGGAAGCAACAGATCCTGTCAAATTCACTTTCTTCTGAGTAGCGTATCCTACCACCACCACTTCGTCCAGCTTTTTGGAGTCTTCTTCCAAAATAATTTTAAAATTATTTTTACTTCCTACCGGCAGGATCACATCCTGATATCCCAAAAAGCTAATCACTAAAGACTGGGAAGGTTGCACCTTCAACTGAAAAGCACCGTCTATATCAGTCACCACTCCCTGCATAGTACCCTGTACCATTACACTAGCTCCTATAATAGACTCACCGGATGAATCATACACCTTACCTGTCACTATACGTTCCTGTGCGTATACCATAAATGAAAATATCATCAGGACGCCTGCCAAAACCACGCGAAATAATTTTTGCCTTTGTCTTTTCATAATTTCAATTTAATTAAGTTAATAGGTTATTTATAATTTGTATTACAACAACAAATATCAGAATAGCTTTATTTCCATTGATAATGACGTACCCAGTCCACTTCCATCTCCACTGGTAAATCCGTAGAGTCCACTGGTCCTACCCAAGTACCTCCTAATTGCATATCAATCAACAAATATTGGGGAATATCAAAAGGAAATTGACCTTCTTGTTCCGTTTCGATACGAGGATAAACAAAATGTCGTTTTCCATTCACATGAAACACCAAACTGTCCGGCCAAAAATCTACCCCATATACATTAAAGTCCTCAGGATTAATGGATGCAGTGCCTCCATGTTTCGGATTATTCTCTATCCCCAATGTATAAGTATAGTGCGAATGCACGGTTTGATAAACAATAGAATCATAATTCAAACGTTCCATAATATCTACCTCTCCTCCCATAGGCCAAACATATTTATCAATTTCATAAGGCAAAGTCCATATAGCCGGCCATGCTCCTCTCGCCCCATGCAATCTAGCTCTTACTTCGATGCGTCCCCGATGAAAAGCATGCTTGTCTTTTGTCCACAATCCCCCAGTCAGATACTTCGCCGTATCTACATCCATATTATCATTCACAATTCCCTTTAATATTAAACAACCATCACGCATTTCATAACAACGATTATCAAATGACTGAGTATTTTGCCAATCAGGTCTTCCGCGAGGTATGCGGCTCCATATTGTGGTATCAGGTTCCGCACCATCAAAATTATCTTCCCACACTAATTCCCATTTCGGTGTATGAGTACAAGCAAGCATACCACATACCGACAATAATAAAAGTATAACATTTTTCATACTACATTAATTTTGGTTCACAAAACTTATTTTAAAAATTTAACTGTGCAAACTTAGTCTATTTATCAACTAAAGAGATCAGAAATTGTATAAATCAAGTCCATTTCTGTCTAATAAGGGGATATTTCTCAATTTTTATTTCTAAAATATCTTAGTATTCTTATTACTTCATACTGAAAAATAATCCTTAAATTCTTATCAAAAGAAAAAAAATGTATTTTTGCAAAAAATAAAAAATACAATGTATCGGACCTTAATTATCATTTTATTCTTATGGGCAGACACAAAATTGTTCTCTTCCGAACACAGTGTCAATTATTCGTTCACCCAGCTCTCTATAGAGCAAGGACTTTCCCAAGCTACTGTCCAATCCATCCTGCTAGACCATAAAGGTACTTTATGGATAGGTACCCAAAATGGATTGAACAGTTATACTCAAGAGGGAATCAAAACCTATCTGCACCATTCAGACGATCCCCACTCTCTACCTAGTAATTATATCAATCATCTGACAGAAGACTCATTAGGAAATCTTTGGATAGCAACTCCCAAAGGGTTAGCCCTTTATGATGCCGAACAGGACCGATTTAATACTACCATTTCCCAAGCGATCTATTCTTCTATCAAAGTAAAAGGTGGAATATGGTTTGGCAGCGAGAATACCATATATTGCTACGACTATCATAGTAAAAAAACAAAGATCATTCACATTAAAAAACAAGAAAAGAAAAAAAATATCAACATGGTAGATTATAGAATCCAAAAAATGGTTTATCTCGATAAAAACAAAATTTTAGTAGGTACCCGAAGAAAAGGAATCTACTCGTACAACTGTCAAACTCAACAATTTAGTCTTTTTATTCCAAGCAGTCCTAACCTGCTGACATCGTTATACATAACTCTTGACCAGCATATTTACACATCCTTTTATGGATCTGGACTATATTGCTATGACCAAACAGGAAAAATCCAAGAACACTATACTCAAACAAATTCCGGATTAAACAACAATTATATTTTAGACATAACAGAACACAATGGCAAACTATGGTTGGCTACAGACGGAAGTGGCATCAACCAATTTGCTCCCCATACTCAACAATTCTCACAACTTCAACATATAGTAGGAGACTATTCTTCCCTACCAGTAAACTCCATCACCTTGCTCTATAAAGACCAAGAAAAAAACTTATGGGCAGGAAGCGTACGCGGAGGCATATTCTGTATTAAAGAAACATACATTAAGACATATAAAGATGCCGTTTTAAACAATCCCAACGGACTCAGTGAAAAATCAATCATCAGCCTTTACGAAGAAAAGAATGGAAAAGTTTGGATTGGAACTGATGGAGGAGGTATCAACCTATACGACCCTTCTACTGACAAATTTACCCATTTCCCCTCAACCTACGGAGATAAAGTTATTTCCATTGCTGAAATATCTGAATCTGAATTAATGGTTTCTTTGTATACCAAAGGCATTTTCCTGTTCAATAAAAAGACGCAGCAATATCGTCCTTTCACCATTATAGATAAAGAGACCAACTATAAAGAATGTTTTTATGGTTACCTTCCTTTGGCCAATCAAGTGGCAAACAACAAAATATATATAATCAGTCGTAATGCATATGCATATAATACACATAACCACACATTCTCAAAGATGCAAACAGATCGTCACTACGACTTCTCTAATAATGCACTTTGTCTATCATACTCCAACGATAAATTCTCTCTTTTAAAATACGCTCACCAAGCTTTTTGGGTAGATCAACAAAATGACAGTATCCGATTACTATTCGAGTTGGAAAAAAATGAAACCATCACTTCCATGTCTTATGACAACAACGATATAATATGGACCGGAACCGACAAAGGACTTGGATTCTTCGACTTGAAAAGTCGAAAATACCATCGCATACACACCAAACTATTTAATAACATATCCTTCCTCATTGCCGATAGAAAAGGACGTCTATGGATCTGTGCTCAAAATCAACTATATTCTTATATTATCAAAGAAAATAAATTTACTATCTGGAATAGTTCTGATGGTTTCCCATCTAACGAAATTTTATTCGCATACCAAAAACAATCTAATAAGAATTACATCTATCTAGGTGGATCCGAAGGATTGGTAAAAATCAACACAAACATTCCCGAAACTGAAACTCAGATACCAGAAATATACCTGTCCGACATTCTCCTTAACGGTAGTCCTTATTTAAAAAAAATCAAAGAGAATACAATAAACATACCTTGGAACTACAATTCTCTTTCCATCCACCTTCGAATAAAGAACAGAGACATATTCCAAAAATACCTGCTCCGATACATAATTGAAAGTAGAAGCAAACAATTGATTGAAACTTACAATCCAACTTTAAATTTATCCTCTCTATCCGCAGGCAACTACACAATACGGGTTTCTTGCAATACTAAAGACGGGAATCATACCACACCCCAAAAATTGATAAACATAATCGTTACTCCTCCTTGGTATAAGACCAGCTGGTTCATCGGCATAGCCGCCATCTTGTTTATTATTACCACAGCCGGTATAGGCTACATTTATTTCCGACGGAAAGAGAAATATATGAAAGGCAATATGAACCACTTCCTACAAGCTATATTGAACGACATCTTAAAAAACAAAGAAGAAAAAATACCAGTCGAAGAAAACATTCCTGCAACGGAATTATCATCTAATAGGCTAGTAAAAGAAAAAAACGAAAAAAGGATAGAAACAGAACAGTCTCAAAAGAAAAACAGTAAAGAAGATGAGGAATTCATCGCCAAACTCAATATACTTATTAATGAAAATATGGCTGGAGAGGAACTTTCCATTAAGTTTCTCACAGATAAAATGGCTATGAGCAGAGCATCCTTATATAATAAGGTAAAACTTCTAACCGGGTTGGGCGTTAATGACTATATCAATAAACTACGCATAGAAAAATCTGTTTACTTGCTTACAAATACCAACATGAATATCAACGAAATATCTTACGAGGTAGGCTTTTCCTATCCGAGGTATTTCAGTACCTCCTTTAAACAAGTAAAAGGAATGACACCTACCCGATTTAAAGAAGAAAATAAAAGAAACTAATATCAATGACGCAAATGTACGAATTTATTTTAATTTTATTCGTACCACTTACGTCATTCATATTTCAAAAAAAGATCCAAAATTTGAAGTTCTCTCTTATCATAAAACATTTCCTTAACAAGCCTTGAAGCTCATATCCAATCCTTTTACAGAATGGGTCAACGCACCAAAAGAAATGAAATCCACTCCTGCCTGCGCATAGGGTAACATAGTATCGTAAGTAATACCACCAGAAGACTCGGTTTCGCAACGTCCTCCTACTATCTCTACAGCTTTACGAGTATCTTCAGGTGTAAAGTTATCAAACATAATACGATCCACACCTTCTGCCAACGCCTGATTCAATTCGTCAAAATTACGCACCGCGGTCTTCTCCCCGTGCTGCTGCCTTACCTGACAGAAGAATGAATCCCCCCCCAAAAAAGATGCAGCGCCGTAAAACGATTTACGGGTGCAACCGGCCGGTTGCACCCGTTTTTCTGTATCCTTTATAAAGGTTTTTCTTGAGGGACGCCCTATTCTCCCATATAATAAAACAGGACGGCAAACGACATTTTGGAGGGATAGCATGGACAGACCAATTACAACATTGTTTATGTTAATGTCCGTTGATGGCAAAATAAGCACTGGTGCGACAGACGATTTGGACATAGACAAAGACTTTCCTAAAATTGCGGGGGTTCGTGAAGGGTTGCATCAATATTATGAAATAGAGCAGACGACAGATCTGTGGTCGCTCAATTCTGGCCGCGTCCAAGCTAAACTGGGTGTCAACACAAAAGAAATGCCCGACAAAACACCCGTTTCCTTTGTAATAATTGATAATGATCATTTGAACAAAAATGGCGTACTCTATTTTTGTTCCTTAGCAAAAGAATTTGTATTAATCACGTCTAATGCAAACCATCCGGCCTTTGATGTAGATGAAAGCAATCTGCATATCATACGCCAAAATGGTCCCTCACTGAAAGAGGCACTTGCTGAACTCAAATCAGAATACGGTTGTGAAAGAATAACGATACAAAGCGGAGGTACGTTAAACAGTTTATTTCTTCATGAAAAGTTATTCGATTATATTGATATCGTCATCGCCCCTGTTTTGATCGGCGGCAAAGATACGCCCACACTCATTGACGGAAAATCCCTGTTGTCCGAAAGTAAATTATCAAAAATTGGCGTGCTGAAGCTGCAAGAATGCATGGTTTTGAAAAAGTCGTATTTACGATTGCGTTATAAAGTGATCCACTGACCAAATCCCGATTTATCGGGATGCACCTGAAAAAAGCACGCCAAAGCTCCCCTTGCGCAAACAGGGCTTTCAGCACCAGCCCGCCGCCTTGAAGCAGGCTTCCGCCATAACGCCGGCTCTGTCTTTGCTGCGGAGCGCCTGCTCCAACTTCTTGCGT
>OGXZ01000569.1_pt1 | contig 21846 bp, 22 predicted proteins | sample 1576431 | NCBI WGS metagenome assembly OGXZ01 (sample SAMEA3541590, study PRJEB24748) | human gut metagenome | biome: human gut; feature: human-associated habitat; material: faeces | place: China | collected 2012
GGGATTGTATGACTCATATTTCCCCTTTTCCGCCTCTGCATACGATATTCACAAAAGTATACGGCATGCCGTAGAGAACTTAAAAAGTGATAACTATGCTCCAGTCAAAAAATTTTTTTTGACGATTGCCATCCATATGGATTTTTATTTGCCTTCACACGTTATCCTCATACAAAACACAGGTCATAACCATGCTGGAAGAGACATACTTTCCATCTAAGGTATACAAACAATAATGATACCAAAATCAATATTAGGGATATTAACTTCCATCAGTTTTTTACGTTTTTGGCATATATTTTTACTTCCATTTATTATCTGGATAGGCGATAAATGTTTAATTTTTATTCTATATGTCATCCTTGAATTAACGTTTTATTTCACGGGAAAGTATGACTATGCTAGATTATACAAGCTGTCATTGGTGGCAACTGAAGAGCAACTTTCTGATTTTCGAAAATGACAATGATGGCGAGCCAGATTCTATAGTGGCACAAAAAACATTGAAAATTTTAGAGATATTGTGCGTACCACAATTAGTGGAAAAACAAATTTCCTTCTTTCAGGTTTCTATTTCGGCAAGAAAAAACTGAGAAATTCCAAGGACCGGCAATTTCTATCATTACCATAGATGAATTTGAGCAAATGATTTTTAAAATTACTTACATAAAGCATTTTAATGTCAAAACCACTAAAAGGAATTTCGAAAATTCGGCAATATATTCTTTCAATGACATTTGATCTGTCGTATAATCTTCTAATTGGTTTTTCATATTCTTTTATTGCCTTTTTATTCCGTTTTCATGTCAAAAACCTCCTAATTTATTTTAGTAATGCGGTCGCCAAACCTTCATTCTAAAATTATAATTAGGAGGTTTTATATACTAAAGTTCTTTATTTTCCTATAGCAAAACTAGAGGAGCTAAATCATATAGTAAAAAAATCCGAGAGATAAACTCTCGGATTTTTATAATCAATTATTCTAACCAAGCTGTGTAATCTGGAACTGGAGCATCTCCGTAGAGAATTGCCTCACAACGTCTGTAAGCATTTGCTGTAGGTGTAAGACCAAGTTCCTTAGCCTCTCTAAGGTTTTCCTTAGTAAGTCTCGGAAGTACATCACTGATAACCTTATAAACATGGTTGATGTCAGCTCTTTCCTGCTTGCAAACTTCTTCCCAAGCAAACATTACGCCTGCAGTGTTATGCCACCAGTCTGTCTGGAACAGAATTCCTCTTTCTGCAATCTTTTCTGCAAGACGGATTTCTTCTTCCTGGCTGCTTGCCTTAATCTGATTGTTAGCAGAACCCCAGATAATTTTACATTTGAGCTTTGGAATGTTTTCTTCGTCGAATACACCGCCAATCGCACAAGGTACAACAACATCTACATCCTGCAAAAGGATATCATTTACGTTACCTGCGGTAATATCAATGCCCTTCGCAGAGAACTCTTCAACACATTTTTCCACTGCCTCTGGTCTAGCATCTGCTACGATTACCCTAGGGTTTTTAACCTTTTCGCAGATTTCACGAACCATGGAATAGCCAACTTGTCCCAGTCCTTGGCAAGCGAATGACCAACCATCCATATTGTCATATCCAAGGAACTTAACAGCTTCTTCCAGAGAGATAAATACACCATATGCTGTCGGAGGACCAGAGCTGCCCAGAGGACCATTTGGACCACATGTGTACTGATGGCTGTATCCCTTGTCAATCATTACGTCAGTCATTTCGATAGGGAAGCCCATATCTGGACCTGTTTCACAACGCTGCATATCCAAGGCAAATCCCAAGAAGCCCATCTGCTGCATATCGTTCAGATCGAGTTCGTCCATAGTCACTGTTGATTTGATGCCGCCCATGGGCAGTTCACCAGCAATGTTCTTGAATGACATTGCGCGTCCAAGGTTGAGTCCATCAATTACTACATCGAGCTCAAGTTCATCCTTGCGATGGCGTCTGATACCGCCGCCCAGAGTTGCATGTTTTCCATTGTTCAATCCGCATTTTCTGCTGTGCTGATTACCCATGTAGAAAATGTCAAGTTTCTTATTCCAAAATGCAAGGATCCCAAAATGTTTTCCCTGCTGCAGCAAAGAGATGACTTCTTTCAAGTAATCGCTAAGTCCATGTTTTTCGAAGACAGCATATACTTCCTGTTCGTTCAAGTACTTAGCGTGATGTGTCTTTATACTCTCTGCGTAAAAATCTTTGTTATAACGGGACCAGTCTAAATCTTCGTCCCAGTCTTTAGATGCTGACAAAAACACTTCATCCGTTTTGAAATCATAGAAGATTCTCATTGTTGTAAGGTCTTCCTGATCCATAACATAGGCTAAACCGCGTTTGTTTTTATCCATTCCATATTCCTCCTTGTTTTTTGAAAAAATATCGAATTTCTTTTATAGCTATTGTACTGCGCGCATTTAAGGTAGAAATGCCCTTTATCTTATAAGAACAGAGCTAAATGTTCTGCTCTTTTTACGGAACAGCCAACATCTTCATCCATATAATATATGAAAAAAAGTCAAATGTCAACAAAAATGAAACACTGTTCTAAAATAATTTTAAATTTGTCAGATATGTGTTACATCATTCGCCAAAAATAAAAAATGGTTCTTTTGCACTCTTCACCATATAGACTCAAGAATGCTCATACACTTTACTTTTATATTTTCATTCAAGATTTTCACCTCCTTATTTAGTTGTACTAAAATTTAAAAAAGGCAGCGAGATTTGCCTATCTCACTGCCTCGAAATCGTTTTTTAACTCCAAAAACGCTATGTCATCTATAAAATTCAAATTTTTGAAGCTTTGAAAATCGCCATCAAAAACCGCTGGAAGCCTTGATTTTACAGACTTTGCGTCTATATCATCTATTTTGATCACTCTTCCCAGCTATACCGCATAAATCAACCACACACCTGCCTACTCTTCCACCACTGATTTTTTCAGATAATTGCAAATTTCTATGATACTGATTCCACAGAGAGCAATATATCTTTTCTTCTATTCAAATGAAACAAAATCAAAACCAGTTCATTATGTCAAATTTTTTCGTCATCTCAAAAAAGAAAATGTTTTTATTTGTATTTAAGCTATGCAAGTTATAATATAATTACATTATTATCCAATATGATTTGTAAAATTAAATTTAAGCAAAGGAGGAAACTATAACATGAGACTTTTACTTGCCGAAGATGAACAAGCTCTGTCTAAAGCGTTGACAACCATATTACAGCGAAACAATTATTCCGTTGATGTGGCATATGACGGGCAGGAAGCATTGGAATATCTGGAAGCAGATAATTATGACGGCATTATTCTCGATATCATGATGCCAAAAGTAGACGGTATTACCGTATTGAAGGAAATCCGAAAAAAAGGAATTTTAATTCCTGTTTTATTATTGACAGCGAAATCTGAAGTAGACGATAAAGTGTTAGGATTGGATGCCGGTGCAAATGATTATCTGACCAAACCATTTCATTCAAGAGAATTATTAGCTCGCATTCGTGCAATGACACGGACACAAACAGTTCAGGCTAATTCCAAACTGCAAATTGGAAATGTTACGTTGGATCGAGCCACTTATGAACTTTCTACGCCCTCTGGCAGTTATCGCTTGGCAAACAAAGAATTTCAAATGATGGAAATGCTGATGATGAATCCCAAAAATCTGATTTCCTCTGAACGTTTTATGGAAAAAATCTGGGGCTATGACAGCGAAGCGGAAATCAATGTTGTCTGGGTATATATTTCTTATCTGCGTAAAAAATTAGTAGCACTGCATGCGAATATTCAGATCAAAGCCATGCGAAATGCAGGATATACATTGGAGGAAATCATATGATACGAAAACTTCGCATAAAACTGATATTTGCTTCTATGCTTTCCCTATTGCTTGTATTGGCAGTCATTTTTGGAGTTGTCGGCTCGCTGAACTATAAGAAAATTGTTACAGATGCTGACAGTATACTTACAATATTGGAAGCAAACGATGGCAATTTTCCAATCAGTGATCATTCTAAAAACGAAATCATTCCTGAAGATGATCGTCCCAAAGATTTACATCGTTTTTCACCGGAACTCCCTTATGAATCACGATACTTCTCTGTATTTCTTACGGAAAATGGAGAAGTTGCAACTGTGAATACGGGAAAAATAGCGGCTGTAGATACTGCCACAGCTATTGAATATGCACAGACTGCCCTTCATTCTGGAAATTCACAGGGGTTTATTGAGGACTACCGTTATACCACTTATCTTGTAGGCAATGAAACACATATCATCTTTCTGGATTATGGACGTGAAATGAGTTCTTTTCGAAATTTCATATTTACCAGTGCCGGCGTTTCTGTTGTTGGATTATTGGCAGTATTGATTTTGCTGATTTTGCTTTCTGATCGGATCATGAAACCCTTTTCAGAAAACTATGAAAAACAAAAACAATTTATTACCGATGCAGGACATGAACTGAAAACACCGCTGACGATCATTGACGCGGATACGGAAGTTTTGGAAATGGATATCGGAGAAAACGAGTGGATTCATGATATTCGAACACAAACAAAACGTTTGGCGCAGCTTACAAACAATTTGATTATGTTATCAAGAATGGAAGAAAGCCCGCAAACAGAAAAAATCGAATTTCCGATTTCTGACCTCGTAGAAGAAACAGTTGAAACATTCCATGGATTGGCAAAGACACGCAACAAAAACCTTACCAGTGAAATTCAGCCTATGCTTTCCATGAACGGAGATGAAAAAGCAATCCGGCAGTTAGTAACCATTCTTTTAGATAATGCCGTAAAATACACAAATGATACAGGTAATATTACTGTTACGCTAAAAAAGCAAAAAAACACAATCCATCTAAGTGTATTCAATACAACAGACTTTATTTCCAGAGAAAGTCTGGAACATTTATTTGACCGTTTTTATCGAACAGATCAATCCAGAAATTCCAAAACAGGCGGTTATGGACTGGGGCTGGCCATTGCATCTGCCATTGTTCATATTCACAAAGGGAAAATTGCTGCAACAACACAGGATGAAAAATCTTTATTGATCACGGTTTCTATTCCAACATCATAAATGAAATATTGCACTTTTGATAAGATGATAACCTTTAGGAACATCTTCATAAGAAAAATAAGAAAGCTGAAATCCTTGATATACAGAGGATTCCAGCTTTCTTTTTTTACTGATATTTTATTGAGTATCTTTTCTTAAAAGAAAGTGTTGCTTCGTAGATAGCGTTTTTTGTACAAAACATTATTTTAAGTTGAATTAAGTTTGATTTTTAAGTTTATCTAAGATACTGCCCCTATACTTTAACCATAAAAAGCAACACAAACCATCATTTGAAAGGAGCATAGATATGGATTACGAACAGAAATATCAATTACCAGAATATACATCAAACCAAAATCGTCCTATATCTTCCGTACGAAGAACCAGACGCACAAGGAAAAACAGATTTTTCAAAAAGACTGTTTCACTTGTTTTGAGTGCAGCCATTTTTGGCGGAATCGCCAGCGGAAGTTTCTATGCAGTAAATACGCTGTTGAACAATTTCACTTCATACACAGCTGAAAATTCCAGCACGTCACAAGGCAATGGCGTCTCCCTGTCCAATGTGTCTTATGATACATCAAGCCAATCATGTCAATCTCTTGATGTATCATCTATTGCCGCGCAAGGACTGCCTTCTGTTGTATCTGTGACGAACATCTCTGTTCAGGAGGTACAAAACTATTTTGGTCAATTTGGTCGGAATGGTCGAAGTCAGGTGCAGCTTCAGGAAACAACCAGCTGTGGTTCAGGTGTGATTATGTATATGAACGACTCTAATCTTTACATCGTTACGAATTATCATGTTGTAGAAGATGCTACTACGTTGTCCATAACTTTCGTTGATGACCAAACTTACGAAGCTCAACTGTGTGGATACGATGAAACCATGGATATTGCTTTACTGAAAGTTTCCATCGATACATTATCTTCAGATACATTATCTCAAATTTCTGTTGTTTCTATTGGTGATTCAAGTGAATTAGTTGTTGGAGAACAAGTGGTTGCCATTGGCAATGCCCTTGGATACGGTCAATCTGTAACCACCGGTATCATCAGCGCATTGGATCGCACCATCAGTACAGATACTGGCAATGCAACATATATTCAGACAGACGCGGCAATCAATCCGGGTAACAGTGGCGGCGCATTGTTTAACATGAATGGTGAATTGATTGGGATCAATACAGCAAAGGTTTCCTCTACCGGTGTTGAAGGAATGGGATATGCCATTCCAATTACGCAGGTATTGGATCTCATCGAATCGCTTATGAATTAAAGGAAGGAGGAATCATTCATGACATATCAGACTACTTTTAAACGATATGAAATCAAATATCTGCTTACACAAAAACAGAAAGAAAACATTCTGCAGGCAATGGAGCCCTATATGAAACTTGATGATTATGGACGCACAACCATTCGAAATATTTATTTTGATACAGATACATTTCGTTTAATTCGACGTTCCTTAGAAAAGCCGGCATACAAAGAAAAACTTCGGATACGCAGTTATCAAAAAACTTCTTCAGCAGATCCGGTTTTTGTTGAATTAAAGAAAAAGTATAAATCAGTGGTATATAAACGCCGCCTGACGCTTCCAGAGGCACAAGTTATATCCAGCTTTGAACAGGGGCTTCCTCTGCCCATTCATTCTCAAATTGCCAATGAAATTGAATATTTTCGTTCTTATTATGACGACCTGCACCCCACTGTTTTTCTCTCTTATGAACGAGAAGCATTCTATTCCTTAGATGGCGGAGATTTTCGAGTAACGTTTGATGAAAACATCTTATATCGGCAGCAGGATCTTTCACTTAGCAGCGATATTTACGGCATCCCAGTTATAGATCCAGATCAAACATTGATGGAAATAAAAACTTCAGGCGGATTGCCCCTTTGGATGAGTCACGAACTAAACCGGCTCGGATTATACAAAACATCATTTTCGAAATACGGGCGAGCCTATCAGAATATATACACAAAATCCAAAATGAAAAATCAAAGGAGGATGTTGCATGTTTAGTAATTTTTTTCAAGGATTATTTGATACCGATATGACAAGCGTTATTACTCCATCAAACTTTATGCTTTGCATTTGCAGCGCATTAGTCATAGGATTGATGCTGGCGTTATTTTATATGTATCGCACACGATATACCAAAAGCTTTGTCGCAACGCTTGCACTGCTACCCGCTGTTGTTTGTGTTGTGATTATGATGGTCAATGGAAATGTAGGAACTGGTGTTGCTGTTGCCGGTGCATTCAGTCTGGTGCGTTTCCGCTCTGTTCCCGGTTCTGCCAAGGAGATTGGTGCAATTTTTCTTGCAATGGGAACCGGGCTCATTATAGGCATGGGATACATCGGCTACGCATTTGTCTGTGCTCTCATTCTTGGTTTTATCAGCGCACTTTATAATCGATTGGACTTCGGCGCGAAGAAAACATCTTCTTTATATAAGACACTACATATCACCATTCCTGAAGATTTGGACTACACAGATGTTTTCGAACCAATTTTAGAAAAATACGCATCTGCTTATGAGCTGACATTGGTGAAGACAACCAATATGGGAAGTCTGTTTCGCCTCACCTATAACCTGACTTTAAATAGTGCGGTAAATGAAAAAGAAATGATTGACAATCTTCGCTGCCGCAATGGAAATCTGGAAATTTCCATCTCATCACAGGAAACTACAATCAGTGAATTATAAAAGGAGGTTCACAAATGAACAAGAAATCAACATTCCCACTTATTTTTTCCATACTGTTTTCTCTTTCTGCATGCAACTCTACAGCCTTTGCTGAGTCTGCTGACACGTCCGGTGAGACTGTACAAACTGAATCCACAGATTCTGCGTCAGCAGTCAGCACAACCGATATGTTCACAGACAGAGATCTGGAAATTGGCTATGATGAAGAAACCAGTACAAAAATCACCTTATCAGGAGACAGTGCCTCCAGTGATTCAGATGCTGTGCAGATTTCCGGCAGCACTGTAACGATTACAGATGAAGGTACGTACATCCTTTCTGGTACACTAGATGATGGCATGATCATAATCAATGCAGAAGACACAGACAAAATCCAGTTGGTACTGGATGGTGTACAAATCACCAGCTCCACCTCTGCTGCCATTTATGTTCTGGAAGCGGATAAGGTGTTTGTTACTACTGCTTCTGATTCAGAAAATGCGCTGTCCAATGGTGGCGAATATGTTGCCATTGACGACAACAACATTGATGCAGTTATTTTTTCGAAATCAGATTTGACATTGAATGGTGCAGGAACATTAACAATCAATGCTGCTGCAGGTCATGGCATTGTTTCGAAAGATGATCTGGTTTTTACAAGCGGGACCTATCATATTACAGCTGCAGATCACGGGATTTCTGGTAAGGACAGCGTACGAATCGCAGACGGAACATTTTCCATTGTTTCCGGCAAAGATGGCATTCATGCAGAAAATACAGATGATTCTAGTCTAGGTTTCCTTTATGTAGCAAGCGGAACCTTTGAAATTACTGCAGAAGGCGACGGAATGAGCGCCGGTGCTTATCTGCAGATTGAAGACGGAACATTCAATGTTGTCACAGGTGAAGGCAGCAGCAGTGTCACCATGACAACAGATACAATGAACTTTGCACAAAGAGGTATGTTCCACACAAAAGCTGATACAACAGAAACCACTACCACAACAGAAACTACTTCCACAACAGAAACTGAAGAATCTGTCAGTCAAAAAGGGATTAAATCAGATGGAGATATTACCATTGCTAATGGCAGCTTTGTAACAGATACAGTGGATGACGCATTCCATGCAGGCGGCAACATTTTCATCACAACTGGAGAATATAATCTGAAAAGCGGCGATGATGCCATCCATTCTGATGCAGCCATCACCATTCAAGACGGCAATTTCAATATTTCTTACTGCTACGAAGGAATTGAAGGCATGTCTATCACAATAAACGGTGGCACCTACGACATTGCTTCTAACGATGATGGACTGAATGCCGCAGGAGGAACAGACAGTTCAGGATTGAGCAACGGCTCACCTCAACAAGATCATTTTTCCACCAATTCTGATAGTTTTATAACCATCAATGACGGCAGCTTAACAATCGTTTCCAATGGCGACTGTGTTGATTCTAACGGCGACTTGACAATCAATGGCGGAACATTGAATCTTAACTGTACTGGCAGCGGAAATACTGCACTGGATACAGATGGTACTTATACAAACAATGGTGGTGACATTACTACGAATGACAATTCCGAATCTCAAACAAATTTCCCGGGCGGCGGAAAAAGTCGTGGCAGCAGAGTTGCTCCGTAAAATAGTTTAATCAGTGGTACAACAAACAAAATTCGTAACCTATAGTTTGAACAACTTCTAGAAAAGATTTTACTTACACATTCACCAAAGGAAACAAATATTGGGGATTGCATTTTAAAAACAGGCATCCACTGAAAGCAATTTCTCCTTAAGAAAACATTGTTTTTCCTTTCCTGAATTTTTCTTAAAAGGATTTGTAAAGGCTGCCTCATAAGAAAACATGCCAGAGAAATCCTTTGCAAAAATAAAAAAGCTGAAATTCTTTGTATCACAAAGATTTCAGCTTTTTTATAATCATGGTCACTAAACAAAAACTTGCAAAAGCAACACTCTCAACCTAAAAAAAGATATTCCTGCCTTCCTTAAGAGTTCTCTAAATTTACGCGCCCACGCAAAACACATTGCTCCATAACTTCACTAATCTGACTAATGGAATCTGTGCAATCATTTTTTAACCATTCTGAAATGATTGCCATAAGACCGTGAATATAAAATGCAAGTATATATTCCCGCTTTTCTTCCGCAATCTGAAAACGCTCCAAAATGGGGGTGAAAACGTAATGCATCATCCGGTTATACGTCCTGTCCAGACCAAGAGACCCTGAATTTTTTAACGCCGTTCGAAATAATCGCTTATTTCTTGCAATATATTCAAGGTATGGTGTCAGATACTCCGGTGTAACCAAATATAATTCCTCCAATGCACATTCTCTGATTTTAGAAACAAAGACCTCTTCGCATAAGTTCATTTGTTCCAAAAATTGCTCATTCATATATTGCACACTTTCTGCAAGCAAATCTCCGATAGTTTCATAGTGCAGATAGAAGGTGGAACGATTAACACCTGCCGCTTCACAGATTTCCTTTACTGTAATATATTCCATATCTTTCTTGTCCAACAGCTCCAAAAATGCCTGATCCATTCGAAGAGCAGTATGGAAGTATTTGCTTTCTGACTTCTTCATGAAATTCCACCTCTTTTTAATAACGAATTCCTATCACAAGAACTGTCGCAATAACAATAAAGAATATCGTACACCCCTATGATCCCGTTCATCATCTTTCCTTCTCTATTTTAACAGCTTTAGCCGCCTTACTACCATTGGCAAAGCGGCTAAAAATACGAAAAGGGATATGCCGACAACAAAAAAATTAAATATGCCAGCGCTTTTTCATTCCTTTTAGAAACAAAGACGAAAAAAAGTGTGGCAAACGAAACTTCTGGAATCATATATAAAATCCATTTTGTCGGATAGATAAGCCTGCCTAAAATCATCTTTGTTTTTTCTATTCTCTTACTCCTCGCTAATTTCTTTTGCTAATTCCATGATTTCGAAAGCATATTTCTTCTTTCCTTTTGCCAGCATTTTCTTGTAAACGGGATAGTTGATTCCCATGCCCGCCAGACCAACGATTCCAATGATAACACCAATGACAAATGAAACCATACTGCCACTTCCAATTACATTCATGGACAGGCACATACCAACTCCGGCAATCAAAGCACTGAGAATTCCAACAGCATAAGTAAACACTGTTGCCGGCAGTTTCGCTCTTGCGTCCAGCTTACGAAGGGCAATCACCTTGGAATCGTCTTTGGGCGCATATTCATTTGCAAGATGTTCTGCATAAATTTTATCTGTGTTCATAGTTCTTACCTCCTTGATTTGATGGCTATATCTTACCAAAACAAAAAGAACAACAGAACAACACAGATATGTCTTTGTGTTGAGTTAACTGTCTGAACACTGAATTGAGAAATATTTTTATCGGTTATTATATCTCCATCAAGCAGTGATTGGACTTGCAAATAAAGAAAAGGCTCTTGATGAATCATTTTGTAGTATACCTTCTACGCCCATAGGTCTATCTTTCAACTTAAGCAAAGGATTATTTTCTGATTTTTTACACATGGTGATTCCTCTAGCTTGCCAGCAAATTTCAGTCAAAGGGCATTTAAACAAAAAACAGCACACTTTCAGAACAGATGTGCTGCATAAACGTTCAAAATCTTTGTATCAGTTAAAAATCGATTGAAACATAAATCATCTTATTCTAATTAAACCTATATTTGTTTAAATTTTTTCATAATATTGTGCCCTGTATATGCAAAAAAACATAATATCATCACATAATCCGTTAGAAAGAATATAACTGGTTCATCAAAATCAAACATAACGAAATGTGTTCTTAAAAACATATAGTTTATAAGTCCTCGTTTGAAAAACGCAAATGCTCCATATATTGCTGAAACAAATGCCAAAATTCTCAAAAATTTATTTTCTAATGAAATGAAATTTATTTTCTTAACCATAGAAGAAAAAATAGACAAATGACAGCCAATATGTATAGATATCAAAACGTATCCCCAGTAAGCAGACAGCATGTGCATAATTCGGAAAAATTCAGTCCCTCCTGTAATTGGTACAAAAGAAAAAACTGTTTCAGAAAGAGCAATCCCACTGATCATAGAACCTAGAGCTTTAAGAAAAATGAATAAATCAAGTACATTTTGTACTTTTCTTTGCATTGTATATTTTCCTTTTGAGATATTTTTTATCCAATACAAATTAAAGTAATGATGAATCATAAAAAGCAAAAACATTGCTGCTCCAAGCCACTCATGCATACTTCTTCCTATCATTTCAAACGCCATCAGCAACACTAATATAACTGTCATGGCAAAATCAACACAAATTTTGAAAATCATTTTCGTATTCATTGCTCTCCCCCGCTATATTAGATAGAAGCAGCGCCAACAAAAATTGTAAGCGCTGCTTCTGATTGATTTTATCATCGAATAAAATTCGTAAATGTAATATTTTCCTGCTCCGGTGCAACGATACCTGCTTTTTGGGCAGATTCTTTACATTTCAAAAAATACGCCATATTTTTTCCAAGAATACGCATAACCTGCATGCCTTCTTCATCTTTTTTTACTTCTTCTGGACATGTCCCATGAACCATATTCCAATAACGAGAAGTGATGATTGGCATTTGCATCAGCCCAAAATATTTATTAATCTGATCCCATGTAGCAGTTGTCCCAGCTCTTCTTGCTGAAATAACGGTTGCAGCCGGTTTTAAAAGAAAACGATTCCCTCCGCCGCAAAAATCTGCGTAAAATACTCTGTCCAAAAATGAGGTTAATGCTCCTGAAGCAGCTCCCCAATGCACAGGCGTACCAAATACAAAACCATCATAATCATCTGCAATATCCAAAAACTCATTTACGGTATCATGAAATACACACCGATTATTTTTAACACATGTTTTGCAGGCAATGCAGCCAGAAATTGGTTTATTGCCAATCCAAAATACATCTGTATCGATGCCATTTTGATTCAAAGATTCAGATACTTCACAAAGAGCTGTATACGTACAGCCTTTTTGATGGGGACTCCCATTTACCAACAATACTTTCATTTTCAAAACCTTCTTTCTTCGACCAATATTTGCAACCCATGCTGCAATATTCCTTTCCACATCTACAATAATATTGGTATCCAGCTCTAATTTTGCAATAAGTAATAACGTTATTCACGCTCAAAAATCCACTTCATTTTCAAGCGAATTCAAAAATCCAAAGAATTTACCCATTCTAAAACTTCTTCTGCATCTGCACTGCTTCTAAAACGCTGCCCTTGCTGCCAGTTTCCAGTGCCGGCAAGTTCCGCAAGAAGTTTACCGCTTTCACCTAAACCAGAAGAGGATGATGTGCAAAACGGAATGACTGTCTTGCCTGCAAAATCATTTGCCGCAACAAAACTGCTTACTGGCCAGGCAGCAATCCCCCACCAAATCGGATAGCCAATAAACACTGTGTCATAAGAATCCCAATTTTCTACAGAATCAGAAACAAGTGCAACATCTCTCAAAGAAATATCTTCATGTTCGGCATTTACTCTGCTTTCTGCATCTGTCCAATTCAAATCTTCTGAAGTATAAGGATCAGATGGTTCAATTTCAAAAACATCTGCTTCCAATGTATCTGCAATGGTTTGCGCAACTTCCTGCGTACTGCCTGTAGCAGAGAAATAAACCACAAGCACATTGGAATCTTTCTCTGTGTCCTGTTGCGCATTGTCTTCTTTCAGTGTCATAAAGTGAAAAAGCACCATCGCGATTTCTGCTCTTGTAGCATACCCATCCGCATCAAACATATTATTTTCTTTACCACTCATAATGTTGTTATTTCTTACCCAGTCAACGACATTTACTGCGTAAGACGAAATGCTGCTCTCGTCAGCAAAATTTTCTGAAGATACAGTATCGGGACTTCCTGCATATCTCCAAAGGATCGCTGCAATTTGTTCACGCGTTACTGGATCATTGATCCCAAACAATCCATTTCCGTAACCAGAAATAATACCTTCTGTTGAAGCCCAGCTTACCGCATCTGTATACCATACATCAGAATCCACATCAATAAACTCATTTTGAATATCTACGGCAGGGCTTCCTTCTGCACGATATAACACGGCAGCCAGAGCAGCTCTGCTAGTATTTTCCTGTGGAGAAAATTCATTATTTCCTGTTCCACTCATAATGCCATTGTCATTCACATATTGCACAGCTTCCGCATACCATGCATTACCATTGACATCAGCAAAGACATTATCCCCAACGGCAGCAAAAGATACAGACGATGTTCCCAAAATAATAACTGTGCTCAGAAAGCAGGACAAAATTCTCTTCATTCTTTTCATAAAATTCACTCCCTTATTTTTGTTATCGCTCAATGAGTATACTTATTCAAATTCTATTTACTTTTTCATTTCTGTTTCTGCAGAACCCAGTTTAATATCTTTTCATCATCAAAAAGCACAGTGCCTCCCGCATGATAATTATCAATTCCCAAACGATTAAAATATTCGTTGCTTGGTATTTCAACCTGCAGCAAAAGATCGATTTCTTCGTTGGAAAGACCTGTTTCCTGATAAGCTGAATATAAACGATCATAAGCATCTCTTGCTTTTTCAGAACCGTAATATTCGTCACTTTCTGCCATAAAAATATAAACAGCTACTTTGTTTTCCGCAATAGATTCATAATCTCCATCCCATTGGGAAGCTCCATGGATATAAGCTGCATATAAATCAGGACGCATGGACACTGCCCTTGACATGGTTTCACCTCCAGCAGAGTATCCTGCCGCATATACGCGGGATTGGTCAACTGCAAAATTTTCTATAAAATATTCTGTCAGTTCATTTGCCTGTCTTGCCGATTTTTCTCCCCAATCCGTAAGCTGAGCTGATACAACAATCATATCTTCATTCAGTTTTGTCCATGCCTGCACACCATTCCAATCAACATTACTTCCTTCGGAATCTTCTCCAAACCACATTTTGTCGTAACCAGGCATAACCACAATCATTGGGTATAACTGCTCCGCCCGATATCCTTCCGGGAGATAATAACTATAGTGAATTTCTCCATCTTCTCCATTCAAAACTTCTCCAATATGAAAACCAGGTTCATATTCTGATGACATTTGGCTGCTGACAGGCAAGCTTTCAGAAGTGTCAGGGAGTGTTTCCGGCATCGAAGTACAGGCGGTCAGGCATAAACTGCATGTCAGCATTAAAGACAGGATGTGCATAAAATCCACTCTTTTCTTACCCATTTTCCTGTAAAGCCAAGAGAGCCGAACCTCAGATAGATAGATAAATAGATCATTCGCACGGCTCACTTTTGCAAGCACAATTCTTTATTCTTTCATACCAATATCTTCCAGCCATTTTGAAACATCTGCCTCATCTGCACCACTTCTAAAACGCTGACCTTCCTGCCAATCACCGCTTCCTGCCAATTCCTCAAGAAGCTGACCACTTTCACCTAAACCAGAAGAGGATGATGTGCAAAACGGAATGACTGTCTTGCCTGCAAAATCATTTGCCGCAACAAAACTGCTTACTGGCCAAGCGGCAATCCCCCACCAGATGGGATAGCCAATAAACACTGTGTCATAAGACTCCCAATTTTCCACTGTATCTGCTGTCAGTTCAACTGTTCTTAAACTTGGATCGCTGTATTCCTGACTGACGCGGCTGGAATCATCTGTCCAGTTCAAATCTTCTGAAGTATATGGCTCAGCAGGTGTAATTTCAAAAGTGTCCGCGCCCAATGCTTCTGCAATCATTTCTGCCACTGCTTTGGTATTTCCTGTAGCAGAATAATATGCAACCAAGGTTTTTCCTTCTGATTCTGCTGTGTCAGTTTCTTCTGTATTCGTTTCTTCTGTCTGTGTATCTTCCTGCGCACTGACGTTATTCTGATTCTGCTGTTCCTCCTGGCTGGCACTGCATCCAACTACAGCTGCCATCATACCCAAAGCAAGCAGCATTGTAAAAATCCGTTTCATTTGTCATCAACCTTTCTCTTCCTGAAAATCAAGCATTTTCGTTCACGTTTTCCTGAATCCAATTTTCCACATGCTCCGCAATCACATCATTATTCAGATCCTGAAACATAAAATGGTCGTTTCCGGTAATTCCTTCATCAGGCAGATGTATCACAGTACTGTTTCCACCTGCTGCTGTGTAGGCTTCGTGAAATGTATCTGCTGTGGAAGCCATCATTGCCCACATAGACGCTGCCGGAACATCCGTATATTCTTCACCAATGTAATCTCCATAATAGAATGCAATGGGAATATTTTTGTCCAACAACGCCTGATAATCTTCACTGTCAACTTCAGGAGCCATGCCAGGCTCAATGGCTACAATCGCCGCAATATGATCTGTATATCTAGCTGTTTCCCATCCTGGCATTCCTCCTTGGGAATGTGTTACCAAAATGGAATCTTTTCCTGTGCGTTCATATACTTCGTCGATGGTTGCCGCCACTGCCTGCGCAACAATGGTTATATCGATGTTCTGGTCTCCATTTACAGAATCCATTCCTGTGTCAGGTGTCATTTGACGGAAAAACTGATCCAGTGCATCGTCGCCTGTTGGGAATTGAGAGCCTTCATTATAAGTAAATGCACCATCCAAATAGGTGCCAATACGAAATTGGGTATACCATGTCTGATCGGATGGCTCTGTACTGATGGTACCTGCCACAGAAGTTTGACCTGCTTCCCCTCGTCTTGGCTGGTCAATTAAAAATACGCTGTGACCCATTTTCAAGAACAGATTTGACCATCCATCTCTTCCGTCGGGTGTTGTCATCCATCCCATTCTGGATTGGCCATATCCATGCAAAAATACCATTGGCAATCCTGTTTCATTTTCCGGGATTTGATAAAATACATTTGCATGATCCACATGGGAAGTGGAACCTTCTCTGGAAGTATAATAATTAGATACGTCAAATGTACCTTCCGATGTTGTTACAGTTCCGCCAGCAGAAAACATTCCTTGTTCCGCAATTGTCAAGCTTCCGCTGCTGACTGTTTCTGCAGAACTTTCCTGTCCAGTGCATCCCGCAAGCATTGTCACACCTAATAGGCAAGCAATCGCAAGTGACAGTATTCTTTTCTTGTTACTCATAAAATTCCCTCCTGTTTTATTCTCATTTCTGTTCATCTACCGGAGGAACCATATTGGCATATCGATTTAACAGTTCCGGTGTGCTTGTATAGTAGCGTTTTTTCTTATCCAAAGCAGAAATTTCTGCCATTTCTTCATTTGTCAAAGTAAAGTCAAAAACATCAAAATTATCGCGGATATGTTCTGGATTCTTGGAGCCAGGAATGATGATGTTTCCGCTTTGAATATGCCATCTTAAAATAATCTGTGCATTGCTTTTGTGATATTTCTTTGCCAGACGTGTAAACACAGACTCTTTCATCAAAGATGTGTCCCCATGTCCCAATGGATACCACGCCTGCGGAATCATTTTTTCTTTCTCCAAGAACGCTTTCAGTTCTTTTTCCTGAGAATATGGATGCAATTCTGTCTGCAATACAGTAGGTCTGATTTTGCAGATACGTAAAATTTCCTGTATCTGTACTTGATTGAAATTGGAAAGACCAATGGCTTTTACCTTGCCTTCCTGATATGCTCTTTCCATCTGCTGGTAACCGGCAACATAGTTGCCTGCGGGCTGGTGGATCAGAAGCAAATCGATATAGTCTGTGTCCAGTCTTTCCAGCGTTTTTTCTACAGCATTCGGCTGTTCATAAAATGACGGCCACAGTTTTGTTTCCAAAAATATTTCTTTTCTGTCTATTCCAGATTTTTTCATGGCACGCCCAACTGCCTTTTCATTTACATAAGCATTTGCAGTATCAATCAGTCGGCACCCATTTTCCAGTGCGTAAAGAACAGATTTTTCTGCTTCGTCCGGTGTTAATAAAAACGTACCAATGCCTGCCATTGGCATTTTAATGCCGTTATTTAAAACTGCATATTCCATCATAAGCATTCACTCCTTTTTATTGTCTATTACTGTTTTCACTTATATTTTAAATACAACCGTCCACGTACAGAAGTCTCCCTTTGTTATGCAGTGAAAACCTTAAGGTTATAACGAATTCTTTTTCATCTTGGATCCTCCAAAGACTTCGGACATCGTCATATTTTCAAGTGCATAATCAATTTCATTTACTTCTTTTTCAGAAAGTATCACTTCAGCGGATAATAAATTTTCTTCCATGCGTTCCACTTTTCTTGTGCCTGGAATTGGCACAATATAAGGCTTTTTGCACAGCATCCATGCAAGAGAAATTTGTGTCTGTGTCGCCTGTTTTTTCTCTGCAATGTCATGTAGCAATGAGAGAAGTTCTCCATTTTTCTCCTGTGCTTCTTTTGAAAATTGCGGCATAATGCTGCGATAGTCATATCGGGAATCAAATACACAGTCAGAACCATATTTTCCAGTGAGAAAACCGTTTGCCATAGGAGAAAAAGCCACCAACCCTACATCCAGCTCTTCCAAAACAGGAAACAACGTTTCATACGCTCTTGCCATCATAGAATATCTGTTTTCCACAGCCGTTACCTTACAAACGGCATCCGCACGGCGCAGATAATCCTCATTGGCTTCCGATATGCCCCAATGAAGGATTTTTCCTTCATCAATCAGTTCCTTCATCACTTCAGCTACTGTTTCCGGCGGAATAGCGGGATCTATACGGTGCTGGAAATACAAATCTATATAATCTGTTTTCAAACGCTTCAAAGAATATTCTACAGATTTACGTATCACTTCCGGTCTTGCATCTGGAATAAGGGCATGATTTACTTTTCCATCAGCTTTATCAAAACCTATTCCAAACTTGGTTGCGATTTTCACACGATCGCGATATGGCTTCAGTGCCTCCCCTACCAGCAGTTCATTTTCGTGTGGATTTTCCTGCGTACCATAAACTTCTGCTGTATCAAAAAATGTATATCCCATTTCATATGCCGCCCGAATAGCTTGAACCGCTTCTTTTTTCTCCATGGGTGCACCATAAGCATGACTAAATCCCATACACCCCAGCCCTACAGCTGAAACCTCCAGATTCTTTCCCAATATCCGATGCTTCATATTAAGCCTTCCTTCCCATTTCATACGCTTCCTGTTCTGCCCTGCTTCCTTTGATTGCGCCTTTTTCATAAAATCCGCCGCCGTAAATCTTCCCTTTTACATTTGACCAAGGCAAGCAGTCTGTAAATCCAGCCAGCGCATCAAAAGTCCGTTCAAGCTGCATATTGTCATCCGCAGCCGTTGCCGCAAAATAAAAGTCTTTTCGTCTTATCTTTTCATATTTTGGTAAACACCTGTCTATAAATACTTTCATTTGACCTGACAGCGAATAAAAATATACCGGTGTTGCAAGAAGAATCACATCTGCCGCCATCATTTTTTCCAGAACCTGCGGCATGCCATCTTTCTGTACACATTTTTCCGTGCCACGGCATCCATAGCACGCCATACAAGGCTGTAAATTCAAGTCCTGAATATATATTTTCTCCGTTTCGTTTCCGCTGTCAGAAGCTCCTTTCAAAAAAGCGTCGCACAATAAATCAGAATTACCTCCTTTTCTTGGACTGCCTTCTATTGCCAATATTTTTTTGCTCAATTTAAAAACCTCCTTTTACTCATAGCATTCATTGAAAATTTCCAGAATCTCTTCATGTGTCATTTTTTTATAGCTTCCTTGTGAGATATTGCAAGAATCTGCAATTACCTTCAGTTCTGTTTTATCGTTCACTCCAATTTCACGCAATGTTGCAGGCAATCCAAGTTCTTTCATGAAATCAGCCAGCGCCTGAATTCCTTCTCTTGCCAGCTCATGGTCACTTCTTCCATTTCTTTCAATCCCCCATACGTTTTCCGCAAATCTTACAAATTTGGGCAAACCGTAAGAATAAATGTGTTTATAGTACACTGGATGCAGCGCTGCCAAGCCAAAACCATGATTGCAGTCTGTATATGCCCCCAGCTGATGCTCCATCTGATGGCACTGGAAATCACATTTCTTTCCCAGCTTGATGATCCTGTTTTCAGCCATTGTAGATGCCCATAAAAGATTGCTTCTTGCGGTATAGTCCTGCGGATTTTTTACAGCGCTGCGCAAATTGAAAATTACACTTCTCATAAGTCCTTCTGAAATGTTGTCAGAGACGTTGTCTTCATTTGGTTCACTGAAATATGTTTCCATAATATGGGACAAGATATCAAATCCTCCAGAAACCAGTTGTTTCATTGGCAGGCTATATGTATATACTGGATCCATCAATGCAAATCTCGGATTGCATTTTGGATAATCTCTGCCTGTTTTCACTTTTTTCTCCTCGTTGGTAATCACGGCACCACCATTACACTCACTGCCTGTGCCTGCAGCAGTCACAATTACCCCTAATGGCAAAGGCTCAAAATCGACTATACCGGCTCTTTCCCAAAAATCAGTCCAGATGTCCCCTTCATAAACAGCAGCCATAGAAACTGCTTTACAGCAATCCATAACAGAGCCGCCGCCGATACCAAGAATCACATCAATATGGTTTTCTTTTGCCATTTTTGCACCTTCCAAAACCTTCTGATACGTTGGATTCGGCATAATGCCCGAAAATTCTGTAACCTGTTTTCCCATACCTTGCAGTAAAGAAATCACTTCCTCATAGATACCGTTCTTTTTGATAGAACCACCGCCGTAAGCAACCATCACTCTATTGCCATATGGCTTCAGACAACAACATAAATACTCTTTCACACAACCCTTTCCAAAATATACTTTTGTTGCGTTTTCAAATATAAAATTATTCATCGAAATAACCCCCTTTTTAATTCAACACAGATAAAAATGTTTAAAATTCATAGAGTCACTCCATATGCCTTTCCCAAAAGGCTATGGCATCATCAATCCAGCCTTCCGCCGAGGTACCTATGCCCAAACCAAATCCATGTCCCAGATTTGGATAATGATGAAATTCCGTATCAATCCCCATACGATCCAGCGCACGTATGCGGCGTTCCATTCTATGCCAATTAGCGATATCATCATTTTCACCTACACAGGCATATGTCGGCAGATCATCTTCCGTATAATCAGAATGTCCTGTGTACTGCATGATTACCGCTGCAGGTCGTGGAAGGCTGTTGCCACCAAAAGCTGCCGGACCATAAGATCCCAGATACGCTGCCATCCTTGCCCCTGCGGAACCTCCCCAAAGAGAGTATCCTTCTGTACTTACACCAAGCATATCCGCGTTTTCAAATACAAAAGAAATAGCTGCCGCCAAATCTTCACAAGCCATATCTGCCCCACCTGTTCTGTATTGCAAAACAAAAGCATTATAACCATTTTTGCTTAACTCCAAAGCATGTGGCAAACTTTCATGTATAGAACCTACGTAAGCAAAACCACCTCCAGCGCTGATTATGGCAAACGGTGCACCTTCTTCGCCTTTGAAGAAAAGCATTCCTGTATTTTCCTTACTTATGTCTTCCTCCTTTTCTACATCTGTATAGATATCGTAAAATAACGTTTCTCCGCTTTCTGACAGTTCCAGCAGCGTATTGATCACCTCAACGGTTGTATCTGTATCAATGTGACTATGGTATGGAAGAAGCGCATTGATATTATCAAGTGTCATTTCTCCGTAAAATGATGCTTCGCTCGGAAAAAGGAACTGACCAAATCCATCAAATGCTGGTATGTTTATCACTTCTGTAACTAAGGTACTTTCATCAACCATTTTCTGATCCACCTCCTCGTGCAAAACTATGGCTTTTTCAGGCTCCAGTGTGGTATGGTCAAATTCAGCTATCCTATTGGAACAACCACATAGTACCAATAAACATATTGCTGAAATCATCCAACGAAGTGTCATTGCAAAACCTCCTTTTCATTTGATTATAAAAAAATAGAGACCTTACAAGAAGTCTCTATTGGTTTTGCAGTATTAACCTAAAGGTATATACTTTTATTATTCATTCCATAAACAGAACCTTCAAAAATCACGATCGTTGCCGGATTTTTATC
>OGXZ01000571.1_pt1 | contig 21843 bp, 13 predicted proteins | sample 1576431 | NCBI WGS metagenome assembly OGXZ01 (sample SAMEA3541590, study PRJEB24748) | human gut metagenome | biome: human gut; feature: human-associated habitat; material: faeces | place: China | collected 2012
TTGGGGACAACGCGCCAGTTCTTAAACGATTTAGGCTTAAAAAATTTAACTGACTTACCCGGTTTAGATGAAGAAGAGTTGACTCAATTGACGCTGAATGAATTGAGTAGTCAGTCTTTGCCATTGGTTGACGAGGTAAGTGATACCCAAACAGCTCCACAAGGAGATAACAGTGAAAACGATAACAAATAACCCACAACGCCGCCGGGTAGGTGACCGTCAACGTGGGGAACAAAAAAAACGAACCCCGTTTCGTGCCCCAATGAAGGCTCGTCGTCAAGACCAAGCTCAGCGCACTCGTCTGAGTGCACCAATGGAGGCTTTTGCGGGCATGACAACGGATGAGGAAGGATTCAGCGGACTCGCTGAACAGCCGTTAGCTTTAGAAATTTTGAATCGTGCCCGACAAGTTCAGCAAGGGGATTTACCCACAGAAAAACTCCAGAAAGTTTTGGCTGACGCAGGGCTGGGTTCACGGAGAGCCATGGAGTCGGTCATTGCTTCGGGTGTTGTGACGATCAATGGTCGTACTGCCTCACTCGGGGATCGTGTCAATCAAGAGGACATGATTCGTGTTCAAGGCCGACTCGTTCATCGTCGCTCGCAACAAGAAAGTACACCTCGTGTATTGATGTACCATAAACCCGCGGGCGAAATTGTCTCTCGCGATGACCCCGAGGGGCGTCCAAGTGTTTTTGCCCACTTACCTCGTCTCAATGGTGCACGTTGGATTGCGGTGGGGCGTCTCGACTTCAATACAGAGGGGCTCCTGCTATTTACCACGTCGGGGGCACTGGCTAACCGATTAATGCATCCGCGCTACGAAATTGAACGTGAGTATGCCGTGCGTATCATCGGTGAACTTGAAGCCGAACAAATTCAAACCCTGCAGCAAGGTGTCGAGCTCGATGATGGTCTCGCTAAGTTCGACAAGATTACGGACGAAGGTGGCACGGGTATGAATCATTGGTATCGTGTGCAGATTAAAGAAGGGCGTAATCGCGAAGTTCGTCGTCTTTTTGAGGCGCTGAATTTGACCGTGAGTCGCCTGATTCGTGTGCGCTATGGTGCCATTTCATTACCTAAAACCTTGCCTCGAGGCAAGCGTATGGAATTGACCCCTGAAGAGGTCCGGGCTTGGATGATCGATTTAAAGAGCGTAGAAGCCGACATTGAGGCCGAAGCTCCAGAAAAAGCCGAAGCCAAGCGACTCGAAAAAGCTCAAGCGAGGGTTAAAGTCTATCGTGATCCCCGCTTTGCCAGGAAAGATCATGACACGGCTGAGGTTGAACAAACGTTACCGCGACGCAAGTCACGTTCATTCCGCGAGGGGCATAGTGATCGTACGGGTGTCCCCATGTGGGAAGCTCGCGACATGAGCGATCGCCCCACACAAGGTAAACGACCCGGGCGTCGCCAGCGCTAAATCGAAGAGAAAAAGCGTCTGTTTCACTTGCAAACTGACGCTTTTTTCATTAAAATCACGGTGTTTCTTGAAGAATAACATTGGAAATCCGTGTTAGTCTGGGTTTGCTCAAATTTAAGCATATGAGCCCTATCAAGGAATAAAGTTCAGGCAACGACAATTCGAGCAAGGACTCGGATGCTCTCCATGAAGAGAATAGTTTCGTTGTCGCCCTGTCAGTGTTCTCCTCTTAAACACCATTACCGCCCAGAAGCAGTGGGTAATCAATGTCGTGTGAGGGAATGGCTGGCATTAGAGGGTGCGTGAATGGGCTTTTTGCCCATTTTTTTTTTGGGAATTTTCTTCTAGCGCCAACAGCTTAAGGAAAGCACCGTATCCCTCTTTTGCTACGGGCCTAATGAAAGCACTTGATTCAACAGAATAAAGATAGAAAAGGAAAACTGTCCATGTCTTACACCGGAGCTTTAAATGAGCTCGTTGAACGTACCGTCTCAGGGATGGGGTACGACTTCGTGGATTGTGAGCGTTTAGCCCGTGGGCTAGTGCGTGTCACGATTGACACGATGAATGAAGGCGGCATTTCACTGAGCGACTGCGAGCGAGTGAGTGATCAGCTGACGCATTTATTTACGGTAGAAAATGTCGAATACGAACGGTTAGAAGTCTCCTCCCCTGGCGTTGAACGTCCGTTAAAACGGGTAAGCGATTGGGTACGGTTTTCTGGTGAGCTCGCGCATGTGGAGTTATATGCCCCAATGCAAGCGGAAGGCTTTCCTGAAGCGGGACGCCGCAAGCTCGATGGTCGCATCATCGGGATTGCCGGCGAAGCTGGGGACGAGGTGATTACTTTCGACTTTTTTGAAGTGAATATTCCGCGTACTCCCAAAACTGCTGCGCTTCGTAATCGAAAGAAAAAAACTGAGGAAGTTCCACCTATTCGTGTGAGTTTTCCTTTATCGGCCGTTAATAACGCCAACCTTATTGCTGAATTGAATTTTAAGGGGTAACCCAAAAATGAATAGCCGTGAGATGCTTGAACTCGTTGATGTGCTCGCGAGTGAAAAGAATGTAGACAAGGATGTCGTGTTTGGCGTTCTTGAACAGGCCTTGGCCAGCGCAGTGAAAAAGTCACAGTTCCCTGGTGAAGATGCTGACGTGCTCGTGCATGTCGATCGCGTTACCGGTGAGTTTAAAGCTGTGCGCCGTTGGTTAGTGGTTCCTGATGAACAAGGGTTGCAGGAGCCAGACCGTCAAGAAATGTATTCTGATGTGGTGGATGACTACCCCGATATTCAACCCGGTGACTTTATTGAACGTGAGATTGAAGTCATCGATGTGGACACCACGGGACGTCGCTTTGCACAAGATGCAAAGCAGGTGATTTTGCAACGCTTGCGTGATGCAGAACGCGATCAGATTCTCAAAGAGTTCTTGGATCGTCACGAAAGTATTGTGACGGGGACCATCAAGCGTATCGATAAGGGTGACGCTGTCGTGGAAATTGGTCGCTTAGAAGCGCGTTTGCCCCGTCATCAGATGATCCCTCGTGAAAACTTACGTACCGGTGACCGTGTTCGTGCCTACGTTGATCACGTGGCTGAACTCAACAAGGGCCGTCAAGTGATTCTTTCGCGTACCTCGCCCGAGTTCATCAAGAAGTTGTTCGAACTTGAAGTGCCCGAAATCGAAGAAGGTCTCTTAGAGATCAAGTCGGCGGCTCGCGATCCTGGTGTTCGTGCCAAGATTGCTGTGTATTCGCGCGATCAGCGTGTGGATCCGATTGGGACCTGTGTGGGTATGCGTGGTTCGCGTGTGAACGCCGTGACGAATGAGCTTTCGGGTGAACGCGTGGATATTGTGCCCTGGAACGAAGATCCTGCCCAGTTCGTGGTGGGAGCGCTTGAACCAGCCAAGGTTCAGTCGATCGTCATGCTAGAAGAAACGCATACCATGGAAGTGGTTGTCGGCGAAGACAACTTGGCCGTTGCCATTGGCAAGGGCGGTCAAAACGTGCGTTTGGCGTCCGAATTGACTGGTTGGCAGATCAACATCATGACCGAAGCGGAAGCGACGGAAAAGCGTGGTGAGGAAGTGGCCAAACTTCGTGTAGAGTTCATGGATAGTCTCGATATCGATGAAGCCGCTGCCGACGTGTTGATCAACGAAGGTTTCTCTTCGATCGAAGAAATTGCTTATGTTCCTGAAAAAGAGCTTTATGAAATTGAAGCCTTTGACAAGGAAACCATTGATGAGTTGCGTCAGCGCGCTCGTAATAAGCTTTTAGCCGACGCGATTACGCGTGAGGAAAATCTGCGTAAGGCGGATACGTCGATGCTTGAACTCGAAGGTATGGATAACGACTTAGCCAGTAAGTTGGTTAGCCATGGGGTGAAAACATTGGATGATTTGGGTGAACTCGCAACCGACGACTTGGTGGAAATGACCGGGATCGAAGAGGATCGCGCTTCCAAGCTGATTATGGCTGCCCGCGAACACTGGTTTGAATAAACCGGGCAAAAGAGGGTAACACCCGTTGGGTGGTGTCAGAAGAGAGGACTCGAGAGTGCTCTTGATGTGAGTTAGGCACCACCAATATCGAATCGAATCCAGCCGGTCTTCGGGCCGGTTCCGAGCAAATCGCCACAATGAGCGGTTTGATAGTGAACGGTGAAGACCGGCATAAGCATGAGTTCTCGATGAGAGAACTGATGCAAAGGAGAAAAGAATTTATGGCAAGCAAAACGGTTAGCGAATTTGCCCAAGAACTTAAGGTGGCTGCCAAAACGCTTTTAGCGCAATTGAAAGCTGCTGGGGTTCCCAAGAAAAGTGAAACGGACGAGTTGAGTGAATCGGATAAAACGCGCTTACTGAATAGTTTGCGCCAGGAAAGAACGGATCAACCGCATCGTAAGATTTCGGTGACGCGCAAAGAAAACACCGTTGTCAAGCAGCACGATGCGGCCGGTCGTTCGCGTGCGATTCCAGTCGAAGTCCGTCGTAAGCGCGTGTTTGTGAAGAATCCACAGCTCTTGGCTGAAGAGCAGGCTAAGCTCGAAGAACAGGCTCGCCAGGCTGCAGAAGAAGCGGCTCGCCGTGAAGCTGAAGAGAAAGCCCGTCGCGAGGCTGAAGAGCAGGCTCGTCGCGAAGAAGAAGCCCGTCGCGCAGCTGAAGAAGCACGTGCTCGTGAAGAAGCTGAACGTAAAGCTGCTCAGGAACGAGCTGAAGCTGCTCGTCGCGAAGCGGAACAGGCTAAGGCACGTGAAGAGGCACTTAAAAAGGAAACAGCTGAAAACGAAGCAGCGGTCAAAGCCGCGCGTCGTGAGGCTGAAAAGGCAAAACTCGAAGCTGAGGTCGCCGCAGCGACGGCAAAACGTATGCAAGATCAAGCTCAAGCACAAGCGGATGCTGAAGAACAAGCGCGTCGTGAAAAAGCACGTCGTGAAGCAGAACAAGAAGCGGCTAAGATCCGCAAAATGATGAATCGTCGTTCGGGTGTGATGACCGCCAAGAAGGTGAAACCCCAGAACGAACCGAAGAAAGCGGACACCAAGGACGGAAATAAAGACGCCAATAAAGACGTCAAAAAAGCCGATTCCAAGAAGGCAAAAGCAGAGAAGAAAGCTAAGGCCCCGCGTCAGAATTTTGCGGAAGCCGATGAAGGAACAACGTCAGAAAAGCGCCATCCTTCGGACAAGAAAAAAGGCAACCAAAATCGCGATCGCTGGAATGACGAGGGCAATCAACACCGCCGCACGATTAAGACGCGTGGGGATGAAGACGGTGGTCAGAGTGGGTGGCGTACGGCACGTGGCCGTCGTAGCCAAGATCGCAACCGTCGCAATGAGCCCGCGCCAGCGCCCGTGCAGGAAAATATTGTGCGTGAAGTGCAGGTGCCAGAAACCATTAGTGTGGCAGATCTCGCCCACAAGATGGCTGTGAAAGCAACGGAAGTGATTAAGACGTTGATGAAGATGGGGCAGATGGTGACGATCAACCAGATGCTCGATCAAGACACAGCGATGTTGATTGTGGAAGAAATGGGTCACCACGCTATTGCGGCCAAACCCGATGATCCTGAAGCTATTTTGGGTGAATTGCAAGACGCCAATGAGTATGAAGCCTTACCACGTCCCCCAGTGGTGACGATTATGGGTCACGTTGACCATGGTAAGACGTCTTTACTTGACTATATTCGTCGTGCCAAGGTGGCGGCTGGTGAAGCCGGTGGCATTACGCAACACATTGGTGCGTACCATGTGAAGACGCCACGTGGCATCGTGACATTCTTGGATACTCCGGGTCACGAAGCGTTTACGGCTATGCGTGCCCGTGGTGCTCAGGCCACGGACGTGGTGATTTTGGTGGTGGCTGCTGACGACGGTGTGATGCCTCAGACGAAAGAAGCTATTGCTCACGCTCGTGCAGCGAATGTGCCCATGGTCGTGGCTATCAACAAAATTGATAAGCCCGAAGCCAATCCTGAACGCGTCAAGCAAGAGTTGGTCGCCAACAATGTGATGCCTGAAGACTGGGGCGGTGACGTTCCTTTCTGCCCCGTGTCGGCTAAGTCTGGCCAGGGCATTGATGAACTTCTCGAGAACGTGTTGTTGCAGGCCGAAATGCTTGAGTTGAAGGCGCCGAAGGAAGGCCCCGCACGTGGTATCGTGATCGAATCTCGCCTTGACAAGGGTCGTGGTCCAGTGGCCTCGTTGCTTGTTCAGTCGGGTACGTTACACCGTGGCGACATTGTCTTGGTGGGTAATGAGTTCGGCCGTGTCCGTGCCATGATCAATGAATTGGGTAAATCTGTTCAGTCCGCGGGTCCCTCAATTCCTGTTGAAATTCAGGGTCTCTCGGGCGTGCCCAATGCTGGCGATGAGATGTTTGTGCTCAACGATGAACGTAAAGCACGCGAAATCTCGCTCTTCCGTCAAGGCAAGTATCGTGATCAGAAGTTGGCCAAGCAGCACGCTGCCAATTTGGCCAATCTCTTCTCGGATGTCAAAGAAGGTGATGTTAAGACCCTTTCTTTGATTATCAAGGCCGACGTTCAGGGTTCTCAAGAAGCCTTGATTCATGCCTTGACTCAGTTGAGTACGGATGAAGTTCGTGTACAAGTCGTGCATGCAGCGGTCGGTGGCATCAGCGAATCGGATGTGAACTTGGCTGCGGCGTCCAATGCCGTCATCATTGGCTTTAACGTTCGCGCAGATGCTCAGGCTCGTAAGGTTGCAGAGACCGAAGGGATTGACATTCGCTACTACAACATCATCTACGATGCGGTGGATGATGTGAAGGCGGCCTTGGGCGGTATGCTTTCGCCTGAATTGCGTGAAACGAGCCTTGGCTTGGTTGAAATTCGTCAGATCATTCGTGTGCCTAAGGTGGGTAACATTGCGGGTTGCCGTGTCATTGATGGTCTGATCCGTCGCAACAGCTCGGTGCGTTTGTTGCGTGACAACGTTGTGATCTGGACGGGCGAACTCGCGAGTTTGAAGCACTTTAAGGACGACGTCCGTGAAGTGAAGGCCGGTCAAGAATGCGGTCTTTCTCTGAAGGGCTACGACGACATTCATGTCGACGATCAGCTCGAAGTGTTCGAAGTGACCGAAGTTGCTCGTACGCTTGACTAAATGAGGAAATGACCGAGTACAGAGGGACAGAGCGAAGGCGCTGTCCCTCTTCAGACTCATGTCTTTAGGCCATTTTGGGCTGTTGACATGAAGGCACTTTTTTGAAAAGAGGCACTTATGGCCCCCAAAAAGCCAGGTCGCTCATTGCGAGTGGCCGATCAAATTGCTAAAGATTTGGCTATGATCATCCCAAAGGAGGTGCGCGATCCACGCGTTGGATTAGTGACCATTACGGGGTGTGATATAACGCCCGATTACGCACATGCTAAGGTCTATTTCACCGTGTTGGGTTCAGACAGCGAACGTTGTCAAGAAGGACTCAATGCTGCCGCAGGTATGTTGCGTAACCATCTCTTTAAAAAGTATACGATCCACACCGTGCCAACACTGCATTTTGTGCATGACGACAGTGTGGAGCGTGGCTTTGAAATGGATCAACTGATTCGTCAAGCCATGGCTGATACGCCAGAGGAGCGTTAAGCGTGGCCAAGCGAGGAGATCCGATTGATGGTGTGATGCTTTTTGATAAACCCAAAGGTTTGTCAAGTAATGCGGCACTTCAGATCGTGCGCAGAATCGTTGGTGCTCAAAAAGCGGGCCATACCGGCACGCTCGATCCCATGGCAACGGGGTTATTGCCTCTGTGCTTTGGGAATGCCACCAAGTTTTCAGCCGATTTATTGCACGCGGATAAGGCCTATGAGGCTCGCGTGCAGCTCGGGATCACAACCTCGACAGGGGATGCTGAAGGCGAAGTCCTTGAAAAGCGTCCTGTGGATGTGACTTGGGCAACACTTGAACGTACGGCTCAATCCTTTTTAGGGGCGATACAACAAATTCCTCCGATGTATTCTGCCCTCAAACGCGATGGTGAGGCTCTTTATGAGAAAGCTCGTCGCGGTGAGGTGGTGGATCGAGAGCCTCGTCAAGTATTTATTCATGAGCTACGCTTGTCTGATTTTGATGGTACGTCCTTTACGATGTACACCAAAGTGAGCAAAGGCACTTACATTCGAGTCTTGGCTGAAGATATCGGTCAAGCGCTTGGGTGTGGAGCTCATCTAACCGCTTTGCGACGCGTCGCGGTGGGGGATTTAACGGTTCAAGAATCGGTTACCTTAGATGAACTTGAAGCGCTTCAAAACCCCATTGAAGCGCGCAAACGATTACAATCCCCTGACGCCTTACTGCGTACGTTACCAGCGGTGGAGCTTGATGAACAACAAGCGCATCGCTTGATGATGGGACAGCGCTTAGCGTTAGGATTGACCGAGCGTGGACGTGTCCGCGTGTACGGTCCGAACAAATCTCTTCTGGGAACTTGCCAGGTAAATGACCATGGCGTTTTGCACCCAGAAAGACTTATTGCACATTAACCGAGAAAATTCATGACTCGAGCGATTCGTAACATTGCCATTATTGCCCACGTTGACCACGGCAAAACGACTATGGTAGACCGTTTACTGCAAAGTGCAGGAACATTCCGCGATAATCAGCAGGTGGCTGAGCGCGTGATGGACTCCAACGATTTGGAGCGTGAACGCGGGATTACCATTTTGTCCAAAAACTGTGCGGTGGAGTATGAAGGCACCCACATTAACATTATCGACACACCGGGCCACGCTGACTTTGGTGGCGAAGTGGAACGTGTGCTCTCGATGGTGGACGGCGTTTTGCTGCTCGTTGACGCTGTTGAGGGTCCGATGCCGCAGACGCGCTTTGTGACCCGTAAAGCCTTGGCTCAGGGCCTTAAACCTATCGTGGTGGTCAATAAAATTGACCGTCCGGGTGCTCGTCCTGACTGGGTGGTTAACCAGACGTTTGACCTCTTTGATAAGTTGGGGGCGACTGAAGACCAGTTGGACTTCCCAGTGATTTATGCGTCGGCGTTGAACGGTTTTGCTGGCACCACGACTGATCTTGATGAACTTCGCAAGGTTGGCAATATGCGCGCCATTTTCGATGCCATCATCAAGTATGTCCCTGTGCGTGATGACAATCCTGATGGTCCGTTGCAGTTGCAGATTTGCTCGCTTGACTACTCGAGCTACGTCGGCAAGATCGGTATTGGGCGTGTGCACCGCGGTCGCATTCACCCCAATCAGGATGTTGCGATCATGAACGGTCCTGACGATACGCCAAAGCGTGTGAAAGTCAATCAGATTTTGAAGTTTGAGGGGCTTGATCGTCAGTTAGTGGATGAAGCTGAGGCCGGTGACATCGTGTTGGTCAACGGGATTGAAGAGTTGTCCATTGGAACCACGATTACAGACCTTAACTCGCCTGAAGCATTGCCCATGCTCAAGGTGGACGAACCAACCTTAACGATGAATTTCCAAGTGAACTCCTCTCCCTTGGCAGGTCGTGAAGGTAAGTTTGTGACGAGTCGTCAAATCCGTGAACGTTTGGAACGCGAATTGAAATCCAATGTGGCCATGCGTGTTCGTCCCACCAGCGATGAAACCGTTTGGGAAGTCGCCGGTCGTGGGGAATTGCACTTGACGATCTTGTTGGAAAACATGCGTCGTGAAGGGTTTGAACTGGCCGTGTCGCGTCCTCGTGTGTTGCTCAAAGAAATTGACGGCGTCAAGATGGAACCGTATGAACTCTTGACGGTGGACGTCGAAGAGGAGCACCAGGGTAGCGTCATGGAAGAGTTGGGCCGTCGTAAAGGCGATTTGCAAGATATGCAGCCCGATGGCAAAGGGCGTGTGCGCTTAGAGTATCGTATCCCTGCTCGTGGTTTGATTGGCTTCCAGAGCTTATTTATGACCATGTGCCGTGGTACGGGCATCATGAGCCACGTGTTTGATGACTATGGTCCTATTAGCCGTGGTGATGTGGGTGAACGTCGTTCGGGCGTGATCATCTCGCAGGATGACGGTGAAGCCGTTGCTTATGCTCTTTGGAAGATCCAGGAACGTGGTCGTTTGTTCGTCTCCCCTGGCGATAAACTCTACGAAGGGATGATCATTGGCGAGCACTCTCGCGACAATGACATTGTGGTGAATCCGATCCGTGGGAAGCAACTCACCAACATTCGTGCCTCAGGCACTGACGAAGCCATTCGTTTGGTTCCTCCTGTGAAGCTCACGCTTGAGAGCGCAGTGGAGTTCATCAACGATGACGAGTTGGTGGAAATTACACCGAAGTCCATTCGTTTGCGTAAGCGCTACCTCAAAGAGTTTGAACGTAAGCGCGCTGCTCGTGCAGAGCAAAACGAGTTCGGCGAAGTGACTAAAGACTAGTCATGGGCAAGAAAAAGCTCTCTTCTACCGCCGGGGCCGATCGTTGCCCTTGCGGTAGTGGGCTCATGTATCAAGCCTGTTGTGCTCGTTATCATCAAGGACAAAACGAGCCGAGTGCGGAAGCACTGATGCGAAGTCGCTACAGTGCTTATGCGCTCGGGCTTGATGACTACGTGCTCTCGACGTGGGCACCAGAAACGCGTCCAAGTCAGCTCTTTACCCCCGATGAAGCTCGTCCTAAATGGATTGGGCTAAGCGTACTGGGGAGTTCGGAGCAGGGGGATCGGGCAACCGTGGACTTTGTTGCCCGTGCCCGAACAGCACAGGGCGCCATTAAACTCGCTGAACACAGCCGTTTTGAGCGTATAGAGGGCCGTTGGTATTATGTCGACGGTGATGAGCTTACGCAGAGGTGAGCGAGTAGCCCATAAAAAAGTCGAGAAGCTGGCTCTCTTTTTTAGGAAAGCCAGCTTTTTTCCTATCGAAGAAACGTTTTTAATGGAGTGATTAATGACCAACTCCACACGGTTTTGCGTAGCGCCAATGCTCGATTGGACCGATCGCCATTGCCGTTACTTTCACCGGACACTCAGTAAAACCGCCTTGTTGTATACCGAGATGGTGACAACGGGGGCCATTTTGCATGGCGATTGTGACCGTTTGCTCGGCTTTGATCAGCATGAGCATCCCTTGGCGCTTCAACTCGGTGGTTCGGATCCCGATGAGTTAGCAAGAAGTGTAGAAATTGCTGAGCAGTATGGCTATGACGAATACAACCTCAATTGTGGTTGCCCTTCAGAGCGTGTACAAAAGGGCAGTTTCGGCGCCTGTCTGATGCTCGAGCCTGAGCTCGTGGCTCGTGCAGTGGAGGCTATGCAAAGCGTGACGAGTAAACCCGTCACTGTCAAACATCGTATCGGAGTGGATGAGCAGACAGGGTTGGCATTTACCGAACGGTTTGTACAAACGCTTCGTGAGGCGGGCGTGCATCATTTTATTGTTCACACCCGTGCGGCTTGGCTCAAGGGGTTGTCACCCAAAGAAAATCGTGAAATTCCTCCTCTTGATCGTGAGGTGGCCTTTGCGCTCAAAGCGCGCTACCCCGACGATACGTTTGTGATCAACGGTCAAATTGCGGATATTCCTACTGCTCAACAACTCTTAGCGCAGGGCATGGATGGCGTGATGGTGGGTCGAGCGGCGTACCACAATCCATGGATATTGCAGTCGGTAGACACCGAGATTAATCGGGCAACAGCACCTTGCGTAAGTACTCGTGAAGAAGTCGTTGATCTGATGAGTGCATACGTGTCTCAGCACTGTAGTGAGGACCCGCTCGCTCAACGTGCCGTGGCTCGTCATATGATGGGACTCGCTCAAGGTCTCCCAGGCGCTCGTTTGTGGCGGCGTTTGCTCTCGAACACTCGCTATCTTAAGCAAGAGGGCGTGCATGCCATTGCCAAGGCTTGGCAAGAGGCTTTTAAAGGATAGCTATATGAAAAAGTCCTCAAACTGCTCATTCGCAGATTTGAGGACTTTGTGTATCGGCGAGGCTAGCGTGTTATTTGCGTTTGCGCGTCGATTTTTTGACATTACGTGCACGTTTGCTCGGGAGTTTCTTAGCCACGACCGCTTTAGGAGCGTTCTTGGCATCGATGGCACGAGCACGGCGCATCACATCGCTTTCGTTGGCAGCTTCCCATTTGGCGACAAGCGGTTTGGCTTGCGTGAGCGCTGCCTCAATGGCGTTGGCGGCGACTTTATTGAAGCGATACTGACTGTCGCGTACGGGAGAGTCTTTTTGCCACACATACACGGGTACCACCTGTGTGCTGAGTTTGCGGTTTTGTTTCACGACAAGCTCGGCAATAGCTGTAAGTAAGTGCTTACGATTCTCTTCGGTCATCCCAAAGCTAGCCCCTGGGACATTGCCTGGGAAATCAAAACTGAGCACGCGTGTGCCATTGATTTGACGAAGTTGCCAATGGGCGTTGGCGACGGGTTGCTCCAAATCTTTGCTGCAAAAGACCGTGTTTTTCTTCACGGAATAGAGGCCAACTTGTCCGTTTTGCGCTTGATTCTTTTGGGCTTTAATTGGGCCACTAAAAAGCATGCCGATTGGTTGAACGACGTTGCCTGGCAAGAAGCGCAAGCAGTAAGGCGTGCTACGAGAGAAGCGCGTACTGAACTCTTCAATCGTGTTGGAACCGGTGAAGACTTTGAGATTGGGCACCAAGACTTCATCTTTGTCCGTCCATAGTGTCATGGCGTAGGCGACCGAGCCAGCAGGGAAAGTGGCGCTATCGGGCATAAATCGGGCAATCGTTGTCGGTTGATTACCACGTGTGCGTAAGAAGTCGCGAATGAGCATCCCGCTGACATCGAAAGCTTCGAGTTTCATGTTGAGTTTCATGTCAGCATGGTCGCCGTAGGTCACCACTAGGTGACCGTCACGCCCTTCTTCGGCATAAAGCATATTCTCTGGACGAACCGCTTCCCCGGCGTAGAGCAAGGCTTCAGCCCCGGTTCCCCAAGAGAGACCGTGAGGGGTTCCTTGATCAAACGTTTCTTTAACCAGATAGTGATCGCGGTTGCCTTGGTCATTGACGAGATAAAGGTGAGTGCCTTTGTCTTCGTTGAAGAAATACACCCCATCCTTGGTGAGCGCTTCAATGGCCGTTGTTTTTAGCCGTGGGGCATCATCAGAGGGTAACGCTAAGGGCGCACTGGCGCCAACGTTGAAAAAGCTGTGAGCGCCAGTCGGTGCACTGGCTGCTTCCTGACCTGTTGTCGCACAGCCCGATAAGAGACCAAGACACACAGTGGCAAAAGATCCCCAGAACCACTTGGGGGAAACACGGTGAAAAGTCATTTGGATGATATAAAGAAAGGTTTCGTAAAAAAAGCTGGAGTCAATGGGACTTGTTTAAGCCTGCACAGTGATCTCCAACCAGTGAGGGATTTTTTACACCACTCCAGCCTATGGTGCAACTCTGAATGCAACTTAGATCAAAGCAATCGCAAAGAAAGTTGCTTGGCTTAAAGGCTAGAAAAAACCGTTTCTTCCACGCCAAGTGAAAGAAACGGTTAGTTAACCCAAACTACGGGATACATGCTCCCCATAGCAGTTGATCAAGCTTAAAACTTTTGTATTCTATCCCGTGAATCCCCTGATTTCTTAGGAAAAGAAATGCAGGGGATTTTAATTTTTTGCTAAAATGCTCCCTATGGAATTCATAGGGATATGAAAAAAATGACGGAGTCTCAACAAAACGGTCCAACAGACTGGAATTTCACGGCTGAAACGAACGCTGAAGGACGCACTTACATTAAGGCGTACAAAATGCGCTGGGATACGGTCGCTAAAAAGCCAAAGCGTATCGCCCGTCGCCATGTCGGTCGGCTTATGCCGAATGACACCATCGCAATGTCTGAGAAATTCCTTGTAGATCATCCTCAGTACGCTGGACAAACTTGGTATTGGGGAGCCTCTAAGCGTCCTGTTACCCTTGATGACTATCTTGCAGATTTTCCTCGTAAACCAGGGCCTTCCATTGAAGAGGATGAGTCTGAGGCTCAATCGACGCTAAACATCGGTTTAACTTGGGCAGCTATTGAAACGGCTAAAGCACACGGCATTTCCGATCATCTCATTGAAGTGTTTGGTCGAGATTTGGGCGAAGCGCTTCTTTATCTGGCCATCTATAAGCTGGCTGGTGGTTCATCTATGGCGAATTACGAGTGCTGGCGACTCCAGAATTGGCTACCTAAAGAACGTCGGCTTAGCAGTCAGAAGATATCGGAGTTGCTGGCGTCGGTAAACAAAGAATCGGTTGTAGAGTATTTCAAACGGCGCCATCAACGTCAGGGAGAGGTATGGAATCGAGTATTTGAACAACACCCTGAGTTAAAAGGTTCCAAGATTGCATACGCTCTCGATAGCACGTCTATTTCAACGTATTCAAATTCCATCCCTGAAGCGCAATACGGCCATGCCAAGCGCGACCCTGAACTGAGACAAGTGAATTACACCGTCGTATGTGATCAGAATACGGGGGACATTGTTTTTGCCTACCTTTACGATGGCTCCGTTAACGACAGTGCTTCTCTAGTTGACGTGCTGTTGTCGATGAAAGATGCGGGATTCGATTTGAGCCAAAATATCTTGGTAACAGATCGAGGCTTTGCCATATTGATGAATGTACAGAAGATGCTCAATCTCGATCTCTCTTTTCTTCAGGGAGTCAGATTGGTGGAAGACTCTGTCAACCGTGCCTTTGAGCGACACATTGATTCACTCAAAAATGGTGCGTTCTACGATGGGGAACTGGGCGTGTGTGCTTATAGTTGCTCGGAGGATTGGCAGCAAAATACTGCAGAAAGCAGTCTCAAGGTTAAAGTCAAACTACACCTATACCGTAGGGATAAAGTCTTTGATGAGCAACGAGCCTTAATTTGGAAAAAAGTGCAAGAAATTTGCAACCTTCTAAAGAACGGCCGCCGAGTCCCATCCGATCTTTGGGACAACTATCGGTATTTTATTCGTGAAACAACCGATGCAAACCGCCAAAAAACTTGGGTACTTGATACCGCTCGAATGGATCAAGCAGCTGAAAAAGCCTCTCATTTTGCCCTTCGCACGAATTGTATTGAGGATCCCTTTGAAGCACTTCGTGTTTATCGGGCACGGGGGATGGTTGAACAAGACTTTAATCAGCTAAAGAATTGGGTCGATGGTGACCGATTGCGAGTGCAAAACCAGTCAGTACAGGGGAAACTGTTTGTATGCACTCTGGCGTGTAGTCTACGAATGATCCTCATGATGACAGCGAAAAAATCGGAACGGAACCGTGGTAGCGTGCAAATTTCGCATGACTCCATTGATTCTTTACTCAAAAATCTTGAGCTGATTCGAGCTCAAAAACGCAAAAACGCCAACGCATGGGTTCGAAATACGATTCCTGCCAAGCGTCGGCGTTTATTGGAACTGCTTAACTTGGGTGAGCCCCCTCGTGTGCTACGCATGGGGAGCAGGTAACCCGTAGTTCAGGACTCAACGGCTTGAGCAAACACTGGAGAGGAAAAAGGGGACTTTGCCTAGGTCAAAACAAAGTCCCCAAAATCAACCAGCCTTAAGCGGAGAAAGGCGTGAGAAATGGTCAGTTTCTCACATAGCCATCGCCGGAGCAAAGTTGTGGTCAGCAACTCTAGGCAGAGAGCGTGAGATCAGAACATGCCCAAATGTATTCTGGTGCCCTAACTGCCTGGAAGCGATGGAACACTTCACGTTGGTTGGGAAGCGGTTCTCATAGGAAGAAAGCGTCAACCCAAGGCGTTGATTCACTTGACCGAGATCTTGAAGTGGTCAGCTTCATGTCCTCAATCAAGTTACCTAAACTTTAGCACAACCCCCAAAAATGTTAAGCACCAATTGTGTTACTTACCCATAGAAATAACGACTTTCTGCAAATTCTTTCACTTAGATCAAGGTTTTTAGTCGTTTTGACAAGACGTCTTGTTATTTTTGCAAGATTCACGGAGATTACGAAACGGGATTCTAAAGAAATATTGACTTGTGCGAGTAGCTAATTTCTCGGGTAAACCCTTGTTTGGTGTTAACTATAAGGGTAATCCCGTATCTTGCTAAATTGACAAATCGCTGTTTAGATAAATTTAACGTGAACGTAAAATTGCAGTAAATCCTGGAACAAATAGGTCTTTTTTGCCTTAGGTAGAACCCTGAACGACACCGATATGGGCGAAAGACCTTCTTTCAAAATTGATAAAGATAGGGCTTCATCCGTTCTGCCGTGCCCCAAGACTACTCTTCGCGACATCAAAAAGGCACGATGAACGTCGCCTGAGATAACACCCTTCGCATAAACCGAACGATCTAGCGTGAAGAGAGCGATAAGACAATAAGGAGAGAGCACTACTGCGAAAGTGCTAGACGCCCCCATGCCGCTTGCTAAAAGGCAAACAAACGTCAGAGCGTTCTGTGTGTGCGTCAAAAATGGGAAGACATTGCGTGAAATCAGAGTAGGGCGAGAGCTCTGTCACGCGAGGAGGGGTCATCACAAACCGAAGAAAGCGGTAAAAGAGGAGAAGGCGAAAGGGGCAAGGGCAAGGGCCACCAAAAGCCACTTGCAAAAAAGCGCCAGTGAAGAACTCCCTCTCACTGGCGCTTTGTGTTTTAGTGCTCATCCTTCATTAGAAGGACGGCGCTTTGCGCTTTAGTCTTGATCAAAAAGACCCGGTGTCGTCAAATAACGATCGCCGTTGTCGGGCAACACCACCACGATGGTCTTGCCGGCCATCTCGGGACGACGACCCAATTCGATCGCTGCCGCAATGGCGGCGCCCGAGCTCACACCGACAAAGAGACCTTGGTGGCGAGCCACAAAACGCGTCACCTCGTAAGCGCGTTCGTTCGTGACGGGTAGCACTTCATCGTAGACTTTGGTGTCTAACGTTTCTGGAATAAACCCAGCGCCAATGCCTTGAATCTTATGGGGACCTGGGTTTCCACCTTCGAGTACGGGGGAGGTGGTGGGTTCCACCGCCACGACGCGAATCTCAGGATTCTTTTCTTTCAAAAAGCGACCGGTACCCGAGAGCGTACCGCCCGTGCCCACACCCGCGACCAACGCGTCGACGTGACCGTCGGTGTCCGCCCAAATTTCAGGACCCGTGGTTTCGTAGTGTTTCTGGGGGTTAGCTGGATTGACGAATTGCCCAGGGATAAAGCTGTTGGGGATCTCGCTCGCCAATTCTTCGGCTTTGGCGATCGCGCCCTTCATGCCTTTGGCGCCTTCGGTGAGCACCAATTCCGCACCGTAAGCTTTGAGAATATTGCGACGTTCCACGCTCATGGTCTCCGGCATGGTAAGAATCAAGCGGTAGCCACGCGCGGCGGCCACTAACGCCAAACCAATACCGGTGTTTCCACTTGTCGGTTCAATGATGGCGCTCTCGGCATTGAGCTTGCCTGCCTTTTCAGCTGCCTCAATCATCGCGAGACCAATGCGGTCTTTGACACTGCCACCGGGGTTGAAATATTCCACTTTGGCAACGAGCTTCGCAGCAAGACCTTCGGCCTTTTCAACGGCTGCTAAATGAACAAGGGGGGTATGACCAATGAGGTCCGTCACATTTTCATAAATCATGATGTACTCCATGTCGACAGCGTCCTCATGAGGGGAGCACTGCGAGAAAAACCAGCTCAATTTACCTTCTTTGTGAAAAGACACCCGTCTTCTCAGGTAAAGAGCCTGAGTTCCTGATTAAATTAATCAGGAATGCTGTAAATCCTACGCCTTCAGCAAAGAATCTGTCAACACAGTGCAGTACCGTACGTTAGGGATATCCCTAGGGCCTAAATAAACTCGTGCGTCAAGCTGAGTTAACGAGGCAGAAATAGCAGGATGCGGAAAAAAAGGACATGCTTGGGTAGAAATATTCAAATACGTGAAAGATGTGGCTTGAGGAGTCATTTGAAGACGCATTGTCCCAGCATGGAATCACGCTGGCTACAAGAGATGCGAATAGAGAATGAGATTCTTGCGTTCTTTTCAAAGACGATCATTGCGATAGTTCTCGTTTGATCAATCAACAAATAGCGCGTAGCTCAACCATCTATTTGGATAGAATAACTGTAAGAGTAGCATTTCAATTTGTTTTTTTGAAACCTCTTCCATTTATATCCAAATACTATTAAAATCTCAACGACCTTTTTCCTTCTCACCAGCGACCATAGCACTTCTAGACCAAGACTAGCCCGTGAAAGGAAATCCCTCCATTGACTAGCGACCGATAATCTGTAGCTTCTGGCCAACATTTTCCCCTCAGAAAAGGAGAGGTATGTTCACCATGTATATCCCCCTCAAGCCGTTTAAATACGGTACTGTACGCATTTCTGCGCTTCCATTTGCAATTTTTGTTGCGCTAAATATTTCTCAAACAACTTTTGCTGCTGCCTCTAAAGACATTGAGCTTAAAGGTGGTGTCGTCAAATATAACGCCACAAATGATGCAACCAACATAGCCCTGGGAAAAGGAGCGGAATCTTTCGTCGGGAATGGCGGACAAGAAGCGTTACTTGCATTTGGTAGATCTAAGTGTAAGTTCTGCTTGCCACTTTTTGGTATATACAAGTATGAACCGACAGATGATGGTATTAAGTCGCTTCCTGATACTATCGCTGTAGGAACAAATGCATTCGCTCGTTCAGGTGGAATTGATATCGGAGGCAGAACTCTATCGTCCGAAGTAATTGGAGATATCGCAGCTAAAGATGCTGGACGCTTTACCGTTGCATCTACTACTGTTGGATCAAACTCCTATGTAGGAGGTATGTTTGCGAATATATTTGGTAGCTACAACATTCACTCATCAAAAGCTAATGGGAATGGAGATACGGAAGCTGCCAAAAATGCTTTTGCCAGCATTATCGGTACCTTCAATTCCAATGAGTCTTACAATAGTCCAAACGATGACAGTGGCATAGGAAACTTTATCGGTGGGGTTGCTAATAAAGTCACTGACAGCAATGGGAGCTTAGTTATTGGCGGAGGGAACACTATTGCTCATTCCATAGAGTCTTTGGAAGAATTAGGCAAAAAACTCATTCATCCATCAAAGAGCCCTCAAGACATGCAAAGCGCCATGATTAAGAGCTTACAAAGTTCAGCAGGTGGCTCCGCATTAATTTTGGGTTCTGGCAATCAATTGGATTACGCTCAATTAACGCAAATCCTCGGCGTACAAAATAAAGTGACTGGCACAGATTCCAATCCGAGTCGCTATAACTCCATCAGTGGCACGGGTAACGCATTATCCAACACCTCTCGATTCTACTTGTCGGGCAATAACAACACCGTTTCTGAAACAACGAAAGGTATTCTTCTCGGCGACAACCGTGTCTTTACCGGCGCCAATGGCTCTATTGCCATCGGCTTTTCTTCTGGAGAAAAAACTGGCTCCAAAGACAATCGCTTAGTGACAACCGTTAAAGACGCAGTCATGATTGGCAACGACGCTCAGGTTGCTCAGGATGGAGGCGTAGCATTGGGCTACAAGAGTGTCGCCAACACCGCTCCGGGCATTGTGGGCTACGTTCCTACGTCAACCTCTTCCTCAACAGCCGTCACCTCTCGTGCGGCCGTTGCTGCGGTAACAAATCCTGACACATCAACAAGCACCTGGACATCCACTGCGGGTGCTGTGTCTGTCGGCGATGTCGCGAATAACATCACGCGACAAGTCACAGGTGTTGCAGCCGGTACCGCGGATACTGACGCCGTTAACGTGGCTCAGCTCAAAGAAGTGCTCAAAGCCATCGGCACCACCGGTGGATCGGGCACGGTGTCATTAGGTGGTCACGCAAAAGTGATGGCGGCCGACAATAACATCAAGGTCGAGACCAAAGTCGACGATCAAAACGGCAACACGTATTCCGTGAGCTTAAATGACAAGATTACCTTGGGCGACAAAGCGGACTCTCAGATCACGATTGATGGCATCACAGGGGCTGTAACGATGGGCGATCAAGTCACCCTCAATGGCAAGACGGGGGGTGCGAAGTTTGGCGATACGTTAACGATCAACAACACCAACCACACGGCAACGGTCGGTAAGGTCACGATCACCGGAGGTGATACCAACACCATCACCAACCTCGCCAACACGACGTGGAACCCCAACAGTATCGACCGTACGCGCGTCGCAACGGAAGGGCAGTTGAGCGACGTCTACAACGAGGTTCACCAACAGGGCGAAGCGATCGACCATTTGGCTCAAGGTCTCACGGACGTGCGTGAAGACTTGAACGACGTCGGCGCGGAAGCTGCGGCCATGGCCGGGCTCAAACCCTTGCAGTACGATCCGCTGCAACCCACGCAGTTGATGGCCTCTGTCGGCAACTATCGTGGTAGCACAGCGCTTGCGATTGGCGTGGGGCACTATGTGAATGAGCGCTTCATGATGCACGCGGGTGTTTCCGCAGCGAGTAAGCACGCCATGATGAACGCAGGCGTCTCCTGGAAGTTTGGCTTTGACCGTAAACGCATGGACGAGGTGCCAGATCGCTACAAAGCGGGTCCCATCAGTTCTGTCTACGTGCTCCAGGACGAAGTCACGCAATTGCGAGCCGAAAACGACGACTTGCGCCACGAATTGCGTGAATTGCGCGACATGGTCAATGCCCTTGTGGGGACAAAATCGACGAAGTAAAGCGACCAAGTAAGCCCATCCCCTAATACTGCACTGGTGTTAGGGGATTGTTTTCTCCTGCCACGAATACACCCTTCGTTGTGAACAGGGCCTTCAAACTTTTCTTTGAGCGGCAACACAGACGAACGATCAATCGTCTTTCGTACTCCGTCACCCATCGAACCTCACGATGCTCTCTTTGTGACGATGCATATTCGCACTCAAAAGGAACAGATCGAGCTTTTCGATAGAGAGCTCGCCTCAGCAGAGAAACGCCACTTCTACATCGCACCGACCGAAGCACGTTTGTCGCCAGTGCAATGACCGATCATCGGCGTTGTCTCACCTGTTGCGGATTGGTTTTTACTGATTTTTGATCCCTCAAAAGAACGCCCCTCCATCACGCCTTTTACGCAACGTCAGGCCAAATACGCTGAGTGGATCTGGGCTGAACTGGAGCGCCAAAACCGCTCGAACCCGGCTATGCACATCCAGCTGGTTGGGGGAAACGATCCTTCTGTGCTCCAAGCAATCTTCCCATCGGCCTTTGTGATCAACGATCGCTCGTGGCGACTTGCCCTCAAGACAATCGACGCGATTCGTTATTAGACTCGAGCAAAACTCGTACGCTTGGAAGCGCATCGACGCGGTTCAAACGCGTTTCTCATTTGGCACAAAAAGAGCACTTGGTCTACACTTAGCCCACACAAGACCAAGAAGGGCGAATGCACGCGGGTGAAAAACCGCCATGCTGCACGCCATACGCTCATTGAGTAGCTCACAACGCACCTCATCATGACCTACGACTGGAATACGATCTTATTTGCTTTTTCTCTTTCGCTTTTTGCGGGTCTCTCCACGGGGATTGGGAGTGCCCTGTCGCTATTGGCGAACCGCACCAACACCAAGTTTCTCTCCGTAATGTTGGGCTTTTCTGCGGGCGTCATGCTTTACGTGAGTTTTGTTGAGATCTTTCAGCAGTCCCGCGAAACACTCATCGGGGTCTTTGGTAACATCGGCGGCACCTGGATGACCGTTGGGGGCTTTTTCTTTGGGATTGCCGTGATCGGTTTAATCGACCGCTTTATCCCTGAGGCCGAAAACCCCCACGAAGTGCGCACGATCGAAGACATGCACACGAGCGACGCCATCGAGCCTGCGGCCAGCGCCCAACAGAAAAACGACAAAGCGCTGATGCGTATGGGTCTTTTCACGGGACTTGCGATTGCCATTCACAATTTTCCTGAAGGACTGGCGACCTTTGTTTCCGCACTTCAGAATCCCGCTATTGCAGTCCCTATCGTTGCGGCCATCGCAATCCACAATA
>OGXZ01000575.1_pt1 | contig 21709 bp, 18 predicted proteins | sample 1576431 | NCBI WGS metagenome assembly OGXZ01 (sample SAMEA3541590, study PRJEB24748) | human gut metagenome | biome: human gut; feature: human-associated habitat; material: faeces | place: China | collected 2012
TCGTTGATCTTGTTAACTTTTCGTAATATTCATAACGTAAAATTGAGTTTCGCAATTGCCTATAAGAAAATCATACGAAAGGGAGAAGAACTATGACAAAAACAGTGCAGATCGGCAACCGCATCATTGGCGGCGGCAACCCGATTTTGATCCAGTCTATGACCAATACAAAAACAGAGAATGTGGAGGCGACTGCCGCACAGATCAATCAGCTTACTGCTGCCGGATGCGATATCATCCGCTGTGCAGTTCCTACGATGGATGCGGCGAAGGCATTAAAGGAGATTAAAAAACAGGTGCAGATTCCGGTCGTTGCAGACATTCATTTTGACTATCGTCTTGCAATTGCAGCAATGGAGAATGGAGCAGACAAGATCCGTATCAATCCGGGAAATATCGGAAGTGCGGAGCGTGTAAAGGCAGTGGTGGATGTCGCAAAAGAGCGCAACATTCCAATCCGTGTAGGGGTAAACAGTGGTTCCTTAGAAAAAGATCTGGTGGAGAAATACCATGGAGTGACGGCTGAGGGACTGGTAGAAAGTGCTTTGGATAAAGTAAAACTGATTGAAGATATGGGATATGATAATCTTGTCATCAGTATCAAATCTTCGGATGTTATGATGTGTGTAAAGGCACATGAACTGATCGCAAGCCAGACCGATCATCCGCTGCATGTCGGGATCACGGAAGCCGGTACGATCATCAGCGGTAATATCAAGTCAGCCATCGGACTTGGATTGATCTTACATCAGGGAATCGGTGATACGATCCGGGTTTCCCTGACAGGTGATCCATTAGAGGAGATCAAATCTGCCAAATTAATTTTAAAAGCACTTGGACTCCGCCAGGGTGGTGTAGAAGTAGTATCCTGTCCTACCTGCGGACGAACACAGATCAATCTGATCCAACTGGCCAATCAGGTAGAAAATATGGTTGCCGACATTCCTCTTGACATTAAAGTTGCCGTTATGGGATGCGTTGTTAACGGTCCGGGCGAAGCAAAAGAGGCAGATATCGGAATCGCCGGAGGAATCGGAGAAGGACTTATTATCAAACATGGCGAAGTATTCAAAAAAGTGCCGGAGTCAGAGCTTTTAGAGGCACTCCGCTATGAACTGTTACATTGGAATGAATAATTATGGCAAAACTATTTTTTGATGTCTTTCCGACACTGGATGTGTCCGAGGATATGAAGAAAATTTTATCTGAGATGGAAGTTACCAAGGTCGGGATGAATCATGAGAGAGATCATATCCGTGTCTATCTTCTGGGTAGTCATCTCATACACAAAAATAACATTACGCAGTTAGAAAGATCCATTGAGGAGCAGATATTTAAGGGGAAGCGGATGAATGTCCGTATTATCGAAAAGTATCAGCTCTCCGAGCAGTATACCGCCCGCACGCTGATGGATATGTATAAGGACAGTATGTTAGAGGAGTTAAAAGCCTACAGTCTGATGGAATACAATCTGCTCCGTGCCTCCAAAATGGAATTTACGGATGACAGTCATCTGCATCTTGTGCTGGAAAATACGATCATTGCACAGACACGCTCTCATGAGATTGTGGAATTTTTAGAGAAAATCGTGTGTGAGCGCTGTGGCATGAACCTGATCGTCGACCTTGACTTTGAGGAGCCAAAGGAGAGCAAATACAAGAAAAACAGTGATCTCCAGATTCAGTTTGAAATCAAAAATATATTAAAAAATATCAATTTGAAGGATGAGGACGGAGAGACAGTTGCAGTTGCTTCAGATGCCAATGAAAAAAGTGCGGCTTCCGGTCAGACTACAATATCTGGAGACAGGGGTTCTACAGGTGGTGGAAACGTTGTAAAACCTGCAAAAAACGATGCAAAATCTGCAAATGGTGCAGGAAATACTGCAAAAAAACCATACGACGGACCACGGAAAGAGTTTAAAAAACGTTATGATGGCGGTGGCTTTGGCGGAGGTAAAAAATCCGATAATCCGGATGTGATTTACGGTCGTGACATTGAGGATGGAGAAACCATTCCATTGGAGAAAATCGTGGGTGAGATGGGTGAAGTTACCATCCGCTGTCAGGTCATGACGGTTGAGACGAGGGAGATCCGTAACGAAAAGACGATCATTATCATGTCTGTCACAGATTTTACGGATTCCATTGTCCTAAAAATATTTACAAGAAATGAAGACAGGGATGAGCTTCTTGGCAATCTGAAAAAAGGGGCATTCTTAAAAATCAAAGGTGTCACGACAATCGATAAGTTTGACAGTGAATTAACAATCGGTTCGATCGTTGGAATTAAGAAGATTGCTGACTTTACGACCACCCGTATGGACACCAGTCCGGAGAAGCGTGTAGAATTGCACTGTCATACAAAGATGAGTGATATGGATGGTGTGTCCGAGTGCAAGGATATTGTAAAACGTGCGATGAAATGGGGACATAAGGCGATTGCGATCACCGACCACGGCGATGTACAGGCATTCCCGGATGCAAACCATGCACTGAGTCCGGATGACGATTTTAAGGTTATCTACGGTGTGGAAGCGTATCTGGTGGACGACTTGAAGGATATTATCACAGATTCGAAAGGACAGAGCCTCAATGAAACCTTTGTGGTGTTCGACTTGGAGACGACCGGTTTCAGCCCCGATAAGAATAAGATTATTGAGATTGGTGCAGTGAAAGTAGTCGGTGGTGTCATTACAGACCGCTTTTCGACATTTGTAAACCCGGAAGTGCCAATTCCATTCCGGATCGAGGAATTGACCTCAATTAAGGATGATATGGTCATTGATGCACCGAAGATTGAGGAGATTCTGCCGGAATTTATGAAGTTCTGCGAGGGTGCGATCATGGTTGCCCACAATGCGGAATTTGATATGAGTTTTATTAAGAAAAACTGCAAGGATCAGGGGATAGAGAGAGAGTTTACGATCATAGATACAGTGGCTCTTGCCAGAATCCTGCTGCCGAACCTGAATCGTTTTAAACTCGATACCGTTGCAAAGGCATTGAATGTCTCACTGGAAAACCATCATCGTGCGGTTGACGATGCTGCCTGTACGGCAGAAATTTTTGTGAAATTTATTGAGATGTTAAAAGAACGCGGTATGGAAAATCTCGATGATGTGAACCATATGGTTTCCACCTCCCCGGAAACGGTCATGAAAATGCCAACCTACCATGCAATCATTCTGGCGACAAATGACATCGGACGTATCAATCTGTATCGTCTGGTTTCACTTTCACACCTCACGTATTATAATAAGAGGCCACGTGTGCCAAAAAGTGAATTTGTCAAATACAGAGAGGGACTTCTTTTAGGCTCTGCCTGTGAAGCTGGAGAATTATACCGTGCGATTGTGGGCGGAAGACCGCAGGAAGAGATCATAAGACTTGTAAAGTTCTATGATTATCTGGAGATACAGCCACTTGGAAACAATGAGTTCATGTTGCGCAGTGACAAGGAGCCGGTGAATACGATGGAAGAGCTGCAGGATATCAACCGCAGGATCTGCAAACTTGGGGAAGAATTTAACAAGCTTGTGGTGGCTACCTGCGATGTGCATTTCCTTGATCCGGAAGATGAAATCTACCGCCGTATTATTATGGCCGGAAAGGGATTTAAGGATGCTGACGAGCAGGCACCGTTATATCTTCGAACAACCGAAGAAATGCTAAAGGAATTCGAATATCTTGGAAGTGCCAAGGCAGAAGAGGTCGTCATTACAAATCCGAACAAGATTGCGGATATGTGTGAGAAGATTGCGCCGGTAAGACCGGATAAGTGTCCGCCATTTATTGAGAACTCGGATCAGATGCTCCGCGATATCTGCTACAACAAAGCACACAGCATGTATGGCGAGGAGCTGCCGCCAATCGTAAAGGAACGTCTTGACAGGGAGTTAAATTCCATCATTTCCAACGGATATGCGGTTATGTATATTATCGCACAGAAGCTTGTGTGGAAGTCAAACGAGGATGGTTACCTTGTAGGTTCCCGTGGCTCGGTAGGATCTTCTTTTGCAGCGACCATGTCCGGTATCACGGAAGTAAATCCATTGCAGGCGCATTACCGTTGCGAATATTGCAAATACAGCGATTTTGATTCACCGGAAGTCAAGGCATTTTCCGGAAGAAGTGGTTGTGATATGCCGGATAAGATTTGTCCGGTGTGTGGCAAAAAGCTGGTAAAAGATGGATTTGATATTCCATTTGAGACCTTCCTTGGATTCAAGGGAAATAAAGAGCCGGATATCGACTTAAACTTTTCCGGTGAGTATCAGAGTAAAGCCCATGCTTACTGTGAGGTTATTTTCGGTTACGGACAGACGTTCCGTGCCGGAACGATTGGTACACTTGCGGATAAGACTGCATTTGGATATATCAAAAATTATTATGAGGAGCGCGGAATTCACAAGAGAAACTGTGAGATTGACCGTATTGTACAGGGATGTGTCGGCGTCCGGAGAACGACCGGACAGCATCCGGGAGGTATCGTTGTTCTTCCGGTGGGCGAGGAGATTAATACGTTTACTCCGGTACAGCATCCGGCAAACGATATGACGACTGCAACGGTTACGACTCATTTTGATTACCATTCCATCGACCATAACTTATTAAAACTGGACATTCTCGGACACGATGATCCGACCATGATCCGTATGTTACAGGACTTGACAGGACTTGATCCACAGACGATCCCTTTGGACGATCAGACAGTCATGTCGCTGTTTATGAATACCTCTGCATTGGGAGTAGAACCGGAAGACATCAACGGTATTCCCCTGGGATGTTTAGGAATCCCGGAGTTTGGAACAGATTTTGCGATGCAGATGGTTATTGATGCGAAACCGACCGAATTTTCGGATCTGATCCGAATTTCAGGACTTTCGCATGGTACGGATGTGTGGCTGGGAAATGCACAGACTTTAATTGAGCAGGGGATTGCAACGATTTCTACTGCAATCTGTACCCGTGATGATATTATGATTTATCTGATCGGTATGGGACTTGACAGTGAGCAGTCCTTTACCATTATGGAGTCTGTTCGAAAAGGTAAGGGATTAAAGGAAGAATGGAAGGAAGAGATGCGGGCACATAATGTACCGGAATGGTATATTGATTCGTGTTTAAAGATTAAGTATATGTTCCCAAAGGCGCACGCGGCTGCCTACGTTATGATGGCATGGCGTATCGCATACTGCAAAGTTTTTTACCCGCTTGCCTATTATGCAGCATATTTTTCCATTCGTGCGACAGGTTTCAACTATGAGATCATGTGTCAGGGAAAAGAGCGTCTGGAATATTTTTATAAAGATTACACAAGAAGAAAAGATTCTCTTTCCAAAAAAGAGCAGGATGTCTACCGTGATATGCGAATTGTGCAGGAGATGTATGCGAGAGGTTTTGATTTTACGCCAATTGATATTTACCGTGCATTGCCGGACCGTTTCCAGATCATCGACGGAAAGCTTATGCCGGCGTTAAATACCATTGAAGGTATGGGTGACAATGCTGCAATTGCGGTTGCGGAGGCAGCAAAAGACGGAAAATTCTTATCCAAAGATGATTTCCGCCAGAGAACCAAGGTGACGAAATCTACCATTGATCTTATGGCAGATCTTGGACTGCTGGGCGATATGCCGGAGTCCAATCAGTTGTCGTTATTTGATTTTGCATAAATATTTGTTTTGTGGGATAAAGAAACGCCAGGAAAAAATGAAGTTTCCTGACGTTTCTTGTTTTTATGTGTAAAATTGCATTGTGACAGCGCCTGCTTACGGATTGAAAATCTGTACATTGCCCGGGGCAGCAACAGATGTATAATAAGGGGTTTTGGTCGTAAAATCTTTAAAATAGACATATGTGGAAGTTACATTAATGGCAGTGTAGTTTCCCTTTTTTAATTCCTGATAATTGCTTCCATCTGTATTGATACAGCAGATGGCCGGATCTGTCTTATCATTTTTCTGGAAGAAAATCTTATCTCCGGCAACGTTGTAGCAGTCGACACGGCAGTCCGTGACCAGCGTTTTTTCACCATTTGTCAGATCGACTTTGGCAATGCGGTAATCGTTTTCACAGTCCATAAAATAAAGATTGTTTCCGTCTTTCACCGGCATCCAGCAGTTCCCCTCATAGATAACTTTTGCGTGGTCATTGGAAGTGTCCATCTCATAGATATTATGATTGTCTGTCAGTCCGTTATAATAAATATATTGTCCATCGGTACTTGCGGTAAAGTAGGACTGTTTTTCTACCTGCTCTTTTTCCTTGCCATCAATTTTGACTTTGTACAGCGTGGTTGCATCAGTGGTATCATAATGCAGATAGTACAGATAATTTCCAACCAGGGAAGCATACATACACGGATCATCATCTAAAATTTCAGGCTTTCCTTTTCCGTCAATATCCAGCCGGCATAAGCTGTTGGTATTGACCGGGAGGAAGGAAAATGAATCAGCGCTTTTTCCCTTAAGTTTACAGTAATAAATGTAGTGGTCATCCACGTTGATGTAGCTGACACTCTGATCCTCTAACTTTTTGATGTTTGTGCCGTCCGGGTTCATGGAGTACAGACAGTAGTTGTCGGCAGGGTTGGCAAAGTAGACAATACCATCTTTTTCACAGAAATATCCTTCGTTATACAGATTTCCCGCAGTGTTGCCGTTGACATAACCGTCATTATACCGAATGCGGTTTAGGTACCGGTAGAGGAAAACACACCCGGCAGCAAGAAGGATCACCAACACAAAAAGCAGCCATTTCCAGATTTTTTTCATAAGTAAATCACCTCTTTGATTTATAATCTTTATCTATAAAAAGTATAGCATTTCTGTATACCATGACGCAAGTGTTCTCTTGCAAGCAAACTGTGAATGTAATATATTATAAATAATAAATGGAAAGGCTTGGATTTTTTATGAGAGATTTATTGGAACTAAGAGATGAGATCGATCAGATCGACAGTCAGATCGTGGATCTGTATGAACGCAGAATGGCAATTTCAGAGGAAGTTGCTGAATATAAAATTGCTGTGGGAAAGAAAGTATTTGACAAGCAGCGTGAGGTTTCCAAGTTGGAAACATTGAGCAGAAAAGGAACTACGCCATTTTTAAAACATGGTATCCGTGAACTGTTCGAGCAGATCATGTCCATGAGCCGGAAGCGTCAGTATCAGCTTCTGACAGAACATGGACAGACGGAAAAAACCGATTTTAAAGAAGTAGATCATCTGAATTACAAAAATGCTAAAATCGTATTTCAGGGAACGGAGGGCGCGTATTCCCAGCTTGCGCTGAATGAGTATTTCGGGGAGAATGCAGACAGTTATCATGTGGATACGTGGCGGGATGCGATGGAAGCCATCCAAAACGGAGAGGCCGATTACGCTGTATTCCCAATTGAGAATTCATCCGCCGGAATCGTTTCCGAGAACTATGATCTTATGGTGGAATACAATAATTATATCGTGGGAGAGCAGATCATCCGTATCGACCATGCACTTTTAGGTCTGCCGGAAGCAGACATGGACGATATCACCGACATTTATTCCCACCCTCAGGCGCTGATGCAGTGCTCAAAATACCTTGAGAGCCACAGAGACTGGGAAAAGCACAGTCTGAAAAATACGGCAATGTCTGCCCAAAAGATCAAGGAGGATGGAAAAAAGAACAAGGCAGCGATCGCAAGCACCCTGACTGCGGACATTTATGGTCTGAAAGTGCTCGACGAGGCAATCCAGAACAATAAAAACAATTACACAAAGTTTATCATTGTGGCGAACAAGAAGATTTTTGAATCGAGAGCCAATAAGATCAGTATCTCTTTTGAAGTTCCGCATGAGAGCGGTTCGCTGTACCATAAGCTGTCCCATTTTATCTACAACGGAATCAACATGAACAAGATCGAGTCCAGACCGGTGCAGGGAAAAGCGTGGGAGTACCGCTTCTTTGTTGACATTGAGGGAAATCTCAATGATGCAGCCGTACAGAATGCGCTGCGGGGGCTGACAGAGGAGACGATCCGTTTGAAAATACTTGGCAATTATGTAAGTGCAGAAGGGAATGAATAAACTGATGAAGAGTCCAAAGAATCTGATTTTATATAAAGATTTTGAAAATGGAAACTTATTTTACAACATGACCTGGATCATGGAGAATTATGAAAATGAATATTATAATAAAGAGGATGTGGAGTCTCTATTGTATGAGAGTTTGAACCAGTTAATGGAACTGGCAGTGAGTCATGGCTTTGAGGGGAATCTGTGGCACAGTTTTCTGGCATTTCTTCTTGTAAATAATGAGAATGCTTACAGCAAAGCTTGTGAGATCCGCGGAAAAGTGGAGGGCTCTGTCAATCAAATCGTATTGCATGACTTTGAGATCATCAAATCGCTGTTTGATTTTGATTTTGGAAAACTTGCCTCTTATTTTGAGATGGACTGTATGGATGCCATCACTGATTATCAGAGCATGACAGGGAGCGGAAAGATTTTTAATAAGAGGATCAAGGAGCGCATCAATGAGTTGAAGTTAAATCTGGAAGCTTCCACAGATGTGTCCGGATTTAAAGATGCAGTGACGGCATTTTATAAAGATTTTGGCGTTGGCAAACTAGGACTTCACAAGGCATTCCGCATTCAGCACAGGGAAAAGGGAGATGTGGAGATTGTGCCGATCACAAATATTGCCCATGTGAAATTAGACGATCTGGTCGGCTATGAGCTTGCAAAACAGAAACTCATCGACAATACGGAAGCATTTGTCAACGGAAAGCAGGCAAATAACTGCCTGTTATATGGGGATGCCGGAACCGGAAAATCCACCAGTATCAAAGCCATTGCAAACCAGTACTATGACAGAGGCTTACGTCTGATCGAAGTGTACAAGCACCAGTTCTGTGATCTGAATGATGTTATCGCACAGATCAAAAACCGCAATTACAAGTTCATTATTTACATGGACGATCTCTCTTTTGAAGAGTTTGAGATTGAATATAAATATCTGAAGGCAGTGATCGAGGGCGGTCTTGAGAAAAAACCGGACAACGTACTGATCTATGCGACCTCCAACAGACGCCACCTGATCCGTGAAACATTTTCGGATAAAGAGGAAATGCGTGAGGATATGCATACTTCCGATACTGTACAGGAAAAACTATCCCTGTATGCAAGATTTGGTGTTTCCATCTACTTTGGCGCACCGAACAAGAAGGAATTCCAGAATATTGTCAAAGTACTTGCAGAAAAATATCAGGTTTCCATGGATGAGGACACTTTGCTTGCTGAGGCCAATAAATGGGAGCTTTCCCACGGCGGATTATCCGGCAGGACGGCACAGCAATTTATCAACTATTTACTTGGAAAAGAATAAAAAATTGGTATAATAGAGATATACAAAAGAAATGAGGAGGCAGACATCTGGTGATCCATACATTCGCAGCAATTTATATCGGTTCTTATGAAGTAAGTATTAAAATATTTGAGATTTCGGGAAAGAAGAAAATCCGTGACATCGATTATATCCGGAGCAGGATTGAGCTCGGAAGAGATGCATATTCCAAGGGAAGTATCGGATATGAACTTGTGGAGGCGCTGTGTGATACGCTTGCCGAGTACAAAAAGATCATGGACGGCTACCGGGTGGACAGCTACGAAGCGTATGCTGCCGCAGCCTTGAGAAACGCTGAAAATGAACTTTTTATCTTAGACCAGATCCGCATCCGGACAGGACTTCTCGTAAAAGTTTTAAGTAACTCTGAGCATCGCTTTATCAGTTATAAATCGGTTGCCATGCGGGAAGATTTTGAGCGTATGATCCAGAAAGGTGCAGCAGTTGTGGATGCCGGAGGCGGCGGTATGCAGATCACGGTATTCTCAAAGGGAAAAGTAGTCACAACACAGCATCTGGCACTCGGCACCATGCGTATGCGGGAGCAGCTTGCAAGAAAAAGTAATAATCTGGCACAGTATGAACTTCAGGTAGAAGAACTTGTTGACAAGGAACTTGAAGTTTTTAAAGCTATGTATCTTCAGGAGACGAAGATCAAATACCTGATCATCATCGGTGATTATATATCAGAGATCAGCAGAAAAGTAGAAAAAAACAAGGAAGACAATACCATAGAGGCAGCAAAGTTCTTAAAGTACATCAGAAAGCTGGATGAGAAGACATTAGAGGAAATCTCAGAGGAATTGAACCTTTCGAATGAGAGTGATGCGCTTGTCATTCCATATATGATGATCTTTAAATGCATGGCGGAGAGCATCGGCGCAGAGAGTCTCTGGGCACCGGGAACGAATGTCAGCGATGGTATCGCATTCCACTATGCACAGAAGAATAATATGATCCGGGTAGAACATGATTTTGAGGCGGATGTCTTATCTGCCGCAAGAAATCTTTCCGAGCGTTACATGAGTTACACCCCACATATTGATGCACTGACGCAGATGGCAACCCTTATTTTTGATACGATGAAAAAAGTACATGGACTTGGCAGAAGAGAACGGCTGCTTTTGCAGGTGGCTGCCATTTTACATGACTGCGGAAAATATATCAGTTTTGCCAATGGACCTTCCTGCTCCTATGATATCATTATGGCTTCCGAGATCATCGGACTGACACACAAAGAGCGTGAGATCGTTGCAAACACTGTATTATACAATACATGGTCACTTCCTGACTATGAAGATCTTGCAGATAAATTGGATCATGACAGTTATCTGACCGTTGCAAAACTTTCTGCAATCCTGCGTGTCTCAAATGCGATGGACCGCAGCCACAAACAGAAGTTTAAGAATGTGAAAGCGGTAGTCAAGGGGAGGGAACTTGTGATCACCATTGAGACAATGGATGATATCGCTTTGGAAAAAGCACTGTTTGATGCCAAAACAGCATATTTTGAAAATGTATTCAGTATAAAGCCGGTGATCAAAGAGAAGAGAGTCTACGGCTGACAGACAACCAATGGAAAGGCTAGGTTTATCTTATGGAGAAAGAACAGGATTTAAAAAAACCGGAATATTATGAAAACAGGGAATTAAGCTGGCTGAAATTTAATCACCGCGTATTAAACGAGGCGAGAGATAAATCCATCCCGCTTCTGGAACGATTAAAATTTGTCAGTATCACTTCGTCAAATCTGGACGAATTTTTCATGGTGCGTGTCGCTTCCCTGAAGGATATGGTGCACGCCAATTATAAGAAAAAAGACATTGCCGGAATGACGGCATCGGAACAGTTAGAGAAGATCAATGAGCGCACAAGAGAGCTTGTCACACTTCAGTACAATACCTATAACCGTTCTCTTGTGCCGCTTATGCACCAGCATGGGATCGTTGTGATGGATGCGTTTGAAGATCTGAGCGAGTCACAGGCTGCGTTTGTGGACCGCTATTTTGAAGACAATGTATATCCGGTACTCACCCCGATGGCAGTGGATGCCTCAAGACCGTTTCCGCTGATCCGGAACAAGACATTGAACATTGCGGCACTTCTTTCCAGAAAAAAAGGAAAAACCGACAAAGAGGAGATTGAATTTGCAACCGTTCAGGTTCCGAGTGTTCTTCCACGTCTCGTACATATTCCTTCGGAAAATGGCAATGCGAAGACTTTTATCTTATTAGAGCAGGTCATTGAACGAAATATTGATAAACTCTTTTTAAATTATGATGTGCGTTGCGCCTATCCTTATCGTGTCATGCGAAATGCCGACCTTTCCATTGATGAGGATGAAGCCGCAGACCTGTTAAAAGAGATTCAGAAACAGTTGAAAATGCGTCAGTGGGGCGAGGTGATCCGTCTGGAAGTGGAAGACGGTATTGATAAGAAACTGTTAAACTTCTTAAAAGATGAATTAAAAGTAGCAGAACAGGATATTTTCCAGATCAACGGACCGATCGATCTTACTTTTTTAATGAAAATGTATGGATTAGAAGGCTGTGATGACCTGCGGAATGAGCCATATACACCGCAGCGTGTACCGGAGATCATACCGGGCGAAAATATTTTTGATGAGATTCGGAAGGGTGATATCCTGCTTCATCATCCATATCAGACCTTTGATCCGGTCGTTGACTTTATCCGTCAGGCATCCGTAGATCCTGATGTGCTTGCAATCAAGCAGACACTTTACCGTGTCAGCGGCAATTCACCGATCATTGCATCACTTGCGCAGGCGGCTGAGAATGGAAAACAGGTTTCTGTTTTGGTTGAGTTAAAAGCAAGATTTGACGAGGAAAACAACATTGTCTGGGCGAAAAAATTAGAGCAGGCAGGCTGTCATGTTATTTACGGTTTGGTTGGACTAAAAACACATAGTAAAATCGCATTGGTTGTGCGTAGGGAGGAAGACGGAATCCGCCGTTATGTGCACCTTGGAACCGGAAACTATAACGATTCTACCGCAAAATTATATACAGACTGTGGTATTTTCACCTGCGACGGAGCAATCGGAGAGGACGCGACGGCAGTATTTAATATGTTATCCGGTTATTCCGAACCGCTGTCATGGAACGAGCTTGCAGTTGCACCGATCTGGCTGCGCACGAAGTTCACAAAACTGATCCGCCGTGAGACGAAGCATGCAAAAGAGGGAAAACCTGCAAAGATCATTGCAAAAATGAATTCGCTCTGTGATCCGGGAATCATTGAATCCCTTTATGAAGCGTCTGCAGCAGGTGTTAAGATCCAGCTGATCGTCCGTGGAATCTGCTGCTTAAAAGTCGGGATCCCGGGGGTGAGCGAGAATATTGAAGTCCGTTCGATCGTTGGAAATTTCTTAGAGCACAGCCGGATCTTCTATTTCTTCAATGATGGAGAAGAGGAACTTTACATGGGAAGTGCCGACTGGATGCCGCGTAACTTAGACAGACGTGTAGAGATTTTATTCCCGGTATTAGATGATGAATTGAAAAAGCGCGTCAAACATATTCTGGATGTGGAGCTGGCAGATACTTTAAAAGCACATGTACTGCATGCTGACGGCAATTACGAGAAAGTAGACAGACGTGGAAAAGCAGCATTATCATCTCAGGATGTTTTCTGTAAGGAAGCAATGGAAGCTGTTCCAAAACCATCTCACGGATATCAGGGAAGAGTGTTTATTCCGGCAGAACCTGTAGAATAAATAGCATTACGAAAGAGCAGTTATTTTGTGAGGGAGGATGGGCTATGAATAATAAAATTTTATTTGCGGATTTGGATCGTACATTATTGTGTGATGATAAGTCGATTTCTGAAAAGAACCGGGCTGCAATACAGAAAATGTTAGAGCGTGGACACTATTTTGTTCTGGCAACCGGACGACCGGTAGAGTCAGGGAGAATTGTTGTGAAAGATCTTGGGCTGACCAGTCCGGGATGTTATATGATTGCCTTTAACGGGGCAGTGATCTATGACTGTGCGGCAGACCGTGTGCTTTATAAAAGTGCACTTCCAATCGAGGTTGCGCAGGAGATTTTTGACCGGGCGCATAAAGCCGGCATCTATGCGCAGACCTACAATACCGTAGACATTGTGACAAAGCGCCACACAAAAGAGCTCGATTATTATGTGGAACGCTCCCATATGTCCTACAAACTTACAAGAAGGATTTCAGATTGTCTGGATTCCGAACCGCAGAAAGTCATTTTGATCCGGTTAGAAGATGACGGAAAGCTGAAACGGTTTCAGAAGGCAAATGCTTCCTGGGCAAAAGGCAAATGCAATTCGTTCTTTTCCTGTAAAGAATATTTGGAATATTGTCCGGTTAACACGGACAAAGGAACCGGGGCACAGTATCTGGTGAAATTGTTAAATATTCCACATACCAGCACGGTTGCGATCGGAGATGAGCAGAACGACATTCCGATGATCCAATCCGCACACATTGGTATTGCTATGAAGAACGGGATCGATGATATCAAGAAAGCCGCTGATTATGTTACGGAAAATGATAACAATCATGATGCGATCGCGGAAGTGATTGAGAAGTTTATATTGTAATTAAAAGAACAAAGGCACAACTTATTCCAGATAATAGAAGAATAGTTGTGCTTTTGTTGTATAGATGAAATGCAACGTATTATATTTTCTTTGCTTGAATGGACTCAAGTACAGAATACGGAATATACAGATGTCCGCGTCCCTTGCCAAGTGCAATATCCGGTTTGTTTGAACCATGAAAATCCGAACCACCACTAATGAGAAGATGATTTTCTCTGGCAAGACGTTTCATCTGCTGTTCTTCTCCGGTGGTGTAGGTGGAGTAGATTGCTTCTAACCCGTCAAGTCCCGCCGGTTTCAGCTCATCGATCATTTTCTGGAGATTGGTGTTACTCAGGCCGTAGAGCAGAGGGTGAGCTAAAATGGCAGTACCTCCGGCTTCCTTGATGAGACGCACGGCATCGGTCGAAGCGACTTTCAATCTGCCGACATAGCAGTTGCAGTGGTCGCCGATATAGCGGTCGAAGGCTTCGCGGACACTCTTGATCTGACCATGTTCATACAGGAAACGTGCAATGTTGGCGCGTGTAATAACGCAGTCCGGATTTTCAGCCACCAGTTCTTCCATCGTAATGGAAAGCCCTTCCTTCTGAAGTGCCTCCACCATAAGTGCATTGCGCTCACTGCGGCATTTCCGGTATTCGGCTGTCTTTTTCAGAAGCTGCTCATTTTCGATATCAATATATAACCCTACGATATGGACTTCTTTTCCGTGATAATCGGTGGAGAGTTCAATGCCCGGTATCAGTTCAATCCCGGCAGAAGTTGCGCAGGGCATTGCTTTGCTGACACCTGAGCAGGTGTCGTGGTCGGTGAGTGCAAACGCAGACAGACCGGTGCGTTTTGCTTCAGTTACCAGTTCTGTGGGTGTAAAAGTTCCATCGGATTCGGTGGAATGTACATGTAAGTCGACAATTCTGTGATCCATAGTTTATGCCTTTCTTTTATAATTTCCCTGTGAATGATGAGTATCGTTTTAACTACAAAATTGACGTATTTTTTATTATCATTTTATTTACTGATATTTTGAAAAGTGATAAAATAATATATATCATATCGTTTGGTATAAGAAGAGTGTACTAAACAATAAAAAAATTTGCAAATAATTATGGATGAATGCTGAAAGGGGGACAAATTTGAAAAAATTTATTTTTGGTATAATTCTATCTGTCATTGGATTTATCTATTCATTTACCTGTTTTGTATACGCAGTTATAAATCCGTGTACTGTAAATGATCGAAGTGGTTTCATGATATCTCTTAGGGCAAATAATGTATTGATTCCGTTTTTGATTTCTACTTTTATTCTTATGATCGGTATACTGATTTGTGGATATGAGGCATATAGGAAAAAGTAAAAGATACAGAAAAAATTTACAAACTGTAAAAAATATACTTGACGAAACAAGTGTGTGTATGTTATATTATCAGAGTTGTTGAAAACAAAGTAGAGTATCCACTCTCACCGGAGCACAAATTTACAGTGTCTCATGGTCTAATACCTCAAACATCGCATATGCGTATTTGATTGATTGTGGATAGTCTGCCTATCCACTTTTTTTATGTGGAAGCATGAAAAATTATTTTGGAGGTGCAATACCATTAGCGAGTTAATGATTAATGAACAGATCAGAGACAAAGAAATTCGTCTGATCGGAGAAAACGGAGAACAGCTTGGCATTATGTCAGCGAGAGAAGCTATGAAGCTTGCTGAGGAAGCAGAACTTGACTTAGTTAAAATCGCTCCAACTGCAAAACCACCTGTCTGCAAGATTATCGATTACGGTAAGTATCGTTATGAACTGGCAAGAAAAGAAAAAGAAGCCAAAAAGAAACAGAAAGTGGTTGAGCTGAAAGAGATTCGCTTGTCACCGAATATTGATTTAAATGATCTGAATACCAAAATGAACGCTGCAAAGAAGTTTTTATCCAAGGGAGATAAAGTGAAGATCACTTTGAGATTCCGCGGACGTGAAATGGCTCATATGAATGCAAGCAAACACATTCTTGACGATTTCGCAGAAAGCTTATCTGACACAGCAGTAGTGGAAAAAGCACCAAAAGTTGAAGGAAGAAGTATCAGCATGGTGTTGGCAGAAAAGAAATAATTATTTTAAGGAGGAATCTATCATGCCAAAAATGAAAACAAGCAGAGCAGCTGCAAAACGTTTCAAAGTTACAGGAACAGGAAAATTAAAAAGAAGTAAAGCTTATAAGAGACATATCTTAACAAAGAAAACAACAAAAAATAAGAGAAATCTTAGAAAACCTGCAATGGTTGATGCAACAAACGTTAAGAATATGAAGAAGATTTTACCATACGCATAGGAATTAAGTAAGGAGGATTAAAAAATGGCAAGAGTAAAAGGCGGTTTAGGCGCTAAAAAAAGACATAATAGAACTTTAAAATTAGCAAAAGGTTACAGAGGCGCTAGATCTAAACAGTATAGAGTAGCAAAACAGTCAGTTATGAGAGCCTTAACAAGTTCTTATGCTGGTAGAAAAGAAAGAAAGAGACAGTTCCGTCAGTTATGGATCGCTCGTATCAACGCAGCAGCAAGAATGAACGGAATCTCTTACAGCCAGATGATGCACGGATTAAAAATTTCCGGTATTGATATCAACCGTAAGATGTTAGCAGAGATGGCAGTTAACGATGCAGCCGGATTTGCAGCACTTGCAGAAGTTGCTAAGAAAGCAGTAGCATAAGAATTTTTAAAACCCCAGAAATCTAGTGTTTCTGGGGTTTTCTGTATCATAATTTTACACCAATTTTTTGCATAAGGGCTTCTTGCAAAACCTGAGAGAAATTAATACCAAGAGCAACTGCTTCTTCGTTCAGCCATTCTGGAATACTCAATGTTTTTTTGACTGCTTTTGAGTTTGTGCGCTTTTTATAAGCAAGCATATCAAATTCTATAATGACACAGTATTCATCTTTATTAACAGCAATCTGGCTCAATTCAGAAGCAGCAGGAATAACCTGTTTTTCCAGTTCGCGGCTGGTGAGAGCGAGACCTAAAGCATCAACAGCCATTTCGTAAGCTTCCTGCATATTATCTCCCTGTGTCATGCATTCAGGTAAATCAGGAAATGTGATCCAGAAACCACCTTCTTCTGCTACATGGAAAATTGCTGGATAAAATAATTTATTCATAGAAATACCTCCGTTCATAGGGCTGGATTTATTTCAACCCAGCCTGTTTCAATATTGCCTGCTCCATCCCTTTTTTCAGGTCTTTGCAGTGATAAGGAACAATTACTGTTTTCCCAGTCAATGGGTTGGACATTTTTACGTGTGAACCATTCTGACTGATAACTTCGAAACCGTTCTTTTTGAGATATGAAATCATCTCTCTTGAAGTCATTGGCATCTTTTGTATCTCCTTTCCTTATCTAAAGATATTGTAACACGTAATAATACGTATGTCAATAAAAATGGGTGATACAGCGTTTTTTGTTTTGAAATTACAAATTATTTATGCAGATTCCGAAACTCCGACGGCGACATCTCTTTCATCTTATGAAAGGTTTTCGAAAAATAAAGTCCATTATCAAACCCAATTGAATTTGCAATCGCCGTCACAGAGAGGTCTGAATGCTCCAGCAGATAGCAAGCCTGTTTCATACGGAAATCCGTAAGATATTCCTTTGGAGACTGCCCAAGGACGGATTCAAAGGAGCGGAATAGCTGGCTTCTGCTTAGACCAACATAGGACGCAATATCTTCCACTGTAATAGGATAGGAATAATTGGAAGAAATATATTCGATTCCTTTCTGTACATAGCTGTTGGCGGAGTTCTGGGTTGTGTTGGAGGTTGCTCCGTGCATGAAAAGTGCGAGCATGGTATAAAGGCGTCCGGTCATTTCCACGGCGTGCTCAAATTCGTTTCCGCGTGCGTCATAAATATGAAGAATCTGCCTGTGAATGGATTCGCCCAATGGTGTGTGTTCGATGACAGGTCTTTCAGTTGAAAAGTCAGTCGCCTTTAAGATCATTGAGGCATCACTTCCGGTAAATCCTACCCACGCATATTCCCATGGATCAGACTCATCCGCAAAATACAGTACTTCCGTGTTCGGATATACCAGAAATGAATCTCCGGTGGAAAGCGCGAACATTGTATTTTTGATCTTATAATAGCCTTTACCGGAAATCACATAATGGATCAGGTAATGGTCACGGATTCCTGGTCCCCACTGATAAAGCGGATCGCATTTTTGGAATCCAACGTTATAGACTGACAGTGACACAAGTTCTTTTTCGGTCACTTTGTAGGAATTTTTATAATTTTGATTCATAAAAAAGATTCCCTCCCTGCAGCAAGATGAAAATTATAACAATCATAAACATTTATTCATAAAATAAAAAGAAATTTTTTGTATCATAAGATGTTGTATTTATATGTATTATATAGAGCATGAAATGAACATGCAACATTTTTACATATAATTTACACATTTTAGTCTATACAATTTCTGCCGGGTGCGTTAATATGTATCCATAGGAAAGGTTAATGAAGCTTCGCAAAACAAGGAGGATTATTATGGCAATTTTAGTTACAGGAGGCGCCGGATATATCGGAAGCCACACATGTGTAGAATTACAGAACGCAGGATATGATGTAGTAGTTTTAGATAACTTAAGCAATTCATCTGAAAAATCTTTAGACAGAGTAAAAGCAATTACCGGAAAAGATGTAAAATTTTACAAAGGAGATATTTTAGACAGAGATATCTTAAATAAGATTTTCGAAAACGAGCAGATTGACAGCTGCATCAACTTCGCCGGTCTGAAGGCAGTCGGCGAGTCTGTTGCAAAACCTTGGGAATATTACAATAACAATATTGCAGGCACTTTGACATTGGTTGATGTGATGAGACAGCATGGCTGCAAGAACATTATTTTCTCATCCTCTGCAACGGTATACGGTGATCCGGCGGAGATTCCAATCACAGAGAACTGCCCGAAGGGACAGTGCACCAATCCATACGGCTGGACAAAATCTATGTTAGAGCAGATTTTAACAGATATCCAGAAAGCGGATCCGGAATGGAATGTCATTTTACTCCGTTATTTCAATCCGATCGGAGCTCATAAGAGTGGAACTATGGGAGAAAACCCAAATGGTATTCCGAACAACTTAATGCCATATGTAACACAGGTTGCTGTCGGTAAATTAAAAGAACTTGGTGTATTCGGAAATGACTACGATACTCCGGACGGAACTGGTGTAAGAGATTACATCCATGTGGTTGACCTTGCAATCGGACATGTAAAAGCATTAAAGAAAATTCAGGAGAATGCAGGACTTTGCATTTATAACCTTGGAACCGGACATGGCTACAGCGTTCTCGACATTGTAAAGAACTTTGAAAAAGCTACTGGCGTTAAGATTCCATACGTCATCAAACCAAGACGCCCAGGCGATATCGCAACCTGCTACTGTGATCCGACAAAAGCAAAAGAGGAGCTTGGCTGGGAAGCACAGTATGGTATCGAAGATATGTGTGCGGATTCCTGGAGATGGCAGAAAAATAATCCAAATGGATATGAGGACTAATTAAATTGTAAAATCATAAAAAATGATTATAGTAGGGGTAACAGAATTCATATGTAGTGTGAATCTGTTACCCTTTTTTGATGAAACAATGGAGAAAATTTACTCCCTTTTCGGAATTGTGTACCTATGGGAAATGAGCTTATAAATATACATTGCAAACAGCAGACATCTATTTTATAATCGATACTTGTAGATGGAGGTAATCAAAATGAAAGAATATCAACATTTGATTGGAAAGATTATTGTCGCAGTGGCAATTATAGTTGCTGCAATCATTATAGCGCAGGCTATTGGTGGAGCAGGAGAAAGCATTCGTAGTGGCTTGCTGCAATTAGGGGATGCTCTTCGATAACTTCTAGTTTTAAAAAAAATCAGAAATTTGACGAAGGAGGTTGATTGTATGAAAAAGTTGATAGCATTAGTTTTAGCAGTGGTTTGTGTGCTTGGCTTGGTTGGGTGCAACAACAAGACAATCAATATTGATTTGCCTTTTGAGGTAGGTGATGTTGAAAATATAGAAATGTATCACTTTGTTGGAGTACCTGTGTCAGCAGAAAAGAAGGTCATTGTTGCCGAAGAAACCATAAAGAACTTGTATGATATGTTTGAGGGGCTATCCTTGGAACTCAAAGAGGTAGAGGAAACCGCTGGAGCAGAGGTAACCAGTTTCAGATTTAACCTTTCTGATGGAACAAGTTATGAACTGATTTATGGCTGCGATGGAGTAAAGAAAGGCAGTCTGAAATCTTCCACAGATAATTTTGAATACTTTACAAGTGCAGATATTAGCTCTTATTGGAGCAACACTGACTTAGAGGCAGTTCCCGTTGAAGAAAGCGAGTTGCCAAACTAAGCAGAACAATTCCAGGTTGAATAAACGTTAGGTAAGTTCAGATTCAATAAACCCATGTGTAAATATGCATTTTACTTAGAGTTTTAAGTAATGGGAACACTATTCCTAAAAGGGAGAATCATTTCTTTAATATTGCAGACATGATTAGAAGACAGGGCGGTGAACCAATAATGGTTTGCTGCCCTTTTCACAATAAAAGACAATGGTACAATGGATTTTTAACTTGTTGTATATGATTCTTTTATGCTAAAATACTTAACAGTGTGTATTTCATCGGATCTTGCAATACACAATTTATTGTAAAAACAGGAAAGAGGAAAATCATTATGGCATCAGAATTATTGAAACGAAGTGAAGTAAGAGAGGAAGATACATGGAAAACAAGTGATATGTATGAAAACACCGGGGCGTGGGAGAATGAATTAAAGGAGATTTCCGCACTCGTAGACAAGGCAGCTGCTTTCGAGGGGAAAGCAGCCGAAAATGCAGACAATCTTTTTGTTGTATTAGAGACACTTGCCAAAGCAGGAGAAAAAATCGAGAAAGCATTCAACTATGCAGAGCGCCTTTTTGACGAGGATCAGACCAACACCACACATCAGGCAATGTCCGCAAAAGTATATTCTCTTTATGCGGCAATGGGAAGCAAAACAGCGTTTGTTGATCCGGAGATCCTTGCAGCTTCCGAGGAGACATTAGAAGGTTTCTTAAAGGAAAAACCGGAATTAGAACTATACCGGAAACAGTTAGCAGAGATCCGCCGCTTAAAAGAGCACTGCCTTTCAGCAGAGATGGAAAAGCTGCTTGCAATGACAGCTGAGATGAGCCAGACACCGGCAGATACCTTTTCCATTTTAAATAACGCAGACCTCGTATTCCCGGAGATTGAGGACGAAAACGGAGAGAAAGTCCGCATTACCCACGGTCGTTACGGACAGTTTTTACAGTCTGCAGACAGACGTGTGCGCAAAGATGCATTTGAGAATTTATATCAGACCTACAAACAGTTCCTGAATACATCTGCAAGCCTTTACTGCGGTAATGTAAAGCAGCAGGTATTTCACGCAAAAGCAAGAAAATATACGTCCTCTCTGGAGTGCGCAGTTGATGCAAACAATGTTTCTTCCAGTGTTTATCACAATCTGATCAACACGGTGAACAGGAACCTTGACAAAATGCACCAGTATGTTTCCCTGCGTAAAAAATGCCTCGGTGTCGGGGAACTTCATATGTATGACATTTATACACCGATGATCGCGGATGTTGCAAAGAAGATTTCTTTTGAAGAAGCAAAAGAGACCGTATTAAAG
>OGXZ01000590.1_pt1 | contig 21520 bp, 13 predicted proteins | sample 1576431 | NCBI WGS metagenome assembly OGXZ01 (sample SAMEA3541590, study PRJEB24748) | human gut metagenome | biome: human gut; feature: human-associated habitat; material: faeces | place: China | collected 2012
TCGTTATTAGTTATTTGATAGTAGTCAATACAGAAAACGATGCGCCCCACACCTGGAACGCCACCGACCATGCGGCGAACGCGCGCAGATCCGGACCCGCGGCCTCCTTGAACGCGTCGAACGCGGCCTGACGCTCGACGGAACGCGGCACGTTGTACACAAGCTGCAGCGCCTGGCGCTTGTGCCACCAAGCGGAATTGATGTCGAGCGGCTCGATACTGTCGTTGGCTGGCGAGGCTTCCGCGTGCAGACGCGCCACTTCGGCCTGGTCCGCCTCGTTGAGTTCCGCATATTCAGCGATATCCTGCGGACGGATGTACGTCACATTGAGAAAACGACGCGATTCGGGAAGATACGGCGACGGCTCCAGCGGCGGCACCGGCGCGGTGGCGTGAATCGGGTTGATAAGCATGAAATCGGCATGCGATTTCGTTGCCGCGTCGGACAGCAGCAGCTTCAGATCGCCATAGTCGCCCACGCCCCAGGATTCAGCGGAACGGATGGAATACATCTGTGCCATCCAGCCCCAACGTTGCTTTTCCGCTACTGCTGGCGGCAGTTCGATGCGTGCCGGTGCGCAGATCAGCGCGGCTTCGGCGTGCAGCGGGCCGGCATCGACGGCCAGCGTGTGGTAGCCGGCGGGAATATCGTCCGGCAGCGTCAGTTGCAGCGAGCCGTCATCTGCGTTCGAGCCCGTCAGATACGCGGTCAGATCACCCGCATATTCCGTGCCGTCTTCCAACGTCAGCTTCAGCGCCACGTCGTTTCCTTTCGCGCGGATTGGCGTGACGGCTTCCTTGCCGATGAACTTCACGACGGTCGGCTCAACAAGTGTGTCTGCGATGCGCTGCTGGGTCGCCGCATAGGAGGCGGTGATCGCTTCGTCGCTGGATGCGTCCACGCCGAGTGCGGCCAATACGGAGACGAGCACTTCGTCGCGGATTTCCACATAGGTGCCGAGCTGGTCGATATACGACGTGGAAATGCCATTGAGCTTGGCGAGCTGGATAAGAGGCCGTGCGATGCGTTCTGCGCTTTCGGTCTGCTGGGTCTGTGTCATGGGTCCCTTCTTTCCGCGCCGTTTGTGACGGCTGACATGCTACATTGCTTGCGATTGCCGCAGCTTCGATGCTGGTGGCATTCGCACCAAAGATAACTATATCACGGTATGATATCGTTTTCAAAGCGTGTTTTGCGGTAAGAGAGTGTTGCTATATTGCGATTTTGCTCTAATTTCAGGAATATAGATAACCGGAATTGTTTTTCCATATTGACTATCGTTTGCAATACGAAGGCGCAGCGCTCCGCATTGCAAACGATTATTTCAACGGGGCATTGCTCGTCTGCTACTCGGCTTCGAGAATTGCAAAGCTTTGCAGACCTAGACGCAGCGAAGTGCCGCTAATTTCGTTTTCGCCGATGCTGAAAATCGTCCGATAACTACCATCTGGTAACTGCAAAGCTTTGCAATCGCGGCTTGGATTGACGGCTATGATCAGCTTCTGCAGGTGGGTGGAACGCTCGAAAACGAACACTCTATCGCGTTCGATTGCATGGAACGTAGCCCCCGACCGCAAGGCGTCGCATTCCCTCTTGACGTGGAGTATGGAGCGCACCGTATGCCACAGTGATTCGGCGTCGGCCTGCTGTGCGGCGACGGTCGGGGCGTCGGCGGACGGGTCGGCGGGCAGGTAGCTGCCACCGGTCACATCGCCAGCCCGAATGTCCGATTCTGCAGAATCGGACACGTGAAGTGCTCCGGATGCGTCGTTCGCACCCCACTGCATCGGTGTGCGCGAACCGGTGCGCACGTAGCCGCCTTCTTTGCCGGGCAGTGCGCGGTATCGCATGCCGATTTCGTCGCCGTAATACAGGAACGGCACGCCCGGCATCGCGAACAGCGTGCAGTATGCCAGGGCGATTTCGCGCTGCGACAGTCGCGGCGCCACGCGTGCGGTGTCGTGGTTGCAGGTGATGAAATTAAAATTTCCGTCGGCCGTTTCCGCTTCGCGCAGACGCGGCTCGTACTCGTCCAGGAATTCGCTGATCGGCGTGCCGGAATCGGCGTTGAAATAGCTCTTGTCGCCCTTGCGGCTCAACGGGTCGTCCACGTTGCGCAACAGCATGTTGTAGCCGTTGGGAACGCCGTCCCAACGCCAATCGAGATAGAAATCCATGTCGAAGCCGGCGGCCATCGACTCCTCTGGCCGTCCCCATTCCGAAACGAACGCGGCTTCGGGGAAGGCCGGGCGGATCCGGGCGAACATGTACTGCCAGGTGCGGATGGTGTAAGGCTTGCCCTCATCGTCCTTTTTGACGAGGCTGTCGGCCATATCCACGCGGAAGCCGTCTGCGCCACGGGAAAGCCAGAACCGCATGACGTCCACCATCGCGTCGCAAGTGGCCTTCGCGTCCGGACCAAGGGCTGGCTTCTGCCAGCTACGTTCGGGGTGCGCGAAACCGTAGTTGAGCGCCGGCTGGCATTTGAAGAAGTTCAAGATGTAGGTACCGTTGCGGGGCGATTCGCCGCCGATGAATGGCAGTCCGTCGCCACCGGAGATCCATGAGTCTGTCCAGATGTAGCGGTCGGAATAATTGTTTCGTTCGGCCTTGCAACTGCGGTGGAACCACTCGTGTTCCTCGCTGGTGTGGCCTGGCACGAGATCGAGGATCACGTGCATGTCGCGCCGGTGGGCGGCGTCGAACAACGCAATGAGATCGTCGTTGGTGCCGTAGCGTGATGCCACCTTTTTGTAGTCGCGCACGTCGTAGCCGGCGTCTTTGAATGGCGAGTCGAAACAGGGATTGAGCCAGATCGCGTTGCATCCGAGATCCTTGATGTAGTCCAGTTTTAAAGTGATTCCGGGGATGTCTCCGATGCCGTCGCCATTGGAGTCGACGAAGGACTGTGGATAGATTTCATAAAAAATTGCGTCGGCAAGCCATTTGGGGTGGGGGTGTTTCGCGGGGGAAAGCATGAGGGTGTGTCTCCTTGATGTTTCGCGGTTTGCGGTGTTTCTTTGAAACAATCATAGCGCTGAATTGCAAACGTTGGCAGAAACGTGCTACACTAACAAGCACTGATGCATTTTCGGTAGCCCCAATGCGGTCGGCAATCATCCGAGAAACGATGATGTGAACGTATGCAGGGTTTTGGTCCATACCATCCAACCGGAGATGTTGCAGAGCACAAGGATATGTGAGGAAAGGAAGATCAATGAAGATCGATTGGAAGAAGGCAATCGGACTTACTGCTGCTGTTGCCATGCTGGTTCCGCTCGCTGCGTGCGGCGGCTCCGACAATGGTGGAAGCGATAAGAAGGCCTCCGGCACCCAGAACATCACCCTGAGCGTCTGGGCTCCGCAGGAAGACCAGGCCAAGGACACCAACTGGCTGGGCAAGGTCGAAGAGAACTTCGCCAAGGCGCATCCGGAATACAATATCACGTGGAAGAATGACGTGGTCTCTGAAGGCGATGCTTCCAAGCAGGTCAGCACTGATCCGTCCGCGGCAGCCGATGTCTATATGTTCGCTTCCGATCAGTTGGGTGTTCTAATGGACGCCAAGGCCATTGGCCAGCTGGGCACCGACGCTGAGAAGCAGGTGAAGGAACAGAACGGCGACCTCGAAGTCGACTCCGTCACCGGCACCGATGGCAAGCTCTATGGCGTGCCGTACACCGACAACACGTGGTTCATGTACTACAACAAGTCCAAGATCACCGAGGATGAGGCCAAGGACTTCGATACCATCCTTTCCAAGGCCAAGGTCGCGTTCTCCCTGCAGAATTCTTGGTACATCAACGGCTTCTATGATGGCCTGAGCCTGTTCGGCGAGAAGGGCAATGATGCTGACGCAGGCATGGTCTTCCCGAAGGACGGCGCCGATATCACCTCTTATCTGGTTGATGTGGTCGCCAACCCGAACTTCTCCAACGACGATGGCGCTTCCGGCCTCGCAGCCATCAAGGATGGCTCCGCCGACGTGCTGTTCTCCGGTACCTGGTCCGCTAAGGACGTGAAGGAGGCCCTGGGTGACAACTACGCCGCCACCTCTCTGCCGACCTTCACCGTGAACGGCCAGAAGAAGCAGATGAAGTCTTTCGCCGCCACCAAGGCCGCTGCTTACAACCCGAACGCCAAGAACCCGAAGGCCGCCGCTCAGTTCGCGGCTTACCTCGGCTCCACCGAAGCTCAGAAGCTGCACTACGAGATGCGCGCCATCCCGCCGACCGACAAGTCCCTGTCCGACCTGACCACCGACGACATCGCAGCCAAGGCCCAGGCCGACACCATGGCCAACACCGCCCTCCTGCAGTCCGGTCTGTCCGGCATGAACGATTGGTGGACTCCGGCCGAAACCTTCGGCAAGGCCCTGGTCAACAAGGAAATCACCAAGGACAACGCTGCCGCCAAGTACCAGGATTGGGTCAAGCAGGCCGGTGGCAAGATCGCTGAGTGAAATCAGTAATCCTAAAAATCCAATAACTGAAGAATGCAGGTGGTTGGCACTGCCAAATCCCCCCAGCCATCCTGCAGCTTTGAGAGATGCTTCGAGTCGCGGTGTCTCTCTCCACTTTGCATAGTGGCTCACTCCTCCTCCGAGCTTTGCATTCCCGGGCAAGGTTTTTAAATTCTCCTTCCCCTTGTCCGGGAGCAAAGCTTTTTTTATCTTTCAATATCCATATGAGAGGGCAGTCGAAATGACAGCAACAACTCTTTCCCCACGGGAGATGAAGCGCCTTCGGAAGCAGGGTGCTGATTATGTTTCTCCGTCGCCTTACACGGTAAGGGCGGCGTTCCGGCGTGGTGACCTGTTCACTAAGCTTTCCGCAGTGGTGTTTGGTCTTGGCGATATCGTGCGCAAGCAGTATGTCAAGGGCATTGCCATGCTGGCGCTGGAAATCGCATACTTCGTGTTCATGGCAATCAATGGTGTGGACTATCTTTCCAAGTTGCCGACCTTGGGCACCAATGCAGGCGGCAAGAAGCTGGTCGACGGCTTCTGGGTCTACACCGAACCTGACCGTTCCGTGGTCATCCTGTTGTACGGTGTCGCCACTCTGGTTATCACCGCTGCCTTCATCGGCCTGTGGGTCATGTCCGTGCGCTCTGCATACAAGTCCCAGGTGCTGCTCGAGGAGAACGGCAAGGCTCCGAGCTTCATGGACGATGTCCGCGAGCTGCTCGATGCCAAGGCGCACGTTCTGCTGATGTTCCTGCCCACGCTGGGCATCGTCGTGTTCACCGTGCTGCCGTTGATCTTCATGATTTCAATGGCATTCACCAGCTATGACCACAAGCACCTCGTGCTGTTCCACTGGGTCGGCTTTGAGAACTTCGCCAAGGTTTTCTCCAACAGCGGCGGCACCGTTAACGCCGTACTGTTCGGACGTGTGCTGGTGTGGACATTGGTCTGGGCTTTCTTCGCCACCTTCCTGAACTTCTTCCTCGGCATGTTCGTGGCTATGATCATCAATCGCAAGACCACCCACTTCAAGGGTTTCTGGCGTGCCTGCTTCTCCATGTCCATCGCCGTTCCGCAGTTCGTGTCTCTGCTGGTCATGCACACCATGCTCCAGCCGCAGGGTGCGGTGAACCGCATGCTGCAGACGTGGGGTTGGATTGACGGCCCGTTGCCGTTCTTCACCAACGCCACTTGGGCCCGCGTCACCGTGATCATCATCAACCTGTGGGTCGGTATCCCGTACACCATCATGCAGATCACCGGTATTCTGCAGAACATTCCGGCCGATCAGTATGAGGCGGCGAAGATCGACGGTGCCAACTGGTGGCAGATCTTTACTAAGATCACCATGCCGTACATTATCTTCGTGCTCACCCCGTATCTGATCACCACCTTCACGGGCAATGTGAACAACTTCAACGTCATTTACCTGCTGTCCGGCGGCGATCCTACGCCATTGGGCGATTCCGCAGGCTCCACTGATTTGCTTATCACCTGGCTGTACAAGCTGACCGTGGACAAGCAGGATTACAATCTCGGTGCCGTGATCGGCATCATGACCTTCGTCGTGTTGGCCATCGTTTCGCTGATCACCTACCGCAATTCCGGCTCCTATAAGAATGAGGAGGCATTCCGATGAGCAACAAGCATTCCGCAACCAAAGTGGAAAGCCACGGCCTTCTGCACGACCAGAAGATCCGCCGTATCACCGGCGACGTGTTCGCCCACTTGTTCCTGGCCATTCTGGCCGTCATCTGGCTCGTCCCAATCGTATGGGTGTTCGCGGAGTCGTTCAATAAGAACACCGCCCCGTACACCAGCTCCTTCTTCCCGAAGGAGTGGACTCTGGACAACTATAGGGTGCTGTTCACCGACCGCAACGTGTTGGACTTCCCGAAGATGTTCGGCACCACGTTCATCATCGCCTGCTTCACCTGTGCGATTTCTCTGATCTTCGTGCTCTCTGTGGCATACTGCATGAGCCGTATGCGTTTCCGTGTGCGCAAGACTTTCATGAACGTTGTGCTGATTCTTGGCATGTTCCCGGGTATCATGGCCGTCACCGCCATCTACTTCATCTTGAAGGCCTTGGGCCTGTCAAGCGGCACCATGACTACCGTGGCGTTGATTCTCGTGTACTCCGCCGGTTCCGGCGCTGGCTTCTACGTGATGAAGGGCTATATGGACACCATTCCGACCTCGCTGGACGAAGCCGCCCTGCTCGACGGTTGCACCCGTTTCCAGGTGTTCCATAAGATCATCATCCCGATCTGCAAGCCCATGATCGTCTACCAGGCCATCATCGGCTTCCTGACCCCGTGGCTCGACTTTGTCATGGCCAAGGTGATCTGCCGTACGCAATCCAACTACACCGTGGCATTGGGCCTGTGGCTCATGCTGCAGAAGGAATATATCCAGAACTGGTTTGCCCGCTTCGCCGCGGCCGCGGTCGTGATCTCCGTTCCGATCGCCATCCTGTTCATTGTGATGCAGCGCTTCTATCAGGAGTCCATGTCGGGCTCCGTGAAGGGCTAAAGAAAGGCAAAGGATATGACGCTCGTAGACAGCTTCGCACAGCCGAACACGAGCGTCGCCGAACCGTTCCCGCTGTGTCTGGAACGGCCGCTGGGTGCCGTTGTTACTGAAACCGGCACCCAGTTCGCTCTCTGGGCTCCTTCCGCACAGAAGGTGACCCTGAGACTGTTCTCGCGTGGCTCCATGGGGGAAAGCGGCGACGCTCTGATTGGACAGTACACGATGCGTCCGGAATCCGATGGTTCCTGGACGTACGATTTCGCCGACAACATGCACGGCGTGTATTACGACTTTTTGATCGAACGCGATTGCGGTTCCGTCGACCGCATCGCCGACCCGTGGGCGCGCGGGGCCGGTGTGAACGGCCGGCGCAGCATGGTCGTGGACTTCAGCCGCACCAATCCGGATGGTTGGTACCGCGACCATATGCCGGACGTGCCGCTTGCGCAGACGGTGGTCTGGGAAACCCATGTGGGCGATTTCAGCAATGATCCCGCCGGCGGTTTCCCCGAATCGCATCGGGGCAAGTATCTGGCGTTCACCGACGACGGTACGTCTCTGGACGGGCATCCCGACTTTCCCACGGGCATCGCATATCTCAAGAAACTTGGCGTCACCGCGGTGCAGCTCATGCCGATTTACGATTTCGGTTCCGTGGACGAAGAGACCTGCGATCGCTACAACTGGGGGTACGATCCGGTCAATTACAACGTGCCGGAAGGCTCGTATTCCACCAATCCGTTCGACGGGTCGGTGCGCATCCGCGAAGTGAAGCAGATGGTGCAGGCGCTGCACAACGCCGGCATCAAAGTGATCATGGACGTGGTCTACAACCACATGTTCTCGCCCGATAATTGGTTTGAGCGGTCGGTGCCGGACTATTTCCTGCGCCGTAAGCCCAACGGCGCGCTGGCCAACGGATCCGGCTGCGGCTGCGATATGGCCACCGAACGCAAGATGTTCCGCCGGTTCATCGTGGAATCCGTGACGTTCTGGGCGCGCGAATACCACATGGACGGCTTCCGTTTCGACCTGATGGGTCTGATCGACGTGGACACCATGAATGCCGTGCGTGCTGCTCTGGATGAGATTCCCGGCCGTGGACGCGACATTCTCATGTACGGCGAACCGTGGTCCGCGGGCGCCACCGCGCCGCTGCCCAGCGACACCGTGCTGGCTGACAAGTCAGGCCTGTCGAAGCTTGACAGTCGCATCGGCCACTTCTGCGACACCACGCGAGACACCATCAAGGGCCATGTGTTCTTCTCGGACCGCCCGGGTTATGTGAACGGTGGCATGCACGAGAACGTAGCGGCTGCGCGTGAGGCCGTGGACGCGTGGCGTCGCGGCAAACATTCGGAAGGAGTGGCAGGCCAGGTCATTCAATACGTGTCCGCGCACGACGACCTCACGCTGTGGGACAAGTTGTGCGCGAGCTTTGCGGCTGGTTCGTTGGGCAGCACCGTGGCCGAAGGCGTTAACGAAAATACCGTGGATGTGCCAAAAGTCATGTATGACGCCGATTTCTCGGCGGAAGGGCTGGCCGGTGTCGGTCCGCAGATTGCGGCCGCGCTGACCGACGTGATGGACGCCAACAAGCTGGCTGTGGGTATCACGCTTACCTCCGCTGGCATCCCGTTCATGCTGTCCGGCGAGGAGTTCGCACGTACCAAATTCGGCAGCTCTGATTCTTACGATTCCGCCAAAGAGCTTAACTGGCTCGATTGGAACCGTGCATGGCAGAAGCGCGATTTGATTGAGTATTACGCGAAGTTGATTGCATTGCGCAAGTCTGATCCACAGTGGTTCGACGGCAATCGCAATATCGTCGATACGGAAGGCGACGAACTCGTGTTCCGCGTCGGCGATTATCTGATGGCCGCCAATCCAAGCAGACACGTCGGCGTTATTGACGTGGCCGTAACGGGTTTGGAACCGATTGACGGAATACGGAGATACTGGTGTGGTCTCGGCTCGTCCGTCAGTCCGATGGAAGGCAATGTGAGCGCAGGTGATGGCGATTATTTGATTGTTCCACCGCATACGTTTGCAATCTGGCGGTTGCAGTAATACTCTCAGTAGGGAAGCTACAAAACGGCGACCGCAAAGCTGCGGTCGCCGTAACCGATACGGCAATGGGGCCGGAAAACCAGAAAGGATACGAGAAGTGGGAGCCGGAGCTCATAATCCACGATATGAGGTGGTATTTTTCGACCTCTACGGGACGTTGATCGACATTCGTACAGACGAACAGAGCGAAACCGCCTGGCAGGCGCTATATGACTGCGTTTGCGAACTGGGTGCCGACTACGAATCGGTCGACGAAATGCGCGAACGCTTCGAAAAACTTGAGGCCCGCGAAATGGTCCATCAAGCCGATCGTGCAATCGTCCGTAACGGATGGGATGAATTCGATATCCTGCCGGTCTACCGGTCGCTGCTGATGAACCGTAGTGAGGAGGCTGAAAAGAAACTGGCACTGTCGCAAGCCGCGCTGAAAGCCGCATGGGCGTTCCGGCAGGGCAGCACCAGCATGATCCGCCTGTATCCGGGCGCACTCGACATGATCGAAGCATTGCAGGAGGCCGGCGTCGTCGTGGCGCTGCTAAGCAACGCACAAGCCTGCTATACTCGCCCCGAACTGGAAATGACCGGCTTGGCGAACGTACTGGACGACGTGATTATCTCCAGCGAAGAGAAAATCCGCAAGCCTGCCCGCGACTTGTACATGTTGGCTCTCGACCGCGAGTTCGTAATCGCAAAAAACGCGCTCATGGTGGGCAACGATGAAGCAAACGATATTATCGGAGCCAATTCCGCCGGTCTCGACGCAGCATACTTCCGTACGGAAATTTCGCCGATGAGCGACCCGCCCAAGTCGGAGCATGCGGTATGTTCGTTTACCGGTGCCGACTACGACGGTCTGCTGAAATTCGTGCTGAACGCGTGAAACGCGCGTAGGTTGCGTCTTGGGCGTACTGGGCGTCTTGGGCGCACGAAAGGCCGTATGCGGAACTGAGGAGGACATATGGAAAGCTATGTCGAGCAGGGTGCTGGAGCTGATTCGATTGAACAGATCGGATTCGGCGGCGCTCGCCGTACCAAGAAGAAGCACCGCGGACTGACGGTGTTCCAGCTCAAGGTCATCGGCGCTGTGGCGTTGGCTCTGTCAGCTGGTAGCACCACCATTGTGCCGCTGTTTTTCGGTTCCGACGTCAATAATATGACGTCGCTGACGGCGATGGTCTTAAGCGAGGTCGTATCTTGGTTTGCTATTCCGATTTACGCGTGGCTGCTGGTGCAGGGTTTCCGTGAAACACATAGTCGCGTCGCGTACGGCCTGCAGCTGTTCATCCTCGCCGTGGTGTGTGAGGTGCCGTACGACCTCTGCACGTCGCATAAGGCTTTCGATTTTGGCTCGCAGAACCCTGTTTTCGGTCTGTTCATCGCGTTCGTTGTGCTTGCCGTGTTGGATTGGGTGGCGGCGCGCTACCAGAAGTCAATGAAGATTGTGCTGTCGGTCGGTCTGGTGTTGATCGGACTGTTGTGGGATCTGCTGCTGCGCGTCGGCCTGCGCCAGCATATGATGAGCGTCGGCTCGGTGACGCTTGGTTTCGTGCTGATTTTCACGTTGATGCGCCAGCATGAGAATTCGATGATGTTCACTGCCGGCCTGTTTGGCGCGGTGATGATGATTATGCCTGGCATTGGCGTTGCATTCGTGCATTATTACAACGGCGAGTTGGGTTATAAGCGGCAGTGGACGAAGTGGGCTTTTTACGCGGCTTATCCAGTTATTTTGATATTTTGTGCTATTGGTGCAACATTAGCGTGATTTTTGACAACGTTCGCAGTATAATAGTAGCAATATGGGAGAGCATTGCCGCTCGGGCAAGTGTTTCCAAGGCTGGGAACGTTTGTGATTATGATGCAGAAACCGCAAAGGGGTTGAGAGATGGATAGAGCAGGCATTCGCGAGGTGGCCAAGGCCGCGGGTGTGTCGATTTCCACGGTGTCGCGCGCGTTCACGCGTCCGGAACTGGTGTCCGAACGTACACGTCGCAAGGTGCTGGAAACTGCCGACAAGCTTGATTTCAACATCTCCCGTTCCGCCACGTCGCTGAAATCCGGCCAATCGTACCGTGTGGCGATGCTGATGAATGAAGAGATCACTAGCTGGTTCAATACGGAAGTGTTCGCTGGAATCGAATCCGTCATGCATAATGCCGGGTATGACGTATCGCTGTTCCAGCATGTCGACACCGCCGAAAACCGCCGCGACTTCTTCACGAATCTGCCGGTCCGCCGCAACGTGGACGCCGTATTCGTGACGTCGTTCGGCGTGGATCCGAAGGAAATCCAGCAGCTCAAGCGCATCCACGTGCCGATCATCGGCATCAATACGCCGACGCAAAACGGCTTCGACGCCACCATCTCCATCGACGATGAGGACGGCATGTTCACCGCCGCCCAGCATCTGATCAATCTGGGGCACAAGAATATCGTGTACGTGTGCTCCGATGCGGTCGATTCCATTAATTCCTCCATCGATGCGCGAGGACAGGGCTTCATCCGCGCCTGCAAGACGATGGAGGCCTCCCATGACTTCAAGTGGCGCGTCGTCTCTGTGCCGCGTGGCAAGACCTTCGCCGACTCGGCGTTGACCGCGCTGCTTGCGTTGGACGAGTTCCCGGACGCGATTTGCTGCCAGATGGATATGATGGCGATTCCGCTGGTGTTGCGTTTGGAACGTTACGGCCACCACACGCCGAGTGACTATTCGATTATCGGCTTCGACGATTCGCCGTACGCCGACACTGTGAGCCTGACCACCATGCGCCAGGATCCGTATGCGATGGGTCGCGCGGCCGCGCAGAAGGCCATGAAGCTTATCGAAGGCGAGCCGCTTGAGAACGCGCATGAGATTGTGCGTGCACAGCTCGTGCTGCGCGGCACCGATTCCGTGTACGGCACTGGCCGCTGAGAGCCGAGTCTCATTGTCCTTCTGCAGCCCGTCAATGCCGACGGGCTGATTGTGATGGCCTGGGGTGGATTGATAAGGGATACCCCCACTGTAGTCACGGTGTGTGGCATACGTTTTCAGGAAAAAATGAAACAATTTGCAGTGATGTGTTTCATGACACGCCAATCGGGGGCTGATGAATGATGAATTTCATTCAATGATCAGCATGTGTTTTTGATTTTGCAATCGTTGACAAACCTTTGAATATCAGGCTTTAAAGCGTTGTCCCCGTGAGAGGGGACGAAAAAACGTATCGGGGGAGGGGGTGTGGGTTCTTTCTGTTTCATTTTGTTTTCATAACTGCAAAGGTTATCATAGTAAACCGTAGGTCAGAGAAAAAGGGAAAACAGAGGTTTCCGGCTGTGTTGCCGGAGATGGGAACAGCGCAGAAGCTATACGTAAAACAGAAGTGATAACGGCATTATGCAAAGGATATCAACCCTCGAGTTGAGGGACTCAGAAGGGTGAACACTTTGCGGATAGGGGACAAGATGAGGCAATGGCGTAATGGTGTCGGCAACGCACCACGACACTATGCAGGAACGCGATCGGCAACCGGTCGCGTGCTTTCGCGTACCCGCTCCCTGACCGCCGCCGCCATAGCGGTAGCCATGATGGCCACCGTAGCAGTAACTTCCCTCCTCCCCACCTACAATGCCAAAGCTGACGAAAGTCGCAATGACGGCGCAATCTGCACACCTACCACAGAACCGTTAGGCGATCAGACCTCCGGCAGCGGTAACGATGAAGGTATCGCTACTTTCGTTGGCGGTGACATGTATGTAGGTGGCAAGAAGTCGGGCATTACTTCTGCCAATAACAACAATGCGCCTGAGGGTTCTTACGCTGTTGAGGCCGAAGGCTTGACCGCTGTGAACGGAAAGCTTTTGCTTCATCCAATGAAGCAGGCTTGGAACATCTGGAATAAGGATGGCTCATTCAATCGTTCGCGTGGTTTTCGTTGGGGCATCGTCGGTTTTGGTTCGCAGTTCCGTCTGAAGGACGGTTCGACTGTGCTTTCGGTTGGCGGCAATAGCACCAATTCCGAGTTGAATTGGTTCGGTGGTGCTCAGGGCTGGACGGATGACGCTAATCAGGGATCCAGCTGGCTTGGAACCGGAGCGGGGAATGGCGCTACCGGCGAGACGAATGACCATAACTTTAACGCGAACATTGCTGGTAATCAGACCACAGTGCAAAGCCGCAACACTTGGAAGAACGGTGAACAGTATTCCGTGTACGACATGGGCGGCAACGGCAAAGTCAACTGGAATCAGAGCAACACCGTTATTTCCGGAGTGAAGAACCCCTCGACGGGTTCGGATTACACATATTCCGAATATAAGAATTATGTGACTACGCTGTCTGGCAAGCTCGCGAAGATTTCCTCCAGCAACACTGTTACGAAGGGCAATGAGGATAATTACACAGGCAAACGTTATTCATACAGCTACAACACTTACGCAAACAACGTTTACCGGTTCGATATTGAGAACAACTCCCGTCAGACGGAAATCACGCTGACCGGCGATGGCAAAGACGAGTTGCAGGTGTTCAATTTAGACGCATCAAAGCTGAATAGCATTGGTGATGCCGGCGTGGTGTTCAACTTCAAGAACATCTCCGACAATGCTTCGGTCGCCATCAACATCAACGGTAATGGCAATGATGTGAAGTTCCGTAATGGCTGGCAGTTCAAGTGGAACGACGTTGATATCTCCGACGGCTACGTCATGATGAATTCGACGGGCACAAACCGCTACAACAATACGCATGGGCAGGAGTACGTCAAGCGCGCAAGCCAGCTGATGTGGAACTTCTATAACACCAATACCCTTACGATTCTTGGTGGTAAGGGGTCGGGGCGCATCAACACCGGCTGGTACAAGGATCGGAAGCATGGCGACAAGGAAGACTGGTATGGCGTCAATGTAACTGATGATCCGTCTGCCGCATGGATGGGTTCCGTTATGGTAACGGGCAATGATTTTGGTGCCAAGGGCAATTTCCAGTCGCATGTCTCCACTAATGGTCGTGTGTGGACTACTGGCGATTTTGAAATGTACAACAAGGATGTCGTTACCACAAACAGCGGCAATTTCGTCAACGCCGAAGGCAAATATTCCACCTCTGCAGTGGATATGGATCAGGAACGTCATAACCTGTCTTGGTATGGGCAGATGACCACCTCCTGCGCCGCAATCAAGTGGGATAAGGTCGATGCCGAGGGCAAAGCCCTGAAAGGTACTTCGTGGACGGTGTACGGCACGAGGGATAATGCCATGAATGGCACGAACCCCATCACCACGGTTGCCGATGGCGGCTGGAATGATGCGGATGATGCGGATAACGGTAGCGTCACTTTGGGCAGTCTCGCAAAGAAGGCCACATACTACCTGAAGGAAAGCGGTACCGGCAGCAGCCAGTATGCGTTGAACACGAACATCTATCGCATCGTCACGCACGACAGTACGGATACCGTTTCAACCATCGACAAGGTGTACAGCGCTACTGGCGCTGAAATCACCGATGACACCGCCAAGCAGCTGCACAATGGCGCCATTGTCAACGTGAGTGCCGGTACTTCCATCGCATGGTCGAAGGTTGACGCAGAAGACCAGAACACGTTGCTCGCGGGTTCCACTTGGGAATTGACCAAGAAGGGCGATCCCGACCAGTCGTGGACTATTACGGATGATGATTCCGACAGCGAAATCGCAAACATCGTGGTCAAGATCAATGAAACTGAAGTTAGTTCGTGGAGCTTCACGAATTCCACTCCGGTAAGCATTTCTTATGTTGCCGTGGATAAGGATGGCAAGGAGCTCGCCACGAAGGTGCAGTGGAAGTCCGAAAGCCCTGCCGTTGCAGGCATTGCCAGCGATGGCACGCAGTTGCAGCCGTATAGCAACGGCACTACGAACATCGTGTTCACGGCCGGCGACAAGACTGTGACGTTCCCGGTTATGGTAACCGGCGTAACCGTGGTGGGCTCGGTCAGCATTGACAAATACACCGAAGGTCAGGAAATCAGCTTGGAACAGGGCAAGACCATGACGCTGACGGCTACCGTGGCGCCTGAAGGCAACACGGTGAACTGGACTTCGAGCAATACGGATGAGGTTTCCGTAACTCCTACGACCGGCACCATTGTCAGGGTGACCGCCAATCGGGTGACCTCGGGCTATGTGACCATCACCGCCACCGAGCAGCATAGCCGGGAGAAGGCCACCCTGAAGATCAAGGTGACGGAGCCGATGGTTTCCGTGTACTTCAAGAAGTCGAACGTGCAGTGGAACGACTATTGGCTGAAATATAAGAAGAGCACGGACAGCAATAACTGGAGCGGCGATGTGCAAAGTTCCAGCGCGTGCGGTGACTATGTGCGTTTCCAGCTGCCGAAGAGTTCTGTTACAACAAATTACCAGTTCTATCTTGGCAATGCTAAAGGGTTCGATCTGCCCAATGACGATAAGTACACCGCCGCGGATCACGGTATGTTTACCTTTACGGGTAAGGATGTTCAGGTTGTGGAGGCGTGGAATGATTTCCAAAAAGAAACAGTCCCCTCCGGCTGCACGGTGACCAGCGCATACGTGGAGAATCGTTCCCATCGTTCCGCGGTGAAGAATGCAGTGTTCTACGATCAGCCGGTGGTGCGCGCTATTACCAACACGACTGCCAAGGCAGCTGACACGCGGCAGGATGAGGATCCGAAGGGCGGCCAGTTCAAGGTGTCCGATCTTACGAATGGCACCTACACGCTGAAGGAAATCAACGCCCCGAACGGTTTCGACGCCAGCAAGGCGAAGACCTACACCATCGTTATCAAGAATGGGCAGGTCACGAGCTCCGATCTTCCCGAAAAGGTCGAGAACCCGCGTCTTACCGGCAAGGCGACCTGGCAGAAGACCGACGATTCGAGTGAACTGAAGCTGCTGGCCGGTTCCGAATGGAAGCTGTACAAGACCAAGAACTTCTCGTGGGACGCCAACGGCAACGCCGAATACACGGAAGGTGATAGCGCCACGCCTATCGCAACCATCAAGGATTGCGTGAATAGCAGTGAGAAGACCTGCTCCGCGCAGACGGAATGGTATACGGATCGTGATGGCGACGCCGGTAAGTTCTCCATCGTTGGTCTTGAGTGGGGTGAATACCAGTTAATCGAGTCCAAGGCTCCTGACGGGTACAACATCGATACGACTCCGCACGTGTTCCGCATCGGGCCGGCCGAAGGCGCGAACGTGAAAGGCACGTGGTACACGTCTTCCGGTTTCAAGCCGGAGACTACCGCCGACTATCAGAAGTCTGCCGCATTCACCGTTGACGGTGGTTCCATTACCAACACCCCCGGCGTCGTTCTGCCTGGTACAGGCGGCGAGGGAGTAAACAAGATGTACGCTGCGGGATTCCTCGCAGTGGCGATTGCCGTGGCCGGTCTGGCCTTGAGCCTCAGGAGGCGGCAATGATGAACTCGTCTAGGGCAGGGGGGCTGGACCGTAGCGTAGCGACCCAATGCCCACTAGGCAATAACTGAACACACATAACTGAAGATTCAAGATTTCAAACAAGAAAGAAAGGGAGAACAATGAATAAGGTTCTCAAAGGCCTCGTCGCTGTGGCAGCCACCGCGGCAATGGCCGTCGCCGGTTTCGCCGGTGCCTCCACCGCCATGGCGGCTGAAAACAACTACGACATCACCGTGCCGACGACCGACACGCACACCTACTCCGTGTACCAGGTCTTCACCGGCGATCTGAGCGAAGGCACGCTGAGCAATATCAAGGCCGGCCAGAACTTCAACAAGAACAATACGGCGAACAAGTCCGCTGCCGATGCTGCTGCTGAGATTGCTCAGGGTACTTATGCTGACAACACGGCAAAGCTGGCAGCCATCACCCCGTACGTTGATTTGGCTGGTACTGCCTATGGCGAGGTTTCCGCCAAGATGGCTTTGTCCGCTCCTGCTGGCTACTACCTGCTTAAGGATAAGGATGCTGTGACCGGCAACGACGCGGCAACGCTGTTCATCGTCCAGGTCAACGGCCCGGTGACCGTGAACCGTAAGGCCGACAAGCCGACCTTCGAAAAGAAGGTCAAGGACGTCAACGACTCCACTGGTGATAAGACCAACTGGCAGGATTCCGCCGATTACGATGTGAACGACGAAGTGCCGTTCCAGCTGACCGCTACCCTGCCGACGAACGAAGCAGACTTCGCAGCCTACAAGACCTACAAGCTGGTCTTCCACGATCAGCAGTCCGCTGGCCTGACCTTCAATAAGAAGTCCGTGGTCGTCAAGTACGGCGACAAGACTCTTGGCGCTGGCTCCTACACTGTCACTGAGAATCCCGAAGATAAGGACACCTTCGACATCACCATCGCTGACGCGAAGGCCGTCAAGGATGCTGAAGACAACGCAATCACCGTTGCCGCCGGTGGCAAGTTCACCGTCGAATACACGTCCACGCTGAACGAGAACGCTGTGATCGGCTCTACGGGCAACCCGAATGAGGCTTCCCTTGAGTTCTCCAACAACCCGAATGTTGGCGGCGAAGGCGAAACCAGCAAGACCACGACCGACAAGGTCATTGTGTTCACCTACCAGCTGGACATCAACAAGACCTTCAACGGTGGCACCCCGGCTGAGAACGATCTGCCGAAGTTCAAGCTCTACAAGTTCGATAGCACCACGAACGATTACACCATTGACCGTGGCGAGGTGACCATCACCAAGACCGAGGGCGGCAAGTACACCGCTTCCTTCAAGCGCGTTGATGACGGCAAGTACAAGCTCGTGGAAACCAAGACTCCGGCAGGCTTCAACACCGCCGCCGACACGCTCTTCGAAATCACCGCTGACCATGACGTCGAGTCTGACAACCCGCAGCTTACGGTGCTCAAGATCAACACCACTGCCGGCAACACCACTACCGGTACGGTTACCGCCGATGTTGTGAACCAGAAGGGCTCCAACCTGCCGTCCACCGGTGGTATGGGCACTGTGATGCTGTACGTGGCTGGCATCGCCGTGTTCGTGCTTGCTGGCGCGACCCTGGTGATGGCTCTGCGTCGTCGCAATGCCTGATCCTCCGGATTCCATAAGAATCTGAAGTAACCATGCAAAACCCGTGAGCCGCGTTGACGCAAGTCAGCAGCGGCTTACGGGAATCGCAATACATAATTTAAAAACTGAAAATTAAATAATAACTGAACCCACATATGCTGGGCTGGACCACCTCAATCCCTTGTACACTGCCTAATTTTCTTGAGTATCCAGCCTGGCTCCATATATTTTCCGGTTTGCCGTTGGGGGGCGAATCAAACATGCTTACTTTCCAATCCACAGAAGAGGGGTCGGCAATGAAGGAACGCACGATCGCAAGCCGCGTCATCGCCGCATGCTGCGCAATCGCCGCCACATTCGCCGCGGCAGCCTGTGCATTCACTACTCGCGATGCCGTCGCGGCTCCAACAACAGACTCTGCCAGCGGCAGCATCGCCATTTCGTACCACCATAAGAGCTCGGACTCCGAAACTGGCGACGATTCTACCAACTTCGCCATTTCGGACGCCAGCTTCAACCTCTACAAAGTCGGGCAGATCCCGGCAAGCGGCGGCGCCACCTTCGAACCCGTCGCACCGTTCACCGACTCCACCGCCTACCCCGTCGACTGGTCGAAGATGACCGGCAAGGACGCGCAGGTGTGGCGAGACATGGCCAATACGCTCGCCGGACTCATCGCGGTGAACAAACCCGACGCCACGGCAACCGGCGTCACCAACGCTTCCGGACACCTGACCTTCACCGGACTGTCCGACGGCTTGTACCTGGCCGTGTCCGACAGTGTTGACGTGAAGGTCACCAACGCTTCCGGAAAGAACCAGACATGGACGTGCTCTTCCGGCAGTATGCTCGTCGCAGTGCCCGAAGACGGCGTCTCCGGCGGGTCGCGTGTGCTGAGTATCGAACCGAAAACCGAATGTGTGGCGCAACCGCCGAAAACCGTGGAACGCACTGTGCGCAAAATCTGGAATGACCGGAACAATTCCGACGGCAAGCGCCCCGAATCCATCACCGTGAAACTCCTGCGCGACGGCGAGCCCGTGGAAAACGTGAAGCTGAACGAGTCCAACAAGTGGACGCATTCGTGGACGGATCTCGACGCGGACCACGAATGGACCGTGGTCGAAGCGGCGGTGCCCGACGGCTACACCACCATCTCCGATGTGGAAGGCGACTCCACTGAAATCACCAACACGCACACGCCACCCACCACGCCGGACCAGCCGCACACCGGCGCCGACGTGCAGCAGGCCGCTTGGATTGCCGTGGCCATCTTGGGCGCGGGCTTGGTGCTGCTGATCGTTGCCAAGACGGCTTTGCGGAAGCGGGCGTAGCATAAATAACGTGACGGATGAATCGGACGCCAAGCCAGCTGCGCAAGTCGAATTGGATGCGCAGGTTAAACCGGGTGCGCAGGTTAAACCGGGTGCGCAGGTTAAACCGGCTGCCAAGCATAAGAAATCGAATGCGCTGCTCAATGTGATGATTGCCATCTCCGCAATCGCCATGATCGGTGCGCTGGGTCTCATCGCGTATCCGACATTCAGCGACTGGTGGAACCGCATGCACCAGTCATACGCCGTAGCAGGCTACGTGGAACAAACCAAAGACATGTCCGGCGCCGAACGCAAGGCCATGCTGAAAGCGGCGCACGAATACAACGAACGGCTCGCCGCGAACGGCGATCGGTGGCACATGACCGACGCGCAGAAGCGCGAATATGATGAAACGCTCGACGTGACCGGCACCGGCATCATGGGATACGTGACCATCCCGCGCATCAAAGTGAAACTGCCCGTCTATCACGGCACAAGTGACGGCGTATTGCAGATCGCCGCCGGACATTTGGCCGGCACATCGCTGCCCGTAGGCGGAGCGACCACGCACGCGGTGGTCTCCGGGCACACCGGCCTGCCGTCCGCGCGACTGCTCACCGGCCTCGACGAACTGAAAAAAGGCGACACGTTCGCATTCCACGTGCTCGACCAAACGTACACGTACAAAGTGGACCAGATCTCAGTGGTGCTGCCGAGCGAAATCAGCAAACTGAATATTGAGTCCGGGGCCGATTACGCGACGCTGATCACGTGCACGCCGTACGGTGTCAACTCACACAGGCTGCTCGTGCGAGGGCACCGGATTCCGAACCCCAAAGTGCCAGACAAGACGCAATACGACGAGCCGGGCGAAATGACAGCCGTGGCGGCTGCGGTGATCGGACTGCTCGTGTTTGTGGCTGGCTGCGCTTTTGTGGGGCTCGCGCGGCTATGGCGACGCTCCTGGATTGTGCGGCACGGGTTGTGCGCCGGGGCCGGCGCGCGCCATTCGTCTGGTGTTCGGGGGTAGTGTCTAGCCTAGCGCCGCCGCAGGCCGGTGACATCGCTTCTCCGGTGTGCGGGGGTGTGCGTCTGGTCGTGCTCGGTATGTGGTGCGTGGTGTTTGTGTGCTTGTGGTACGTGTTGCGTTTCAGTGTGTGTACTTGTGTTTGCGTGCGTGTGCATGTCTGATGTTGCGCAGGGGTGTTGTTGCGGTGCGCATATGGCCTGAATCGTGCTGAAGCATGGGTTGTGAGCGGATGGGGGTATTATTCGGCCTGTTTCGGACGCTTTTGATGCCCCTTTTGCTCATGACTTGCGGTTTTGACGGTTTTGGCGCGGTTGTGAGCGGATGGGGGTACGATTCTGGATGTTTCGGGCTGTTTTGATGTTGGGTGGCCTCCCCTTTTGCTCACGACTTGTGAGTTGGGCTGGTTTTGCTTGTCTGTGAGCGGATGGGGGTGTGATTCGGGCTGTTTTGGGTGCTTTTGATGCCCCTTTTCGCTCATGACTTGCGATTTTGTCGGTCCGCGCGCGGTCGTGTGCGTACGGGGGTGTGTGCAATGGGTCTTGCGCGGGTGTAGGCGCGCGGGTGTGCCGGTGTAGGCGTGGGTGTAGGCGTGCGGTCGTGGTTTTGGCTGGGTATCTGGCTTATAGATGGCGGATTCGGCCGGGCGTCCGGTGGTATCTCGCTTATAGGTGGCGGGTCGGTTTGGGCAATAGGTCGTTAGGGGGTAGCATGCATACCCCCTAGATGTCTTGTTTCCGCAAGGGGCCGCCATCTATAAGCGAGATACCATCCGTCGATCCCGCGAATCCGCCATCTATAAGCGAGAAAGCGCGTGAACCGGGCGCTGCGGCGGCGAAATCGCAAAATTATGGAATCGGCTGATTGCTGCGCGCGGCAGGTGGGTAGTATCGGGCGCGGAAGACGTGGAAGGAGCTGCCATGTGTGATGAAGGGGAAACTGCGGATCAGGCGGATGCCGTACGAACGGAATCGCAAAAGATGGAATCGCGAGCGGGGGAGACGGCGCTTGACGGGTCGGCGCGCAGCATCATCGTGCTGATTGTGGTCGGCATGTTGGTGGGGGTGCTGTCAGGCATGTT
>OGXZ01000594.1_pt1 | contig 21481 bp, 17 predicted proteins | sample 1576431 | NCBI WGS metagenome assembly OGXZ01 (sample SAMEA3541590, study PRJEB24748) | human gut metagenome | biome: human gut; feature: human-associated habitat; material: faeces | place: China | collected 2012
TAAAACAACTTTAGAATAAGATATAGAATATGTACGTACAGCATCACCAACACCAAAACTTTATAGTGAAGAACAAATACTAGCCTTTAAAAAACTTGCGGATACATTACATCAATATGATTGTAAAGTGGCTTTACAAATATTCCATCCAGAATATGATGTTCCTGGTGTTGGAAAAATGATTATGGAAGCAGGAATAGCTCGTCAAAATGCAGCTCAAGCAAAGGCAGAAGGAAATGAAGAAGAAGCTTTAAAACAAACAGAATTAGCACAAAAGCTTACAAAAGATGCTTATGCTAAATTACATCATGATATGCAACATTTTGTAAATGAAGCAACAGTTGAACAATTAAATCAAATTAAAGAAAGTATTGCGAGTTGTGCGCATAAAGCAATGCTTGCTGGTATTGATGCGATTGAAGTTCATGGCGATCGTTTGTTAGGTTCTTTATGTTCCGAAGTATTAAATCATCGAAGTGATGTATATGGTGGTTCTTTTGAAAATAGAATTCGCTATGCTTTAGAAGTTGTTAAAGCAATTAAAGAAGCAGCACCTGATTTAACAATTGAATATAAACTTCCAATTATTACTTTAAATAAAGATGGAAGTTTAAGAGGTAAAGGTGGTTTAAAAGAAGCTGAAGGAATTGCTTTTGCGAAAAAACTAGAAGAAGCAGGCGTTGACATGATTCAAGTAGCTCAAGCCAACCATACAGGAAATATGGGAGATACGATTCCACCAATGGGAGATGTGCCATATAATTGGACATTACCAGTTGCTAGAAAAGTTAAAGAAGTTGTTTCTATTCCAGTAGCAACAGTAGGTAGAGTGGTCAGTGTAGAAGCTGGTGAAAAAATCTTAAATGATGGAGATGCAGATGTGATTGGTTATGGACGTTCTTTATTAACTGATCCTGATATTGCTTTAAAAGCAAAAAAAGGAGAATGCATTAGAGAATGTTTAAACTGTAATAAAGGATGCGTTGATGCAATTCAAAATAGACAATACATTTCATGTGTTTTAAATGCTGAAAATGGAAATGAAGCTACTGTTTCAATTAAACCAACAAATAATCCTCAAAAAGTAGTTGTTATTGGTGGAGGAATTGCTGGGTTAGAAGCAGCAAGAGTTGCTGCTGTTAAAGGACATACAGTGACTTTATTTGAAAAATCAGATCATTTAGGAGGACAAATCAATATTGCCTCTGTTCCACCAAGAAAAAATGAAATCTTAAGAAGTGTTGAATATTATCAAAAAGTATTACCTACATTAAATGTAGATATTCATTTAAATGAAGAAGCAAAAGATATCAATAGTTATGATTATGCTATTATTGCTGTAGGGGCACATAATATGGAAATGCCAATTCCTCATGATAACAGCAATATTGTTTCAAGTTGGGATGTTTTAAACGGACAAGAAGTTACTGGTGATTGTGTGGTTATTGGTGGAGGTTTAGTAGGTGCTGAAACTGCTGAATATCTAGCAAATAAAGGTCATCAAGTGACAATTGTAGAAATGATGGATAAGATTGCTGCTGGTGAATCTACAACTGTTTTACCATTAATGATGAAAGACTTTGCAGATCATAATGTTAAGCAATTAGTAAATACAAACCGCCTCAGTTATCTGTTGAAGCAGCTTCTCCGGTGCGGGATGCTTCTCAATCTGTTTCATACGTGTGTCCTCCTTGTTATTTTTGGGGTGGGTATCTGACCACAACAATACCCGTTTTGGCGAGATAAAGCTATCATCATACGTAACGAAAAAAACGCCGCAAACCAAGCAATACCAACAATTTCTGTATAGAAAAAAGCGACGCCTGATTTGGCGCCGCCCTCACATGGACTGTCCAAGCTTCTGACTTTCGCTCTGCATCTGATCCTGGGTTCTTTCCGGCAGCTGGGCTGTGATCTGATCCAGGAGGCGCCGGCATTGGAACTCCTGCTGGTAGGAGGCGGGGGCCTTTCCATAGAGGAAGCCCTGCACCGCCTGTCGCAGCCCCTCCAGCTGCTCCTGGTCAAAGACCCGTTCCCTGGTCACCAGCCCGGCGCGGAGGGCGAAGTCCTCCTTGGCGCCCTGATAGTCCTCCCTGTAGTAGTGGCCATTGTTAAGTCCCTTCCGGTCATAGCCCCAGGCCCAGGTGGCAAATTGGGCCCCCAGCAACGTCTCCTTCCCGGCCAGCACAACGCCGTTGAAATCTGCCAGCACCCGATAGCCGGCCTCCAGGTACTCTGCCTTCAGTAGCGGTGCCGACTCAAGCAAGGCCATATACTCCATCACTGTCCCTGCCGCCTTTGCGGCCTCGGCCAGGGCAACCTTCGCCTGATCGGTGACCACCCAGGTCGGGTCATATCGGACGGCACCGCTTTCTGTAATCCGGCACAGGGGGCGGCCGTTCCACTCTACCGGCAGCAGCCCATCCTCTTCCGTTGCCCGGGGCAGCAATTCCTTCCGCCGCAGGGCATAGGACAGCTCTTCGAAATAGGTTTTGGGGGTCATATTCATATTCCTCCTTTGGACTCAGCGCCCTTTTTCGATTATCGTTCTGTACCCCTGCCCGGGAATTTCACCATACCATCATCTCTACAAAAATCTATTCAGCAAAGCAGACACAAAAGTGTGCGCCCTTTTTGAACTTCCCGGGCAACAAAAAAGCGCCGGTCTGATGGTTGCGAAACCAACAAACCGACGCACTACTTTTTGTATATATTTTTTCCTCCATTTGGCGGCCTTTGAGGCTGAAAAAGGGCGCAGGGGAGGGTTAACCGGTATTTTATGGAGCAATCCGGGAGGGCAATGTCCTTCTGTGGCTCCATAAACCTCGAAAATATCTTTTTTCCAGAACGCAAATTTCAGGAAAATAAAAAAGCCACACCCTCTGATACTCTAAGCGTTCCGCTCAAAATATCCAGATTGGTGTGGCTTTATGGTTGCGGGGGAAGGATTTGAACCTTCGACCTCCGGGTTATGAGCCCGACGAGCTACCAAGCTGCTCTACCCCGCGATATGGTGCCGGAGACCGGGGTCGAACCGGCACGGGATTCCTCCCACGGGATTTTAAGTCCCGGGCGTCTGCCAATTCCGCCACTCCGGCGTGGAGGGCTCCAGTCTCTTGCTTTTAAGTGCTCAATTAGAATACCACAGCCAAAGCCTCTTGTCAACCCTTATTTTTAAAAAGCCGCCCGACAGGAATCGTATACATCTTTCCCTCCCTCCGGCATATACTGATATGTACACGACTTACGAAGGAGGTATCCCCATGCAACACACGCAGCAGGACGAAACCATTCTGCGCACCGAGCCAAAGGAAGACATAGATGACCTGATTTTCCGCGCCGATCCCGGCTGGATGGTCAGTGAGCGATAAAACCGCCCGCCCTCGGGCGGTTTTTTCCTGCCACTCTCTTTACAATTTCCACTCTTTTGGATATAATATGAGGGCTATTTTATGGAAATGAGTGTGGTTTTACATGCTTCAGTTTGATGAATACAAGGTAAAGCTCAACAATCTGCGCCCAGAGCTGGACGAGCTGGACCAGGCCTTGGGCCTGGAGACGGCCATCCGGGAGGTGGAGATGCTGGAGTCGGAGAGCGCTTCCGACGGCTTTTGGGACAACCTGGAGAAGGCCCAAAAGGTGCAGCAGCGGGTCAAGCAACTACGGGACAAGATTGAGGGCCAGCAAAAGCGCAAGACCCAGTGGGACGACCTGATGACCCTGTGTGAGTTGGGCAACGAGGCCGAGGACGAGACTCTGGTTCCCGAAGTGGAGGAGGGCTTCGCCAAGCTGGAGGCCGAGATAGAGGAGGCCAAGCTGTCCACTCTGCTCACCGGCGAGTATGATGGCTCCAATGCCATCCTCACCTTTCACGCCGGCGCGGGCGGCACCGAGGCCCAGGACTGGGCCCAGATGCTCTTCCGCATGTACACCCGCTGGGCGGAGCGCCACGGCTATGTGTGCAAGACGCTGGACTACCTGGACGGCGACGAGGCCGGCCTCAAGAGCGCCACCATTTCCATCGAGGGTGAGAATGCCTACGGCCACCTCAAGAGTGAGCACGGCGTGCACCGGCTGGTCCGGGTCTCCCCCTTTGACGCCAACGCCCGGCGTCAGACCTCCTTCGCCGCGCTGGAGGTCATGCCGGAGATTCCCGACGATGTAGAGGTGGACATCCGCCCGGAGGATGTCGAGATGCAGGTGTTCCGCTCCTCCGGTGCCGGCGGCCAGCACATCAACAAGACCTCTTCCGCTGTCCGCCTGATCCACAAGCCCACCGGCATTGTGGTTTCCTGTCAGACCGAGCGCAGCCAGTTTCAGAACCGGGACACCTGTATGCGGATGCTGCGCTCCAAGCTGGTGGAGCTTCAGATGCAGGCCCATGCCGAGAAGATCTCCGACATCAAGGGTGTACAGCTCAAGATCGAGTGGGGCAGCCAGATCCGTTCTTACGTGTTTATGCCCTACCAGTTGGTAAAGGACAACCGTACCGGCTATGAGACCAGCAACATCAACGCCGTGATGGACGGCGAGCTGGACGGCTTCATCAACGCCTATCTGAAGGCGGAGGCCACCGGCAACTGGGCTGAAAAATAAATTATTTCCTACACGAATCTTTTGAGCAGCGGGCTCATAAGATTCGTGTGCTTTTTGCACACTTTTTTTCTCCGCCACCTTGTATTTTTGTTTCCAGTTTGTTACCATTAGGATGCCCCAAAAAACGCCTTTCATAGGGAAAGGCAATGAGGAAAGGTGGAATGTTTTCTATGAGAAAACCCGCAAGCAAATTCCTGTCCCTGTTCCTCGTGCTGGCTATGGTGTGCTCCCTGTTCGGGGCCGCCTTTGCCGCAGAGGAAGAAACCGCAACCCCCTATGTCATTCCCGATGTCGATGGTAAGGTTGTTATTCTCCATACCAACGACACCCACGGCGCTGATCTGGACGAGGAGGGCGCTTCCTTCGGCATGGCCGGTGTGGCCCAGCTGAAGAAGGACTTCGAGGCCGCCGGCGCCGATGTGCTGCTGGTCTCTGCCGGCGACTCCATCATGGGCAAGCCCCTGGTGAGCGCCGACCAGGGCAAGAGCGCCATCGAGTTCATGAACGCCGCCGGTTATGATGCCATGACCGTGGGCAACCATGAGCTGGACTTCGGCATCGACAACCTCAAGGCCCTGGCCAAGGATGCCGACTTCCCCATCCTGTGCGCCGACATGACCACTGAGGCCGACGGCAAGACTGTCTTCGATTCCAACAAGATCTTTGACCTCGGCGGCGTGAAGGTGGGCGTGTTCGGCCTGGCCACCCCCGAGACCCTGACCAAGGCCGACGCCTCCAAGATGCCCGGCATCACCTTCCCCCAGACCGACAAGCTGTACGCCGTCGCCCAGGCTCAGGTCGATGAGCTGAACAAGGCCGGCGCCGATCTGATTGTCTGCCTGGGCCACCTGGGCATCGATGACGAGAGCATCGGCAACCGCTCCATCGACGTGTGCGAGCACGTGGATGGCATTGACCTGTTCATCGACGGCCACAGCCACTCCACCACTGCCGATATCATTGCCAAGGTAGGCGATACCAACGTGGTCAACGGCGCCAAGATCGTCTCCACCGGCACCGCTCTGGCCAACGTGGGCGTGGTAATCTACGATCAGGAGACCGGCACCCTGACCGACGAGCTGGTTCCCGCCGCCTCCTACACCAAGACCGACGCCGATGTGGCCAAGCTGGTGGACGACCGCAACACCGCCGTTGATAAAGTCTACGGCGAGAAGATCGCCACCACCGAGGTGGATCTGAACGGCTCCCGCTCCGGCGGCGCGGCCACCGATCCCGTCACCAAGGCCGAGATGACCTTCCCCGAGGGCGAGGGCGTCCGCACCACTGAGACCAACCTGGGCGACTTTGCCGCCGACGCCATCCTGTGGCAGGCCCGCCAGACTCTGGGCGAGGAGAACGTGGACGCCGCGCTGACCAACGGCGGCGGCATCCGCGAGGCTCTGGCCAAGGGCGACATTTCCAAGAAGAGCCTGCTGGCCGTCTTCCCCTTCGGCAACACCGTGGCCACCATCGACGTGACCGGCGCCCAGCTTCTGGAGGCCCTGGAGGCCGCTACCTGCACCACCCCCGAGGCCATCGGCGCCTTCCCCCAGGTGTCCGGCATTGAGTTCACCCTCAACACCGGCGTTCCCTATGTGAACGGCACTCAATACGCCAACTCTACCTACTACGCTCCTGCCAATCCCGGCAGCCGCGTCACCATCTCCACAGTGAACGGCGAGGCCTTTGATCCCGCCGCCACCTACACCATCGCCACCAACGACTTCACCGCCAAGGGCGGCGACACCTACGGCGTGTTCAAGACCGCCGGCGGCTGGAAGGATGTGGGCGTGTCTCTGGAGGACGCCCTGATCAACTACACCACTGAGGAGCTGGACAGCACCATCACCGCCGAGCAGTACGGCGAGCCCGCCGGCCGCATCACCATTGTGGACGAGCCCGCCAACTATCCCGCCGATCTGGAGACCGGCTCCTGGTACTACAACGCCGCCGTGTATGCCTTGGACAATGGCATCATGAACGGCACCAACAAGGGCTTTGAGCCCACCGACACCGTCACCCGCGCCACCGTGTACCAGACCCTCTATAACATGGAGGGTAAGCCCGCGGTTGAAAAGACCACTGTGACCGGCACCGAGGGCGAGTGGTACGCCAACGCCATTAACTGGGCCGCCTCCGCCGGCCTGTTTGAGGGCACTGAGTACGGCACCGACACCGTAATCACCCGTTCCGGTATCGCCACTATTATCGCCGATTACGCCTCCTACAAGGGTATTACCGTGGACACCTCCGGCATGGCTATGAAGGAGACTCCCGACTACGACTCCATCCCCGCCGCCGATCTGGAGGGCATGACCTTCTGCTATTATGGCAAGGTGATGACCGGTGACCAGAAGGGCAATCTGAACCCCAACGGCCAGCTCACCCGCGCTGAGTTCGCCCAGGTGCTCAAGAACTTCAGCGTCCTCAAGCCCACCTATGTGGAGACTGTGGTTTCCATCCCTGTAGCCGCCCAGGACGGGATCCCTGCCCATGAGATTCCCGCCACCCTGACCCTGCCCGTCTCCGCCTCCAAGGACGCGAAGGTCCCCGGCGTGGTGATGCTCCACGGCACCGGCTCCAACCGGGACGAAGCCGGCATGGGTTACGCCCTGGCCGCCCCCCGTATGGCCGCCGACGGCATCGCCACCCTGCGCATCGACTTCATGGGAAACGGCGACTCCACCGCCAGCTACCGGGATTACAACTACACCTCCGCCGTCATTGACGCCAAGGCCGCCGCGGACTACCTGGCCGGCCTGGAGACTGTGGACGGCGGGAACCTGGGCGTCATGGGCTGGAGCCAGGGCGGAACCGACGCCCTGCTGGCCGCAGAGGCCCACCCCGGCACCTTCCAGGCTGTTGTCACCTGGTCCGGCGCCCTGGAGCTGAACGGCGCCTCCCTGTTTGCGGGTACCAGCTTTGAGGATGCCTATGCCCAGGCCAAAAAAGAGGGCTTTTATACGATGACCTTTGACTGGCGGGAGCCCTTGGAGCTGGGTGAGCGCTGGTTCCAGGAGGTGGCCGAAACCAACATTCTGAAGGTAACTGCTGACATCAAGGCCCCCATTCTGGCCATCAACGGCAAGGACGATACTACCGTCACCCCCGATAACGCCGAGAAGATTGTGAAGGCCGCCGCTAACGCCGACAGCCAGTTGCTGCTGGTGGATAACTGCGACCACACCTACAACGTGTTCTCTGGCGATTTCACTGCCCTCTATCAGACGGTGGACGCCACCGCCGCTTTCTTCCAGGCGCAGTTGATCCCCGCTGCCGCCCAGGCCGCGGCCTGATTGATCTCCCCCTACACACCAGGCACCCCCGGAGTCCAACGGCTCCGGGGGTGCCTTCGTATTTCTTGCTTTTCCGTATGCCGGAAGCAGCAGCTCTTTTTAGCCCCGTCGACAGGCCACAGCCCTGCAAAAAGGCCCGGAACCAAATCGGTTCCGGGCCTTTTTTCTCTCTGGCTCAGTACATGCCGCCCTTCAAAACCGCAACTTTTTGAAGCAAAACGAATATAACGGAAAACGCAGATTTTCATAGAGTTATCAAGGCTTTGAACCCGTTTTTGACGCTTCCTTGATTTTGACGAAATTCACACATTTCTACGCAAATCTACGCCACTTGACAGGGAATTGGCGTAAGTTGTGGCGTAAGCCAACCAACTTCGTACAATGAAAATTACAGGCTGCTGGCGATCTGTTCAAAGGCTCTCTCGACGGAATCAAAGCTGCTGTGCGTGTAGACGTCCAGCGTCACGCTGGCGTTGGAATGTCCCATCAGATATTGTAGGCTTTTCACGTCAAGTCCCGCCTGTTGGACGTTGGTGCAGAAGGTATGCCGCAGCACATGAGGCGTGATCCGAGGGACAGGCTTGCCGTATGCCTTTTCAAATCGCGCTTGTAGCCCTCGCATATAGTTCTCCAAGTGCATCGCAACCTTCGGCATCCCGGACTTGTCCAGAAAGAGGAACCCGCTGTGACCGTCCACCAGCAATTCCACCTTCGGGGCGGTTCTGGCTTTCACCACCCGCATCAGCGCCATGTAAACCGCGTCCGTCATAGGAACGTTTCGGATGCCGCTTTTGGTTTTGGGCGGTGTGACGAAATAGGGCTTTTCCGCTGTCCGGCATAGCTGCCGCCGAACGTGAATGCAGCGCCGGTCGAAGTCAATATCTGCCCGTGTCAGACCGTACAGCTCACTCACACGCAAGCCGGTTCCCAGCAGGATCACAATGTCATCATAGTAGTTCCCACCGCAGTCCTGCACGAATTGAAGATACTTCTCCTGCTGCTCCTTGGTCAGCGCATCGCGTATATAGGCGTCTTTTGGCACCACGTCAGACAGCTTGAACTTGAACGGGTTCTTGCGGATGATGTCATCATCCACCGCCATTTCAAATGCCGGTCTGACAACGCTTTGCAGCACGCCGATGGTGTTTTGCTTGATGCCGCTGTCGTGCAGGAACACGAACCAGCCCTTTGCGTCGGATAGCTTTACGGTCTTGATCGGGTTCTGTCCAAATGGGTCGGCGTGAATCCGTTTGACCGCAGAACCATAAGACCGCAGGGAGTTTTGCTTCAAGCCACGTTTCAGGTTCATATAGCGGTCAACCAGTTCTGCCACGGTCATGTCACCCGCTGCATAGTCGATGCCGTCTGCCATGTCGCGCCGCAGCTCGTCCTCTTTCTTCCGCAGCTCTGTCAGGGATTTGGCATAAATACAACGCCTTTTCTTGTGTATATCGGTATAACGATAGTCATAGGTGCCGTTTGCTCTCTGGCTTTCGCCGTCCTTCAGAACGCGCCCCTTGCTATCTTTGCGCTTTTCAGACAATTCAGAAACTCCTTTCCGTGAAAAGCGCGATTATAGGGATTGATACAAGTATATCATACCGAATATGCGATTTCCACTGATTTTGAACGGAAACAGACAACTTTTTCAAAGTATCGCTGTATCATGGTTTTCACATCACTTTTTCAAATAGAATACGCCTGCTCGATGAACTGATCGAACAGGCGGCGTTTAATCAGACGCTTGTTGCCCACCCAGAGGACGAATTTGCATCGGTCCTCGTTGGTGATCTCGCGCAGTTTGTTGATACCAATGCCGGAGTAAGCCGCAGCCTCCTCCAAGCTCAGATTACTCTTTTCCCAAATCGGGATTTCCTTCATAGGCAGTTTACCCTCCTTATAAAAATAGCCAGACAGGGCGAGGCGGCAACGAAGTCCGGCAACGGACTTCCAAAAACCTCGAAACATACCCGGTCTGACGGTTGATTTACGATTGTCCTTTTCTTCTATTTTTCTGTTGTTTTGGTTGTCAAAGGCAGAAAAAGCCTGACAGGACAGGGATTTCTCCGGCAACCAGCCCGGCAACGGGATCACAACAGCCTTTGCAACCAGCCGTGCTTTTCAGAACGGCATCTCGATCTGCTCCGTGATCTCCACAAAGCCGTCCGGGATTTTTGCGGCTGAGTTGCCGCTGCCGGTTGCAGCTCTTTCGCGCTCCCAGCCCTTTTGTCTGCCGTACCCTGCAAAGCTGCGGGGATTGGAGAAATACGTCCAGCCGGTCACACACTGGTTCATAATCTCGTTGATCTCGCGGATCTCCCATTGCTTCGGCTCGTCAAAAGCATGGTTCAGCGCCTCCTTGTAAAGCTGCTTGGAACAGACGGTATCGCCCGTGTAGCTGTCCAGAAACGCCTGAATCATGCCCGCTTTCGTGTCCTCCGGCATGAAGTCCTTCTGATGTTCCTTGAGATAACGTACCATTTCCGGGCTGAACGTCAGCTTCCAGCCGCCTGCCCGGTAGATGGTCATTGCCTCCGCCCACACCTGCTGCAAGTAGGCTCTGGATGCGGCTTCATCCTCCAAAATGTGAACCTCTGCCTGTTCCGGGCAGACCTGCACCGGCAAAAAGCGACGATTACCGGAGCGGTCGAGGGGCAGGAAGTCCATTGCGTTTGACGTACCGCCGAACACGCATTGCCGCAATCGATCTGCCGGATGGGTTTCATACGGGATTTTGTAGACCTCCTTCTGGCGGCTCAGAAACGACTTGATTTCCTCAATACTCTTGGCATTGGCGGTTGCGATCATTTCGGACATTTCTATAATCCAGTGCCCTTGCAGCTTACGGTATACATTTTCATCGTCCAGCTTCCGCAGATCGTCGGAAAACCACTCATCCTTGCCTGCCAGTAGGCGAAAGAAGGTGGACTTTCCTGCGCCCTGACCCCCCACCAGACAGAGCATAACCTCAAATTTGCAGCCGGGATGAAATGCCCGATGAATCGCACCCAGCAGGAACAGCCGTAATGCCTGAAAGGTATACTCATCCGCTTCCGCGCCGAGAAAGTGGTGCAGACAGTAGCGGATACGTTCTGTTCCGTCCCATGCAAGACTGTTCAGATAGTCTCGGACCGGGTGATAGCTGTTCTGATGGGCAGCGAGATCGGCGGCATCTATGATTTTCTTCTCACTTGTCAGGTCGTAATTCACTTCCAGATACAGCCGGATGTACTTCATATCCGTGTCGGTCATGGAGGCGTTGGGGCTTCGGTCATAGCCGATGGGCTTGACAACGTCGGTGCGGTCGGTCAACAGATTGTAGGCAATCGCGCCGGAGAGCAGCGGATCGTGTTGAAACACCGTCAGGCAGTTCTTGATACTGTTGCGGACACCGCCTTTTTCCGTGGTGTCCAGCATGGTTTTTACTTCTTCAATGCTCATCGGCGATGCTATACTGCCCGCCTGAATTTTGAGCTGCTGCCTCATCTGCGGCGGCAAGCTCTGCCATTCGCTGCTCAATTTTTCTCACTTCCTCTCCATATTCGATCACAACGGACGCCCGCGCCTGCATATCCCCGCCCAACAGCTCGTCCAGCAGATATGCAATCAACGAGAGCTTCTGTAATGCTTCTACAAAGTGCGGATGATAGCCGTCCTCCGGCGTCTGCGGGGCATAATCCTCCTTCCAGCGGCATAACAGCCGGTAATAGTCCAACATCACACGGAAGCAGTATCGTTCCATGTGCTGATAATTCTGTTCGTCGGTATTTTGTTGTCGCGGCTTGCTCATTTTGCCCGTGCCATCCTCATACGGAATAGCAAAATCCTGTGCCAGCAGAATTGCGGCTTCCTTGCTGCCGATTCCGCGAAGCCGGGAAACGAAGTCGATTACGTCCCCGGTAGCACCGCAGCCAAAGCAGTAATACCGGCGATCCAGCTTCATGCTGGGTGTGCTGTCATCATGGAACGGGCAGCGACACATTCCGTTTCGTTCCACCCGGATGCCGTATCGCTCCGCAGCCTGCCGGGTGGTCACAGTCTGCTTGACAGCTTCAAAAATGCTCAATAGGCAATGCCCTCCTTAGTGTTCAATTTCCTGCTTTTTCTGCCGCGTCGCGGCGTTCTGGCGCTCCTGCTCATGCTGCACCTCATAGATGTTGTAATGGATTGCCCAGAGCTTTTTCGCGTCGGCATGGAGCGGTGAAAACTCCGTCTGAATGTCCCTATATTCCTGCTTCAACTGCTCCCGTTCTCTGCGCCATGCGGTGATGGGCAGCTTGCCATCCTTGAAATACGACTTTAATTTGCGCTCTGCCATGTAGAACGTCCGCAGTTCATCGTCGTGTTCGGCTTTGTACTTCTGCCGGGATTTCTCAAATCGGATGGATTTCAGCTTGTCCGCAGCGGGCTTGCCGGACTTGTAGTAGTCCACCATCCGCAGCAGCTCATTCACTTCCTTGATGCGGGATTGCTTTGCAGACGCAGACTTTTTCAGCGTATCGATCTTATCCTGCATGGAATGAAGCGTAGTTTCCAGATCGTCCACGGTGTAAAGATTTTTGGATTGCAGGAAGTTGAACGCCTCAGCGTAACGCTGCAAATTGGCGTTCTTCGCCTTATTGCTGTATGCGCTCTTGTTGCGGATGCTGCAATGCAGCGCCAGCAGATCGTTGAGCATGGGCGGCTGGGGCTTGGCAAGCTCGGCTTTTACGTCCTTCAGCCAGCTGATCAATGCAGTGATTTTCTCTTTGGCTTCCCGCAGCAGCGCGTTGGTTTTCCGAATGAAACGGTTGAGATTGCCTTTGTCGGTGCGGATACCCTTTGCCTCCATTGCACGGACGGTGGGACCTCCGTGCTGGGTGGGAATCTGATCTACGCCCTGACGGGCAAAGCTGCGGTGGTCGATGCGGCAGTCCAAATTCTTCTCTGCAAACATGGCATTGCACAGTTCAGCCCACGACTGCCGCCACGCTTCCAGCGTTTCGGGCTTGCCCCAGTCCGTTGTGGGAACGGCGTTGAACACATAGTTGCCCGCCTCGTCCAGAACGCGCTCCCCATGCTCATCCAGCACATATTCCCGCCGCTGCTTGTTTCCCCACCTGCCGTCCGGCTCAATGGGACGGATGGGACACATGACGTGAAAGTGCGGGTTGGAAATGCCGCCGTCCTCCTTGTCTGGCTGATGCACGGCGAAGTCCGCCACCATGCCCCGGTTCACGAAATTGTCCAATAAGAATTGCCTTGCAAGATCGATGTTCTCCTGCATGGAAAACTCATTCTGCAAGGCAATGTCAAAGCTGTATGCAAGCTGGGCTTTCTTGCCGCGCTCGGCTTTCTCCACGGCGTTCCAGAGTGTTTCGCGGTCTGCGTATTCTGACGGGGCGTGTGACGGGAGCAGAATTTCAGAGCAGATCACGCCGCCTTTGCGGGTGTAGTCACTGTCCTCACCGTAATACGTGCTGTGCAGCTTTTCCCCGGCGCGGTAGGCGGCAGCAGCCACGGCAGATTGTCCCGCACTGCGCTTGATCTGCGTCACATGAAAATGAAAGAGTGCGATGCTCAGTCACCTCCTGCATAGTTGCTGACAGCTTCCGTGAGAAGCCTTTGCACATCCGGCAGAGCAAAGACCTGTTCGGCAAGGGCGTAAAACCCGGTTTCGCCCAACTCTTTCGTCTGCGGTGCGACACTCTCGATGGCTGCGCCACGGGTGATGAGCCGGTGCGCCCGCTTGCGCCGATCTCCTTTTTCATAGTAGGCAGCTCGGTTTTCAAGGCGCTGAATTTTGTGCTGTTCCTGCGCAAGCTGCCGCTCCACCTTTTCTTTCTCGGCTTGCAGCTTTTCAATTTCTTTTTCTTGCATGATTTTGACCTCCTGACGGTTAAAGATGGATGCAAAAAGACCGCCTACGTTTTCGGTAGACGGTCTGCGTGATAATATGGAATTTTCAGGCTTTGCGGTGGAAATAGACTGCACCAGCAGACTGTTTCCGCTGCAAAGTGCGCTGGGATAGCTGCTATGGCAGCGCAAGGGAGGCACTCCCTTGTTCGGAATGAAGTGACGCAAAACAGCCCGGACATTCAAACGTCCGGGCTGTCTGCCTCGCAGAGCGCACATACTCCCGTCAGGAGAGTATAGAAGTGCGCCCTTTGTTCCAAAGGGATATTTCCTCCTATTCCAGAATAGTGACGTTCAATGCTTTCTCATATATTCCGATACAAACATATCCCATTTCTTGTCAATACATGCAAAAAAGTCAAATGGAGTATCTCCAGAAATCTTATGAACCAAATCCGCAAAACCAGTTCTATCAAAGAGCATATACTTTGTTTGTCCTTTGTATATCTGGTCAATAAGTTCTTCGGAGTAGAAATCTCTGTACTGATAGATATTCCCCATTGTTTCGGAGTACGGAATAGGAGAATAACAGGCATTCGCACATATTCCCCGCAAATCCTCTTCCAACTCTTTTCTGGTCGGTTTACAAGCCTTGATTGTTGAAATTTGCTCTCGAATTTCAGGACCTTTTAATGCTTCATACAGAGTCTTGAGCGATTTTTTGTATTCTCGAAGTTTCTCTGCATCTGTCAGTTGCTTCTTAGCTGTTCTTTTCTTTTTTGCTTTTTTAGTATCAGGTTTCTTAAACTCCGGTGCAACATTTTTACCCTGCTCAATGGCTTTCTCACAATCTATCCACATATCAGCAAGCACAGACTGATTAGCCCTCAGCAGCTCAGCGCCTTTCTCAGTAAGCGCGTACACAGGATTTGGGAAAAGCTGTCGCACCCTATGTTCATCTGCATCTTCTATTAGTCGCTGAATAAGAACGCTCTTTGCCCCGCTCGCTTTCATCGAAAGATCGGACAACATTGTTTTAAGCTGTTCCCCTGTGAGGGTCGAAAGCGCTTTCCCCAAAACGGCTTCCTCCAAATATCCATCTGCAACCACAGATTGCAGATAGGCAGGAACATCTTGAATGCCGTATTGCTCCGTCCATTTCTGTGACCACGGCTGTTCTGCGGTGCGGGGTGACTTTGCATACTCTGCAATAAATACAGCTTCTATATCGTCTTTAGCAGTAGGACGGTTAAACTCTCTTCCATTGACATAAGTAGTGGTCGTTAGTTTACCAGAGTTAAGAAAGTCATCAACAGCCTTTTTATATTCGGCTTCTGCTTTTTGAATTTCCCTTTTCCGCTGTCGTTCTTGATCCTCTTTTATGGCGGAGGCAACAGATACGCCAATTCCAAATAACGATGTGGCAAGTCCAGTGAGTTCCCCAAGTGGAGATGTTCGTCTGTTTTTCCTTGCAATATCTGTGATGTCGGTCGCTGCTTTCTTCGCATCGGCAGAATTGGAAAACTGGACTTTTTCAACATTGCTGCCATAGTATATTTCCACCGTATCCTTTGAGAAAAATGAACTTGCACTAAGCTCTACATTCTTTATATCCCTAAGTGGAATAGTTTTCTTTGATGATGAAAAGAATCCGGAAGATTTGATGATAACATTCTTCTCATCAATTTCAATAGTTGCTGTCCGTCCCTTATATTGCTTCGTCATATTTGCATCAACCTCCCCTCCGTTGTAGTACAGTTCTAATTGTTATTCATACCATACTTTATTGTTTGAAAAACCCGTTTCCAATACGATTCGCGTTGAATAATATCCTCACGCTTTGTACGCATATCAAAGATCTCCAAAATGGAGTATGAAAAATTTTCTACGATGTAGTCCGCTCCATTGTTTTTCAGTTCTTCAAAAGCCTTATTGCCGCCTGTAAGATTCGTTACATCGGCATAAGATGACCAACGCTGCCAGATGCCAGCAATATCCCCCGTCGCCGATCCGATATAGAGCTGTCCTGTTGAACGGTCTGTAATACAGTAAACGCCTTTCACGCTGGAAAGAGCATTTTTCCACTCAGGAGCGTCCAGCTTGATAATGGTCTGCAAATCTTTATGGCTCAAAAGTACTTTGCTGTATCCGGGGAATGCGCCAAGTTTCGTAGCCGGAGCAAGTTCGTATACTTCGGGGTCAAAATCTCTTTGAACAGACTGATATGGCTTGTTATAAATATCTCTGCCGATTGGTTTCTCTAGTCTAATAATCAATCGCTTGCGATAGTCCACATAATCAGGAAGGAGTGTAAGCTTATACCCGACGGCATCAAATACTTCCGGGAGAATTTTTTCAACCCGGTACATTCCACCGAAAATGTAATATTGGGGACCATAAGGATAATACTGTGCAAAAGCCAGAAGATAATCCGCGTGATTCAAATTGTTATTTGCCTGTTTACGCTTGTGGGCATTCATTGCAATCCATTCAGGGGCATCATCCAGCAGATAGTCCCACGCACGCAAAGCAGTATTCCCTGCATTCATGTTAAATTTGACTTTCGTCTTATCCGGAAAATCGACTGGCATAAAGTCTGAGAATTTGATCATACGGTTTTCACCTCATTTTCGATTTTATCATATTGCACAGAACTTTTCCAGTCTCGAAGCAAAAGACTTGTTATTTGTGTTGCAAGCCAGACTAACATTTTCATTTTCGCTTCTGCCACACGATGTCATACCCCAGTGCGTCCGCCAGTTCTACCGCCTCGCCGTAGCGAAGCGAGCCACGTTTGAGCTTGCCGGAGAGATTGGGGACGCTGCGGCTCCAGCCGTACTCGTCGGAGAGGTAGTCCACCACCTCGGTCATGGTCATGCCGGTGCGGACGATGTAGGACTTGATCTCGTTGCGATAGGTTTCAGATTTTCTCATATTCAAACTTTCCTCCTGTTTTTTCGGCGCGCTCTATGGTAAAATGGGTTTATCAAATCGTGACACCTATTCGCCATAGGGCACTGGTTTTTAATACACGGCTTTTCGCTGGAACTGCCGCCGATGATGCGTTGGTCACGGGCAGCACCCTCAGCTTTTGCCGTTTGATGTGTCTTTGCGTGAAACGGCGAAATATCATGTTGAACGACAAACGTCGTTCGCTGCTGAATAGCGCTCTATTCCGTGCAGATAACCGCACAGAGCAGAAAACTATTTCGCCGTTTTCACTTGCTTTGATTTTGACTTTCGATTTTGCCGCTCTTTCCGAACGTCGTTCCTGCCCGGAGGATCGCTCCCGGCGTTTCGTTCTCCTTGGTGCGCTGGATGCGGCACTTCGCCAGAGGACATATCCCGTTCGGACGGTCATGCAATTTTCAAGGTTCAGGTGCGATTGCAAGACCATTTTAGCGAAAAATATAGCCCTCTCCCGTATATCCAAGAGGTCGGAAAACGCGCTGTAAAACGCAGATTTCCACGCTCATGGACAAGACCGGAAAAGGGCGGAAATTTGAAGGGAGGACGCCGTTATGCAGCCAAAGCTCACCATTCAGGAACGGCTCAAAGACCTGCGCGTGGAGCGCGGTCTGACGCTGGAACAGCTATCTGCGGAAACAGGTATTTCAAGGTCCGCGCTGGGAAAATACGAAGCCGACGATTTCAAGGACATCAGCCCGTTCAGTATGGTGGAGCTGGCAAAGTTCTACGGCGTGTCCACCGATTACCTGCTGGGGCTGACAGAACAAAAAAATCACCCAAACACAGAGCTGGACGCTCTGCACTTGGGTGATGATGCAATCGAAGTGTTGAAAACGGGCAAGTTCAATCACAGGTTGCTGTCGGAGTTGATCTGCCATAAAGATTTCCAGCGGTTTATGCTGGATGCTGAGATTTACGTCGACCGGATCGCGGATATGAGGGTTAACGACATGAACGCCGTGCTGGAAGCCGTCCGGCAGATGGCGCTGATGAAAAACGGCGGCGAGGAAAATGATCTGCACCTGCGGACACTGGAAGTCGCGCAGATCAGAGAGGACGAGTATTTCGGAAGCTTGATTGCAGATGATCTGAAAGGTATCCTCCGTGACATTCGAGAGCAGCATCGCCCCGACACCATGACTGCGGATGAAAGCTCCCTCGTAGCAACCGTACAGGGGCAGTTGCAGGATGCGATGAATTTTGAGGGCAGTTCCGAGGAAAAGCAAGTCCGTTCGTTCCTCGCTACCTTTGGTATTGATTATGACAAGCTCACCAAAGAGCAATTCGTCTCGCTGATTGAAATACTCAAGCTGTCCAAGTACTTGAAAAGCCCCATCAGCCAGCGTGGGAAAGCACGACCACAGTTGTCGCACGGAAAGGGCAAAAAAAAACGCAAATAAGGAAAAATCGGCACCTGCTTTTGAGGCAGGTGCCGATTTCTGTTACCCTATAATGCGCTTGAATTTTTGGCGTAAGTGGCGTAAGTTTGGCGTAAATCCGCTTTTCCGCATTCAAAAAATCAAGCAATTTCAAGGCTTTGCGGTGTCTCTTAGTACATGCCGCCCATATCGGGGGCAGCCGGAGCAGCCGGAGCGGGGGGCTGGGGCTTGTCGGCCACCAGGGACTCGGTGGTCAGCAGGGTGGCGGCGATGGAGGCCGCATTCTCCAGAGCGGAGCGGGTCACCTTGGTGGGATCGACGATACCAGCGGAGATCATGTCCACATAGGTCTCATTATAGGCATCGAAGCCGTAGCCCACCTTGTCGGCCTTCTTCACATTCTCCAGCACCACGGAGCCGTCGATGCCGGCGTTGGTGGCAATCTGGCGCATGGGCTCGGTCAGGGCCTTGGCAATGATGGACACACCGGTCTTCTCGTCACCCTCGGTCTCGGCCAGCAGCTTCTCCACGGAGGCGATGGCGTTGACATAGGCGGTGCCGCCGCCGGCCACGATGCCCTCTTCCACAGCGGCGCGGGTAGCGTTCAGGGCGTCCTCGATGCGGAGCTTCTTCTCCTTCATCTCTACCTCGGTGGCGGCACCCACGCGGATGATCGCCACGCCGCCGGCCATCTTGGCCAGGCGCTCCTGGAGCTTCTCGCGGTCGTAGTCGGAGGTGGTAGTCTCGATCTGGCTCTTGATCTGGTTGACGCGGGCCTTGATGGCGTCGGCGGAGCCGGCGCCGTCCACGATGATGGTGTTCTCCTTGGAGACCTTCACCTGGCGGGCGCGGCCCAGCATGTCCATGGTGGCCTCCTTGAGCTCATAGCCCATGTCGGAGGTGATGACGGTGCCGCCGGTCAGCACGGCGATATCCTCCAGCATCTCCTTGCGGCGGTCGCCGAAGCCGGGGGCCTTGACGCACACCACATTCAGGGTGCCGCGCAGCTTGTTGACAATCAGGGTGGACAGGGCCTCGCCCTCCACGTCCTCGGCGATGACCAGCAGCTTCTTGCCGGACTGCACCACCTGCTCCAGGATGGGCAGCAGCTCCTGAATGTTGGAGATCTTCTTGTCGGTAATGAGAATCAGGGCGTCGTCCAGAACGGCCTCCATCTTCTCAGTGTCGGTGACCATATAGGGGGTGATATAGCCCCGGTCAAACTGCATGCCCTCAACCACCTCGGAATAGGTCTCGGCGGTCTTGGACTCCTCCACGGTGATGACGCCGTCGTGGGAGACCTTCTCCATGGCCTCGGCGATCAGCTTGCCCACGGTCTCGTCGCTGGAGGACACGGTGCCCACGCGGGCGATGTCGGCGGAACCGTTGACCTTCTTGGAGTTGGCCTTAATGGCCTCCACCGCGGCGGTGGTGGCCTTGGCGATGCCCTTCTTCATGACCATGGGGTTGGCGCCGGCGGCCAGGTTCTTCAGACCCTCGCGGATGATGGCCTGGGCCAGCAGGGTTGCGGTGGTGGTGCCGTCGCCGGCCACATCGTTGGTCTTGGTGGAGACCTCCTTCACCAGCTGAGCGCCCATGTTCTCAAACGGGTCGTCCAGCTCAATCTCCTTGGCGATGGTCACGCCGTCGTTGGTGATCAGGGGGGCACCGAACTTCTTGTCCAGCACCACATTGCGGCCCTTGGGACCCATGGTGATCTTCACGGTATCGGCGAGCTGGTTGACGCCGCGCTCCAGCGCGTGACGGGCTTCCTCGCCGTAGCAGATAATTTTAGCCATAACGTATTACCTCCAAATTGAGTCGGGTGGAACTCACCCGGAAGATTTCTTGTTCCAGAGAGCGGGCGCACACTGTGCGCCCCTACACGGAAAATTACTCCACAATGGCGAGGATGTCGCCCTGACGGACGATAGTGTACTCCTCGCCGTCCGCCCCGCGAAACAGAATTTCGCGGGGACCCCCGGGGATTTCATCTGCGACCGCCGGAAATGAATTCCGTCGGCCTCCGGCGCTTATCGCGCCGCCCCGCCACAGGCGGGGCCCCAGGTGGACGGCTTATCCCGCCGTTCCGCTGGGTTATTCTACGATCGCCAGAATGTCGCCCTGACGGACGATAGTGTACTCCTCGCCGTCCACCTTGACCTCGGTGCCGGAGTACTTGCTGGTGATGACCTTGTCGCCCTTCTTGACGGTCATGGTGATCTCCTTGCCGTCCACCACGCCGCCGGGGCCGACCTCGATGACCTCGGCCACCTCGGGCTTCTCTTTGGCGGCGCCGGTCAGGATGATGCCGCTCTTGGTCTTCTCCTCCGCTTCGACCAGCTTGATAACCACACGGTCTGCAAGGGGCTTGAGTTTCATAAGGGGTTCCTCCTTCATGTATCATTCATTTTTCTTGTAAACCAATTCAGCAGGTTAGCACTCATTTTACCGGAGTGCTAACCTGCTTATAATAATAACCTCACTTGATGGATTCCGCAAGTCTTAATTTTTAAATAATCTGTTAAATTTCCATTCCGCGCGGTTCCTATTTCAATTTAACATTCAAAACCTGTTCAGATCTTCTTTTTTCTCCCGCTCTCTTCTGTTTTCTAATTTCGCACCCGTTTCTCCGGAATCCAATGGGTTCCTTCGGGAAAGAAAAAGTTTACTTTTTTAGCAGACACACGGACAGAGAGCTCAGAATCCACCAGCTCCTCGCCGTCCAGATTAACCCGTTCGGCCCTGTCACAGGCGACGTGCATCTCCCGGCCGCGGCGCAGGATAATCCGCGGAATCTCTCCGGCACCCCCCTTGGCGTACTTGCCGATCAGCGTCAGAATGGTCAGCCTGGAGACAGCCGGCACCACTACAAAGTCCAGCAGGCCATCGTCGGGCACGGCGTCGGGGCAGGGGTTAAAGCCCCCGCCATAGTAGCGGCCGTTGCAGGCGCAAATAAGGGTAAACGCCTCCCCCGGCAGGCGCTCCCCGTCGATGGTCACCCGGTAAGGCCGGTGAATCCCCTGGACAATGGTGCGCACGGCGGAGAGCTGGTAGGCCAGCGGCCCGCTCACCAGGGGCAGCTTCTTAAAGTCTGCCGCACCGAGGCCGATGCGGGCGTCGAACCCCACCGAGCAGACATTGAGGGCCAGCCGCCCGTTGCACTCAATGAGATCCACCGGCGCCTGGGGCGCGTCCAGCAGAGCCCGGAGATCGTAAAAGCGGCAGGCATCCGGGCCGAACATCCGCAGAAAATCGTTGCCCGAACCCATGGGGTAGTGGGTCACAGCGGCGTTGCCGAAGCCTGCGGCTCCGGCAACAGCCTCGTTAAGGGTGCCGTCGCCGCCGCAGGCATAGATGCGTACAACTAAGGATGCCACATATTTAGGTGTACCATTCACAGCC
>OGXZ01000596.1_pt1 | contig 21478 bp, 19 predicted proteins | sample 1576431 | NCBI WGS metagenome assembly OGXZ01 (sample SAMEA3541590, study PRJEB24748) | human gut metagenome | biome: human gut; feature: human-associated habitat; material: faeces | place: China | collected 2012
GGAATGCCTGGACCCGTCCCTGGACTTTGCAAAGAAGATCATCATGGAAAGCGATCTTTCTGATCTGTCCTACCTGTACCGGTTCGGCGAGTATATTTCAGAGCAGGAGCTCCAGACAGCCGGTTTCCTGAACCGTCTTCCGGAGGAGACCATCCGCTGCATGGCGGATACGTATACCGACGGATATATCCGGGGATTTGCCGTCATGGGCCGCGATCTTTCAAAGAAAAAGACCGTGCTGATCCGTTATCCCCTGGGATTCGAGCGGATGATCCGCCAGGCTGTGAAAAATTTTGAGGCCCATGGGCTTTCTGTGATCTTCATGCGGGCAGCCGTGGACAGCGTCAATAAAAACCCGGCAGGAAGAGCGGGATACACCTCCTCTTCGCCCAATAAGCAGTATGACTATGATCACAGGTATGACAGCGCCGTTTATTATGATAAGGCGTTCCGGGACCGGAAACTTTCCGTTTTAAAGACTGCCTATGAGCAGTACAAAAAGGAAGCCGCAGAATACGCCGGACCGGCTGTGGTGGAGACCTTTGGAGAGGACAGCTTTTCTCCGGTCAATAAGGAGGAGGCCTGGTCCTTCACAGAAAAGCAGCAGAGGCTGTTCCTGGAATACAGGAATCTGTCCATGCCGGTGGTGAACCAGTATATCCCGGGCGACGAGACCAGCTTTACGATCATCGCCTTCCCGCTGCCTTCCATCGGACCGGATTTTGAGGAGATCTTTAAGGAAACCATCGACATCAATACCCTGGATTACGTAAAATACCAGAAGATCCAGCAGCACATCATCGACGCCCTGGACCGGGCGGAGTACGTGGAGGTCCTGGGAAATGGAACGAACCGGACGAACCTCCGCATCGATCTGGCGGAGCTTTCCGATCCGGCCTCCCAGACCCGGTTTGAAAACTGCGTGGCTGATGTAAATATCCCTCTGGGAGAGGTGTTTACATCTCCGAGGCTTTCTGGAACGGAAGGCCTCCTCCATGTGGGAAGCGTTTATATCAGCGGCATCCAGTTTAAAGATCTGACCATGGAATTTAAGGAGGGCCGGGTGACCTCCGTATCCTGCGGCAACTTCCTGGAGGAGCTTTTGCCCCTGGCTGGAGAGCAGGAAAAAAAGGAGGCCGCCGAGGCAGGAAGACGGCTGGTGGTCCAGGAGATCATGAACCAGCATGAGACCCTTCCCATGGGAGAATTTGCCATCGGCACCAATACCACGGCTTACGCCATGGCCGAGCGGTTCGGGATCACAGACCGGCTGCCGATCCTGATCGTGGAGAAAATGGGCCCCCATTTTGCTGTGGGAGACACCTGTTATAGCTGGTCTGAGGACAGCCCCATGTATAATCCCGACGGCAAGGAGATGACTGCCAGGGACAACGAGATCTCCATCTTAAGGAAGGAGAATGTTTCCCGGGCATATTTCGGTGTCCATAAGGACATCACCATCCCCTATAAGGAGCTGGGCAGCATCACCGTCGTGGAGCCTGGCGGAACCCGGGTCCCAATCATAAAGGACGGCCGTTTTGTGCTCCCTGGAACAGAAGAGTTGAACCAGGCACTTGACAGGTAAATAAAAAGCTAGTATTATGATTCATAAGAAGAATGATTCATCTTACTAGCTTTTATTAGAATTACTTATTAATAATCATCTACCTATGAAGGAGTGTTGACAATGGCAAAAGTAAGCATTGTAATGGGAAGCGATTCGGATATGCCGGTAATGGCCCAGGCCGCAGACTTCCTGGAAGAGATGGGGATCGATTTTGAAATGACCATAATTTCCGCCCATAGGGAGCCGGATATTTTCTTTGATTATGCAAAGACCGCCGAGGAGCGGGGAGTAAAGGTGATCATCGCCGGAGCCGGGAAGGCAGCCCATTTACCGGGCATGTGTGCAGCCCTGTTCCCCATGCCGGTCATCGGCATCCCCATGAAAACGTCTGATCTGGGCGGCGTGGACTCCCTTTATTCCATTGTCCAGATGCCCTCCGGCATCCCGGTGGCCACGGTTGCCATCAACGGAGGAAAGAACGCGGGGATCCTGGCAGCGAAGATCCTGGCTGCCTCTGATCCGGAGCTCCTTTCCCGGTTAAAGGCATACTCTGAAAAGATGAAAAACGAAGTCGTAGGAAAAGCGGAGAAGTTAGACAAGACCGGATACAAAGAGTATCTGGCGTCCATGAAGAAATAAGGCGCACAAAACGGAAACACAAACGAAAACCCTGGATTTTTAGGAGGAAAGTATGGATTACAAGAAAGCCGGAGTAGATATTGAAGCTGGTTATAAGTCTGTGGAATTAATGAAGGCGCATGTGAAGAAGACCATGCGTGAAGAGGTTTTAGGCGGTCTCGGAGGCTTTTCCGGCGCCTTTTCCCTGGCGAAGATCAAAGAGATGGAGGAGCCTGTGCTGCTTTCCGGTACCGACGGCTGCGGAACAAAGGTGAAGCTTTCCATGATCATGGATAAGCACGATACCATCGGTATCGACGCCGTTGCCATGTGCGTCAACGATATTGCCTGTGCAGGCGGAGAGCCCTTATTCTTCCTGGATTATATTGCATGCGGCAAGAATTATCCGGAAAAGATCGCGGATATCGTTAAGGGCGTGGCCGAGGGCTGCCTCCAGTCGGAAGCTGCTCTGATCGGCGGAGAGACTGCGGAGCATCCGGGTCTCATGGCAGAGGACGAGTACGATCTGGCCGGTTTTGCTGTGGGTGTCTGCGATAAGAGGGAAATGATCACAGGCGAGAACCTGGCTGTCGGAGACGTTCTCATCGGCATGGCCTCCACAGGCGTTCATTCCAACGGCTTCTCTCTGGTGAGAAAGGTGTTTGAGAAGGAAATGGACCGCGAGGGCCTGGATACATATTACGACGAGCTGGGAAAGACCCTGGGTGAGACACTGCTGGCTCCCACCAGGATCTATGTAAAAGCATTAAAGAATGTGAAAAATGCCGGCGTGACTGTAAAGGCGTGCAGCCACATCACAGGCGGCGGATTTTATGAGAACGTTCCCCGTATGTTAAAGGACGGCGTTCATGCTGTGATCAGAAAGGACAGCTATCCTGTACCGCCTATTTTCGGAATGATGCAGAAAAAGGGCCAGATCGAGGAGCAGATGATGTACAATACCTTTAATATGGGGATCGGCATGATCGTTGCCGTGGATCCGGCTGACGCTGAAAAGGCCATGGAGGCCATGCGGGCAGCAGGCGATACGCCGTATATCATCGGTTCCATTGAGGCAGGCGAAAAGGGAGTGACCTTATGCTAAGAGTCGGGGTGCTGGTTTCCGGAGGAGGGACCAATCTCCAGGCCATCCTGGATGCCATGGACCAGGGAAAGATCACCAATGCAGAGGTTGCGGCTGTCATCAGCAATAACCCGGGTGCATACGCCCTGGAGCGGGCCAGGAACCATGGGATCCCGGCAGAGTGCATCTCACCGAAGGATTTTCCGGACCGGGCTTCCTTTAACGAGGCCCTGGTGGCAAAGGTGGATTCCTATGACCTGGACCTGGTGGTCCTGGCAGGCTTCCTGGTAAAGATCCCGGAGGCCATGATCGCAAAGTACAGGAATAAGATCATCAATATCCATCCGTCCCTGATTCCGTCCTTCTGCGGCGTGGGCTATTATGGGTTAAAGGTCCATGAGGCTGCCCTGGCCAGAGGCGTGAAGCTCACAGGAGCTACCGTCCATTTCGTGGACGAGGGCATGGATTCCGGCCCCATCCTTTTACAGAAGGCAGTGGAGGTAAAGCCGGGGGATACGCCGGAGCTTTTGCAGCGGCGGGTCATGGAGGAGGCCGAGTGGGTGATCCTCCCAAGAGCCATTGATATGATCGCCAACGGACAGATATAGAAAGATCGCAGCCCTTGTTTACAGGAGGAGAGGAAAATGAAAGTTCTGATCGTAGGAAGCGGCGGAAGAGAGCACGCCATTGCCTGGAAGACGGCCCAGAGCCGCCGGGTGGATAAGATCTACTGCGCACCGGGAAACGCCGGGATCTCCCAGGTGGCGGAGTGCGTGGATATCAAGCCCATGGAGTTTGAAAAGCTGGTGGCCTTTGCCAAAGAAAAGGAGATCGATCTGACGGTGATCGGCATGGACGATCCCCTGGTGGGCGGTATCGTGGACGCCTTCCAGGAGGCTGGACTGCGGGTGTTCGGCCCAAACAAGGCAGCGGCCATTCTGGAGGGCTCCAAGGCGTTCTCCAAAAACCTCATGAAAAAATACGGGATCCCTACGGCGGCTTATGAGACCTTTACGGATCCAGAGGCGGCGCTGGCATACCTGGAGACAGCAAAAATGCCCATTGTATTAAAGGCCGACGGGCTGGCCCTGGGAAAGGGCGTGCTGATCTGCCAGGACCTTTCTGAGGCCAGGGCCGGAGTCCGTGAGCTGATGATGGATAAAAAGTTCGGCTCTGCGGGAAACGAGATCGTAGTCGAAGAATTCATGACAGGCCGGGAGGTTTCCGTCCTTTCCTTTGTGGATGGAAATACAGTGAAGATCATGAGCTCTGCCCAGGACCACAAGCGGGCCAAGGACGGAGACCAGGGATTAAACACCGGCGGTATGGGAAACTATTCCCCCAGCCCCTTCTATACGAAGGAAGTGGACGCCTACTGTCAGGAGCATATTTACCAGCCTACGGTGGACGCCATGAAGGCCGAAGGCCGTCCCTTTAAGGGCGTGATCTTCTTCGGTCTGATGCTGACGGAAAACGGCCCCAAGGTACTGGAATACAATGCCAGATTCGGCGATCCGGAGGCCCAGGTGGTGCTGCCCAGGCTGGAAAATGATATTGTGGATGTATTTGAGGCCTGCATTGACGGGACCCTGGACCAGATCGATCTGAAATTCGATAACGACCGGGCCACCGTCTGCGTGATCCTGGCCTCCGACGGATATCCCGTTTCTTATGAGAAGGGCTTTGTGATCGACGGCCTGGAGAAGTTCAGGGATAAAGAGGATTACTATGTATTCCACTCCGGTACGAAGTTCAACGGCCAGGGCCAGATCGTCACCAACGGCGGCCGGGTACTGGGCGTGACGGCCAACGGAGCCACTGTGAAGGAAGCCAGAGAAAACGCATATAAGGCAGTGAAGGAGATCTCCTTTGCCAACAAATATTACAGGACGGACATCGCCAGGGCGGTGGACGAGGTGTAGGGATATTGGAAAGACCACGGACAGCCGGGAAAAACTGGCTGGCCGTGGTCTTTCTTTTTTCTGCTGTAAAAAAACAATGTGCCGTGACAGGGGTGAAGAATGGGAAAACTGTTTTCAATCAGCCGCCTGTTTCGCAGAAAACCCCATCTGGCATAGTTTGGCGTGGCAATCCTAAAAACATTGAAATACAGGATCTGATTTCTTGCTTCGGTTACTGCAAGCGTAACTGGTTATTATATTCGCGATTGGTTAGAACGAAATGATAAAGACAGCGAACCCGAAAAGGGCCCCCAGAGATTGGTCTCTCTGGGGGTTCGCTTTAGCTGTGGAACAGGGTCCGGTTTCCTTGCTAAGACTGTAATATGCCACGTCTGGGAAAGAGTCAACGGTTTCGTTCCTGGAAAGATATCCAGGACAGATACCCGCGTCAGAAATGGTACGGGACAGGCAGGGAAAACAGGCTGTAAATGATACTTTTTTCATCATATTGTAAGAATAAATAAAGGATTCAGGTGTGACTTTATGATACAATACAAATATACAGAGAACGGTACATGTTTGTCTGGACACAGGAAGGGGTGATGATATGTGGATCTTTCTGATGATCGCATTTGTGCTGGTAATGGCCGAGGCTTTTACCCTGGGAAATGCCGGTGCCAGATACAAGAATAAATGCCCGTGTGCCGTAAAGATATTTTTGCTGGGCTATGTGGTATTTGCCGGCTGCTTTGTTTTCCCGGTCCTAAGCCCGGTTTCCCCTCTGGATTTTTCAAAAATTTATTTTCTGGTGGTGTCCTATGGAGTGATCGGTCTGGGATTTGCCAGAGTTTATGGGGCAAAAAAAGAAAAACGGGTTTACCTTCTATCAGTTATCCTGACGATTGCCGGGCTGCTTTGCAGATACCTGCTGGAGTACGGCGAGGTATCCAACACTTACAATTTTACAGTCGGCAATGTCCTGACATACATTTGTATCATGCCTGCTTTTGCTGTGCTGGCATATCATTACATTGCAGAGTATCTGATGTCCCAGTCTTAAAATAGCGGAGGTGCGGTCTATGGAAAAAAGCCAGAACATGGATCAGGATAGAGCTGTTTTTATGAAAGGATCGCAGAACTGCATGGGAAACGGTGAAAGACATCTGACTCAAAAAGAAAGGCGGCGATATTGTGATAAAAAGGATATTTATGTTTTTTGGACTTTCCTGTCTGCTTCTGTCAGGATGCCAGGCTCCTGCCGGGACACCATCGGAACCAGATACCCTTGCCCCCACCGGATACGCTTCTGAAGAGGTACAGCGGATCTCTGTTTTTTATGATGGATCCCTGTACTTGTACAATGCCACTGGCTTTGATCTTCCCAGGGAGGACGGCTGGCAGTTTTTGGGGAATGTAGCTTCCGTCAATAATTTGGAATGGCCTGCGGAGGATTTCTGCGGCACCCATCTGAATCAGGGGCAGGAAATTTATTATGATCCGGAAGAACCGAAAAAATTGTATGTAAAATATGACAGGGGCTTTGCGCTCTTTGAGGCAGAAGAAAATGCTGAGACAGAAAACACCGGAACTCTGGGAATCGGGGCGTCTGAACACCAGGGAACAGAAAATCCCAGCGCCGGGGAATCCGGGGATGATGGCGCCGGGGAGACGATCCAGGCAGAGTCAGAGGCTGGTCTCCTCCAGGGAGTGACCATGGAGATCACGGACGTTACAGAAACAGGGATCACGGTTTCCCTGGTGAACCACACGGAGCTCAATATGGAATTTGGGGAGGAATACAGTCTGGAGGTCTGGAACGGCACAGGCTGGGAGGCGGTTCCATATGAAGATGGCCAGTGGGCCTTTCACAGTATTGCCTATTCCATGCCGGAAAACCAGCCGGTGGAGTGGAAGGCAGACTGGGAAGCGCTTTACGGAACATTGGAACCGGGGCAGTACCGGCTGGTGAAGCCGGTCATGGATTTCCGGGGGCCAGGGGACTTCACAGAGTACGGGCTGACGGCAGAATTTGAGCTTCCGGTCCAGGCGTTACAGGAGCCGCCGGTCCTGAGGCTCCAGGATTCTCTTTCCTCCACCCTGGCGGAGCTTCAGCTGGAGCCGGAAAATTATACATGGCACTGTAAACGCGGAGCCGGCGGAGAAATGCAGGGGATCACAGCCTGCGGAGCCGCTTCCACGGAGGCGTTTCCACAGCAGGATCCGCTGGAGCTTACGCAGTACCAGGGAATGGAAGGCGTTTTATATACAGTATCCTGTACAGTGGTTCCCGACCGGATGAATATAAAAGAATACTCCAGGGCCGACATGGGAAAAGCGGATGCAGAGCCTGTTTCGGAAACAATCCTGGAAGCTGGGGAGCTGCTGGAGCTCAGGCCCGACCGGATGTATGAGATCCTGGCAGAGTGGGACAGCGGCCGGGGAGATGCCAGGGGCTTTTATGGAGAGGCATGTTATCTGGTGGTCACAGAATAGGGGAGCCTGGAGGCTGCTGCAAAAAGCGGGTCATGAACCTGCCTTTTGCAGCGGCCTTTTTCGTTCATAAAACTGTAAGATTTCTCTTCTTGCACAAATAGGTCTATTGTGATAGACTTAAAATACAAAAGGACTATTATAATAGACCGATATAAGGAGGGAATTTATGACAGATCTGAAATTGTATGAAAGCGAATACCGGTTTATGGATCTGATCTGGGAGGCTGAGCCGGTGCGGTCCACGGAGCTGGCGAAAATGGCCAGAGAGCGGCTGGAGTGGAAAAAATCCACCTGCTATACGGTTTTAAAGAAGCTGGAGGCCAAGGGCTTTGTAAAGAACGAGGATGCCACGGTCACGTCCTTGATTGGCCGGGAGCAGGTACAGAGGGCGGAGAGCAGCCAGCTGATCGAAAGGAGCTTTGGCGGTTCTCTTCCGGCCTTTCTCAATGCATTTCTGACTGGATGCAGGCTGACGGCTGAGGAGGCCAGGGAGCTCCACCGTCTTATCGAGGAAGCCGTTCCCGGGGACGGCGCGTCTGAGGAGGAGCATAGGGAAGAGAAGGGAGGGAGCGTATGAGCCTGTTTGACGTAGGCACGATGACGGAGCTTTTAAACAGAAGCCTGACGGGAGGGGTTGTGATCCTGGCCGTTCTGGCGCTGCGCCTTATGATGAGGCGGTTCCCAAGAAAATATGTGTGTATTTTGTGGCTGGCTGCCTTTGGAAGGCTGCTGTTTTCCATTCCGGTCCCGGCGGCTTCCAGTCTGTTTCCGGCGGCGGAACCGCTCCAACAGGCCGCTGTGGAGGTGGATGGAAGGCCCGGCATGGGCACGGTCCTCCGGCTGTCCACAGGACTGGAGCCGGTGGATTCGGCTGTCAATGAACTTCTCTGGCAGCTTCTGGAGCCTTCTCCAGCGACGTCTGCGGATACGGTGCAGATCTATGCCTTCGCGTTCCAGTGGCTGTGGCTGGGCGGAATGGTAGTCCTTCTTCTGACAGGGCTTTTCCGGTATGGGCTGCTGAAGCGGCGGATCTCTGATGCAGTCCCGGCGGAGGAGGCCCAGTGTACGGTGAGGGGGAAGCGGCTGGAACGCGTATATATCACGGACCGGATCCAGATGCCCATGGTGCTGGGGATCTGGAAGCCCAGGATCCTCCTTCCGTCTGCCTGCTCCGGTGAAGGGCGGAAAGAGGAAAGGGAGCTGATCCTGGCCCACGAACAGGCCCACAGGCTCCGGTACGACCATGTGACAAAGGTATTTGTTTTTGGAGTCCTGGTCATCCACTGGTTCAATCCATTGGCATGGGCCGCCTTCCTCCTGTACTGCCGGGATGTGGAGATGGCCTGTGATGAGAAGGTGATGGAATGGCTGGGAGAGGAGAGCAGAAAGCCTTATTCCCTGGCCCTGCTCCGGTTTGAGGAGGAGAGGAGTGCCCTGCTTATTCCCCTGGCCTTTGGGGAAAGCAGCGCCAGGGAACGGATCCGGCATATTTTAAATTACAGGAAGCCGGGCTCCTGGATGACCGCCCTGGCTCTGCTCCTGGTGGCCCTGGCCGCGGGACTCTTTCTCATGGCTCCGGACGGGAAGGCCCAGGACGCTGTCAGCATCATCGGGGGAGCGGACGGCCCCACCTCGATCTTCCTGGCGGGAAAGACAGGAGACGGGCAGACCGCAGAGTCCTTCAGCATCATTGGGGGAGCGGACGGCCCCACCTCCATTTTCCTGGCGGGAAAGGTTGGGGAAGGAGACGGGGAGGAGAAAATCCCGGCGGCAGTTCTGGATCTGGAGAAGGCGAAAAAAGAGCCCTATGGTGCGGCGGCGGAGCTGGACTGGGTCAGCGGCGGAAAGATCTCTCTCCACGGCAGCTTCGGGTACCTGTCCTTCCTTCTGAAGGCCAATGGGAAATCTGAGCTGGCCGCGGCCTTTACCCTGGAGGAGGCAGGCCCCATCGTCGTCCAGGGCGACCGGTATACAGAGGTCGTGGGAGGCCGCGATTCGGCTCTTGTGGTGACGGAGGCATATAAGGAGGGCGGAGACAGCCGGATCTTCTGGTATCTGGAGGATGGAGGGACCGTGGAGCCTCTTCCGGAAGATATGACGAAGCTGTTTCTGGAGCAAAGTGGCTCCGGCGTATTCCGGGATGCCCCCCTGGCAGAGGAGTACCGGCAGCAGGTGGAGGAAAAAATAGCGGAGATCCCGGGGAACCATCTGGTATACGGCCCGGTGGAGATCCCGGAAACGGACAGCATCATCTGCGGCTTTCTGGCAGCGGACGGACCGGACCTGGAGGATCTCTGGTATGGGATCTGGTATGAGATGGATGGCCGGATCGAGAAATACGTTCTGTTTCCGTAAGATCTGCGCACGGCTGGATTGATACAAATTTATAAAGATTTTAGAACCAAGCTATTGACAAATCACGACATATATTGCAAACTATAAAAAGTGGTTTTGAAAACCACATCAAAAAGCGGAGGGTTTTGTCGTGGTACAGATAGTGACGGATTCTTCTGTGCTCTATACAGAAGAAGAGGCGAAGGCGGCCGGATTTGACGTGATCCCCCTGTGTGTCAGCGTGGGAGATATGGATGGCCGGGATTTACAGATCAATATGGAAGAGTTCTACGGGCGTATTGGAAAGGGAGAGATCCCCAGGTCCTCCCAGCCTCCCATCGGGGATGTTGTGGAGGTCTATGAGAAATACCAGGATGCGGATGTTTTGAATATCTGTGTCGCCGACGGTCTTTCGGGGACGTATCATGGTGCCTTAAGCGCCAGGGATATGGTGGAAAGCCGGGACAGGATCACCGTGTTCAACAGCCGGACCCTTTGCGGCCCCCACAGGTATATGGTGGAAAAGGCCCAGAAGATGAAGGAGGAGGGGAAGGGGATCCCCGAGATCCTGGAATGGTTAAAGAGCGCGGCGGAAAAGACGGAATCCTTTCTGATTCCCCAGGACTTTGGATTTTTAAAGCGCGGAGGGAGGCTGACGCCTGTGGCGGCAGCCCTGGGTTCAGTCCTTAAGCTGAAGCCGGTGATGCGGCTGACGGAGGACGGCACCCGTCTGGATAAATTTTTTGTGAAGCGTACCATGTCAGCGGCTGTGTCCGGGATCATGGACCATATGAAGAAAAAAGGGATCGATGGGCGGTATCTCCTTTATATCGTCCATGCGGCGGCTCCCAAAGAAGCCGGAGCCATCCGTGAGATGATCGAAGCAGAATTTAAAGGGATCCAGATCCAGATGATGGATCTAAGCCCTGTATTCGTGGCCCAGGGCGGCCCCGGGTGCGTGGCCATCCAGTATATCGAACGATAGGAATAAAAAAGACCGGTACCTTCCGGGGCATGAGACTGCCCGGGAGCGTACCGGTCTTTTTCAGGTTCCTGGAAAAAGGGGAGGAAACTGGCCCCTTCCGCCTTTTATTCTGCAACGGTCACTGAAGTGATGTGCGGGTTTACGCCCTCATACCAGTAAAGGAAGCCCTCGGCGTCGATGGTCTGGCCGATCTCCAGGGCCTTTACAGCGGCATATACATCAGAAGAAGCATCGCAGAGGTAGGACTCCACAACAAAGGAATAGGTCTGGCCGTTATAGGAAACGTTAAAGTAAAGATCGTCGCCTTCAGAGCCGCTTCCATCCCAGTTGTAAAGGAAAGCGACGTCATTGCCGTCCGCATCCTTTCCTGCGGGCTCCACAGTCAGTCCCTTAAAGGTGGCCAGCTGGTTCTGGTGGTCGATGAGCTCGTCCTTGCCCAGAAGCTCTGTGGCGTCAAAGGGCTCAGCGATGAATTCACCGTCCACAAATTCGAAGGTGGCATCAATGATCTCCACCTCGCCGGACCACTCGGTCTTATAGCCGGTTACCTGGATTGTTGCACCGGGAACTAATTTTTCATAGTCCTCTTTGGAGCAGGCCATGTTATAAAGGAAGTATGCGCCGTCCTCATCCTGGGCGTAAACGGTGGCCTTGTCCTCCCACCAGGACTGCTTTGCCTGTACGGAAGCCTCGATGACAACCTTGGAATCCAGCTCGGCGGCCATGTACTCCTCATAGCTCATGACAGAAACCTCTCCGGCCTCAGCGGCAGACGTTTCGGCAGCGGAGGTTTCAGCGGCAGACGTTTCGGCAGCGGAGGTTTCAGCGGCAGATGTCTCAGCAGCAGAAGTCTCGGCGGCTGTGGTCTCAGCCTCGCTGGCGGCTGTGGTTTCGGTGCTGTTTCCGGAACAGCCGGTCATGGCCATAGCCATGGAAAGTGCGATTGCGGTTACTGTGATTTTTTTCATAATCAGCTCTCCTTTTAATACAATATTTCCCAACCACCTATTATAGCTGAAAAAACGGGAAAATCAATGATTTTGTGTTCTCTTTTTCAAGATATCCCGGAAGGCCCAGAGAAGGATCAGTACCCAGGAAAGTATAAGACCGCCCACGAGGACCCTGGCGGTCCAGGGAAGAGGACCCAGATCGGTCTTTCCAGAGGTCTGGGCCTTCACCTCATCCAGATGGTAAAGGCTGGCCACATCGTCAAAAAGACGGTCCATGTAGGCATCGTCCACGGTCTCCTTCCGCCGGACAGATTTGGTCACGCTTTCGATGAGCTGGCCCGCTGCGTCCCGGAGAGAGGCAGAGCCGTTGAACACAGGAGTTACAAAGGTATTTCCGGTGTTGGAAAGGAGCAGCATGGATGCCTGGATTTTTATTTTATAAAAATCATCGTCATCCTCCCCGGCCCTGGAAAGATAGTCCTGGTATTCCGCTGAATCCTGGGCCATGGAGGTCACAGGAACGTACCCCTCGGTCCGGGCGTAGGCGGTCTGGACCTGGTTAGTCAGCAGATACTGGGTAAAGAGCCAGGAAGCCATCACCTCTCCCGGATCCTCTTTATTGAAGATGCATACAGACGGTCCCTGGGAGATCATCTGCGGGTGCTCCGGATCAAACTGGGGAATGGGCATGATCTCTGTTTCAAAATCCACCCGGGCATCCTCAGCAATATCAGAAAGGGGAGCCCCGGCGCCCATCCAGGTGGCTCCTGCTGTGGAATCGATGGCGAAAACGCACTGACCGGCATTCAGAAAGTTGGCCGGATAGCTGGAGATCTTAAAGGTGGAAAAGGCCCCGGTCCCAGCATGGCCGGCGATGGAAGAAAGGAGCTCCCTGGTGGTATCGTTAAAGAGCTGGATCTCCCCCGACGGCGTGGAATAGCCTGCGCCCTTCTGTCTCAGCATCTGGATCATCATGTTGTCTGTGGATTTATAGATGAAGGGGATCATCACCTTCTGTCCGTTGACCTTATAGACTCCGTTTTCATCCTTTTTGGCAGCCGCCTCGGATACCTCCCAGATAAAATCCCAGGTGAGGGTCTCCGGCAGGGTGTAGCCCAGCTTTTCCACATAGGTCTTATTGATATAGCAGGCCTCGGTGGAACGCATGAAGGGCATGGCGTAGGTGCGCCCGTTTACGGTACACTCCTTTAAAAATTCCGGGATCAGATCCTCCCTTCCAGGACCGTCAAATTTCAGACGGCTGCCTCCCAGCCCGAATTCCGGATCCTCAGAAAGAGCGTCCAGGGGGACCACCACGTTGTCTCCGGTGAGATAGGTGGCGATGTGGTCGGGATAGGTGATGCAGACGTTTGGTGTGGTCCCGGTGGAGATATTGGTGATCACGTCGTTGTAGATCTTTCCATAGTCTGTATACAGCCGCAGGTTTACCGTGATATTGGGATACAGGGCCTGGAAATCCTCAATGGCCTTTTTGTAAATGTCCGTCTGACGCTTGTTGGTGTCATTTTTGGCCCAGAAGGTGATCTCATATGTTTTTGTTTCATCAAAGGTCTCCGGCGGCTGGAAGGCCTCCGTTTCCCTGGAGCCGTGGCAGCCGGCCAGGAAAACGGAACAGGCCGCGCCCAGAAAAAGGGGAAAAAGCCGTTTCCATCGGATCATCCTTTCATTCCTCCTCTCGATACGCCTTCCATGATCTTTTTGCGGAATACAAGGAACAGTGTAATGAGCGGCACTGAGATCACCACCACGGCCGCCATCATGGCCGGGATATTCTCGCGGCCAAAGCCGTTCTCACGGATCTCCTGGATCCCGTTGGATACCAGGAAAAGGTCCGGGTTATCGGTGACCAGCCGGGGCCATACATAGGAGTTCCAGCATTCAATGATCTTTAAAATGATAATGGTGACGATGGTAGGGCGGCAGATGGGGATCAGGACCTTCCATAGATATTTAAAATCGGAGGTTCCGTCCACCCGGGCCGCCTTGTATAATTCGTCCGGCACCTGCTCAAAGTTTTCCTTCAGCAGATAAATATAAAAGACGGACGTTACCGACGGCAGGATCAGACCGGCGAAGGTGTTTCTGAGGTCCAGGCCGGTGATGGTGGCGAAGTTGGTGATGACCACCAGTTCATTGGGGATCATCATTAAGGAAAGAAACAGTAAAAATACCAGATTCTTTCCCTTAAATTCCAGCCTGGCAAAGGCGTAGGCCGCCAGGATGCTGACCGCCGCCATGATGGCCGTGGTGAGCACTGTGAATACCAGGGTATTCAGAAGATACCGGCCCAGAGGGACTGCGGTAAAAGCTGCCTTATAGTTTTCTAAGGTGGGAGACAGGGTAAAGAGCGCCGGTATGTGCTCCGCGTTGTAGGAGCCGTAGCTTTTTACTGAGGTTAAGAGCATCCAGTAAAAGGGAAACAGCACCATAAGGGCCCATAAGACCAGGGCTGTGTAGGTGAGCGCTTTTCTGACAAGAGCCCGCCTGCGTTCTGTCTGCCGGATCCGTTCAAGATCCGTCTGATTTGGATGATTCATATTGACCTCCTGTTACTGGTTCTGCCTGCGGCTCACCAGGAGATTCACACAGGTGATGGTGAGCACGATGGCAAAAAGGATGATGGCAGCCGCTGAGGCGTAGGACGGATAACCGCCGGAGGCCCCGTACAGCATATCGTAAACGTACCCGACAATGGTGTTCATTCCGGCAGCGTTCAGATCGGTGCCGAACAGAGCCACAGCATCGCTGTACGCCTTAAAGGCCCCGATGAAGCCGGTGATCACCAGATACACGATCATGGGAGAGATCATGGGCAGGGTGATCCTGGTAAAGGTCCTGAACCGGGAGGTCCCGTCCACCCGGGCCGCTTTATAATAGTCCGGATTCACCGAAGCCAGGGCGCTGGTGAGGATCAGGATCTTAAAGGGCAGCACCACCCAGACCGTATAAAAACAGAGTACGGTCATTTTAGCCCAGTAGGGGCCGTCGATGAAATCCACGGACGGGCCGCCGAACCACTGGATCATCAGATTAACAAGGCCGTCGGTGTATTCCGTTTTCTGGAACAGGATCATGAACACCAGGCCCACGGCCAGGGTGTTGGTCACATAGGGCAGAAAATAAATGGTCTGGAACAGGTTTCTTAAGGGCTTTATGGAGCTTAAGCCCAGGGAGATGAGGAGCGCCAGGCCTGTAGACATAGGAACCGTGATGACCACCAGGAGGAAGGTGTTTTTCAACGCCTGGAGAAAATACGGGTCGTGGAGCACATAGGAATAGTTGTAGGTTCCCACGCCGAAATACGTCTGGGAAGCAAAGTTATAGCCCTCCTCCAGGGAATAGACGAAAACGTCTATGAGGGGATATACCATAAAGCAGCCGAGAAACAGGATGGCCGGAAGCAGGTACAGCCAGGGCTTTAAATCTGAATGTTTCATATAAGGAAGTCCCCCTGTGTTTTATGAGATGGAAAATGGGATCCGCGCTCCGGTCTCCCTGTGGAACAGGAACACCTTGGACGGCTTTAAGGAAAAATGTACGGATCCGGCGTCCCGGTCCACAGGCGTTTCTGCAGTGATGATGGAGCGGACCGAGAAATTTTCGGAACAGGGATGGGCAGAGATCACGCTCACGTCCCGGCCCATGACCTCCACCCGGCTTAAGCTGGCGGCAAAGGGCCCGTTTTCAGTGAGGATGAAGCCCTCGGGACGGATCCCCACGGTCACTGGCTGGTCCGGAACGCCCCTCACAGAAAGGACTGGCTGGTCACCAAGCCACAGCGTCTCCTTCTGCACCTCTCCCTTAAACACATTGATGGGCGGGTTCCCCAGGAATTTTGCCACAAACAGGCTGGCCGGATCGTCGTACACCTCCTGGGGGCGGCCCATCTGCATGAAGATCCCGTCCTTCATGACCACGATCTGGTCGGAGATGCTCATGGCCTCCTCCTGGTCGTGGGTGACGAAAACGGTGGTGACTCTGGTCTCCTGCTGGATCTTCCGGATCTCCTCCCGGGTCTGGAGCCGCAGGCGGGCGTCCAGGTTAGACAGAGGCTCGTCTAAGAGGAGCACGTTGGGCGTTTTCACCAGGGCCCTGGCGATGGCTACCCGCTGCTGCTGGCCGCCGGAAAGCTCTCGGGGCTTCCGGTCCATGAGCCCCTGGATCTGTACCAGTCCAGCGGCTTTTTCTGCCCGCCGGTTCATTTCTTCTTTGGAAAGCTTCTGCTTTCCTTTGAGGTTTTCCAGAGGGAACAGGATGTTCTGGCGCACAGTCAGATGGGGATACAGGGCGTAATTCTGGAACACCATGCCAACACCTCTGAGCTCCGGGGGCATATCCGTCACATCGGTGTCCCCGAAATAGATCTTCCCCTCTGTGGGAGCTTCCAGGCCGCAGAGCAGGTTTAAGGCTGTGCTTTTTCCGCAGCCGGACGGCCCCAGAAGGCCGATGAGGGAGCCGTCGGGGATCTCAAAGGTGAAATCACTGACGGCTGTCACCTCTTCCCCCTTCTTCCCGCGGGCCGGAAATTTTTTTGTGAGATGCTCTAATACAATTTTCATGGGATCGTATCTCCTGACGTAATATTGATTCCTTTCGATTATAGCGGATTCCGCTTTTTTTTCAAGGTTTCCGGAGGAAAAGATTGGGAAGGAAGGCGGGTTGCCTTTTTTTCTCTTTCAGAGTACAATAGTCCTGACTGCGGAAGGAATGACAAAAGAAAAGAGGAATTTGAATGGAAGAGATCCGAAACAAAAAGAAAATATGGGGCCGGCTCCTGCTTTCGGTGCTGCTGGCGGCAGGACTTATTTCCGGCTGTGGAAACAGCGCCGGGGCAGAGATACCGGCGGAACAGACGGCGGACGGTTCCGGCCTTGAAGTCCATTTCATCGACGTGGGCCAGGCGGACGCGGCCCTGGTGCTCTGTGACGGGGAAAGCATGCTGATCGACGGCGGAAACTCTGAGGATTCGGACGTGATCTATACCTATCTGGAAAAGCAGAAGGTGGAGGAGCTGGATTATATGGTCTGTACCCATGCCCACGAGGACCATGTGGGAGGCCTCTCCGGAGCCCTTACGTATGCATCTGTGGATACGGCCCTTGCCCCGGTGACGGAGTACGACAGCAGGGCCTTCAGAAATTTCCGGGAGGGACTGGAAAAGCAGGGGACAGAGATCACCATACCAGAGGCCGGAGACAGCTTTTCCTTAGGAAGCGCCCAGGTGAAGATCCTGGGACCGGTCCGGGAGACGGATGAGACCAACAATACCTCCATCGTTCTCCGGATCGTATATGGGGATACGTCATTTTTATTCACCGGAGATGCGGAGCGGGAAGAGGAGGAGGACATCTTGGATACAGGGGAAGTCTTAAAGAGCACGGTCCTAAAGGTGGGCCACCACGGAAGCGACAGCTCCACTTCTTATCCGTTCCTTCGGGAGGTGATGCCGGAGTACGGCGTGATCTCTGTGGGGACCGGAAATACCTACGGCCATCCCACCCAGGAGGTCTTAAGCCGTCTGAGCGATGCGGGCGTGACGGTGTACCGGACGGATCTCCAGGGAGATATCATCTGTACCAGCGACGGCGCGGAGGTCACCTTCCGGACTGCTAAAGATACGGCTCCCCAGGAGGGAAGAAAGCCGGATCAGGAGGAGAAGGAATATATCCTCAATACAAATACTATGAAGTTCCACGCCCCTGCCTGCTCCAGTGCGGAGGAGATGGGGCCGGAGAACAAAAAGGAATTTAAAGGAACCAGAGAGGAGCTGCTGGAACAGGGATACAGTCCCTGCGGCCGGTGTAAGCCGTAGGCGGCAGGAAAGAGGAGAACTATGAAACTGGAAGAAAACAGAGCGCCGGACCCGAAGGAGGAGTCTGTGGCCGGGGACAGGCAGGAGATCATGGAGATCGCCATGCGGGCCGGCCACATCCTTCTGGAAAACGGCGCAGAGATCTCCCGGGTGGAGGAGACCATTGACCGGATCTGCCGTCATTACGGGATCCAGTCGGCAAATTCGTTTGTCCTCAGCAATGGGATCTTTTCCACCATGGGAAACCAGAGAGAAGAATTCTTTGCCAGGGTGCAGCACATTCCCGTCAGCGGCGCCCACCTGAACCGGGTGGCGGCCGTCAACCAGCTTTCCCGGGAGATCGAGGAAGGAAAACACACCATCGCGGATCTGGAGCGGTGCCTGGACGACATTGAAAACATGCCGGGAAAGAGAAATATCGTCCAGATCATGGCGTCAGCAGTGGGAAGCGGCGCGTTCTGCCTGTTTTTCGGCGGTGATCTCCTGGACAGCGCGGCGGCATTTTTATCCGGGATGCTTTTGTATGTGTATATCCTTTACGGGGGATACAGGCTTTCCCGGCTGGTGGAGCATATCCTGGGAGGGGCCCTGGTAACGTTTTTATGTATGGTATTCTATCACCTGGGCCTGGGCCACAACGTCAGCTCCATGATCATCGGCTCTGTGATCCCCATGATCCCCGGGGTGGCCTTCACCAACGCGATCCGGGATCTGACGGACGGGGACTATATTGCCGGTTCGGTGCGGATGATGGATACGGCGCTGGTGGTCCTGGGGATCGCCCTGGGAGTGGGGATGATGTTCACCGCTTATTACCGGATCACAGGAGGAAATCTGCTATGACGAAGCTTTCTGCATGGTTTGCTTTTTTTCCGCCTTTTCCCACAGGCGAGCTTTTTAAGCAGCTTCTGGCGGCGGGCGTGGGGACGGCGGCTTTTTCCGTCCTGTTTTATGTACCGAGGAAATACTATGGCTTCTGCGCGGCCTGCGGTGCCTGGGGCTGGCTCACATATTTTGTCCTGGAATGGGCCGGGATGACCGTAACGGAGGCTACGTTTTTTGCGGCAGCAGCGGTAGTTTTTTTGTCCAGGCTGTTTGCGGTCATGGAGCGGTGCCCGGCCACTCTGTTCATGATCCCGGGGATCTTTCCCCTGGTGCCTGGGGCTGGGATCTACTGGACGGCTTATTATATCGTGACGGACCAGATGGAGTTAGCCAGCCGCACGGGCTTTTCAGCCGTCAAGGCGGCGGTGGCCATCGTTCTGGGGATCATTTTTGTGTTTGAGATCCCTCAGAGCTTTTTTAAACGGGTCCTGGGAAAAAAACGGTCGGGGGAAACCGCCCGGAACCAGTAAAATGCGCCGGGAAAGAAAAAGAATACAGGTATTTACAGATTTTTCCCAATATGCTATAATACTAAGAGTCTGTATCTTAAGAATACGAAAAGGATGGTTTTACAATGGCAACTTTACTTGAAACATGGAGAAACCTGGCATACGGTGATGGCCTCGACGATAAAAAGAGAGAAGAGCTCTGGACGGGATATTTTACAGTGGAGAAGGGGATCTACGAGAAGATCCTTTCCGACCCGGCCCAGGTGGTAGAGGGGACCGTAAAGGAGCTGGCTGAAAAGTATGAGACAGAAGTGCTCATCATGACCGGATTTTTAGACGGCATCAACGAGAGCTTAAAGGGATATGAGAACCCCATCGAGACAATGGACGAGAATACGGCCGTTAAGATCGAGATCGATCCGGAAAAGCTGTACTACAATATGGTGGAAGCGAAGGCGACCTGGCTGTACGGCCTTCCCCAGTGGGAAACGATCCTCACTGAGGAAAAGAGGAACGAGCTTTATAAGGCCCAGAAGGCTTCCGGTACAGTACGCCGCGAAGGCCATAAGATCTACCCCAACGATCCGTGTCCCTGCGGAAGTGGTAAAAAATATAAAAAGTGCTGCGGACGGAATCAGTAAAAAGCTGACGGACATGGGAGCGTTGCAGAATCTGTAGAAATTCTGCTGCGCTCCCTTTTTACGCGAGGGAGACACATGGAAGCATATACGGGATTTGCGGCGGTTTATGATACATTTATGGATAATGTCCCCTATGGGGAATGGTGCGAATACCTGGCAGGGCTTTTAAAGGAGAACGGTGTGGAGAGCGGACTGGTCCTGGACCTGGGCTGCGGCACCGGGAGCCTTACGGAGCTTCTGGCTGCCAGGGGCTATGATATGATCGGCATTGATTATTCAGAAGAAATGCTGGAGCTGGCAGCCGGAAAGCGGGCGGAGTCGGGACAGGATATCCTGTATCTCTGCCAGGATATGCGGGAGTTTGAGCTGTATGGCACTGTGAGGGCTGTGGTGTCCATCTGTGACTGCATCAACTATATCACAGACCCGGCGGACCTGGCAGAGGTTTTTTCCCTGGTCAATAATTATCTGGATCCGGGCGGAGTCTTTATTTTCGATCTGAATACGGAATATAAGTACGCCCAGGTCATGGGAGACACCACGGTGGCAGAGGACCGGGAGGAATCCAGTTTTATCTGGGACAACCAGTATGATCCGGAGGAGAGGATCAATATTTACGATCTGGCGATATTCCTGCGGGAGGAAAACGGTCTTTACAGGAAATACCAGGAGACCCATTACCAGCGGGCTTATTCCTTAGAAGAAATACAGGAGGCCCTGGCTTTGGCCGGAATGGAATTTGTGACGGCATATGACGCTTTTACAAAGGATGCGCCCCGGAAGGAGAGCGAAAGGATCTATGTCATAGCCAGGGAGCACGGAAAGAAGCAGAATAATTAAGGAAGGTTTGAGAATATGACGGATTATATAATCAGAGCAACGGCAGCGGAGGGACAGATCCGCGCCTTTGCAGCTACCACCAGGGATCTGGTGGAGGCTGCCAGAGATGCCCATAATACCAGCCCGGTGGCTACGGCAGCCCTGGGACGGCTTTTAACGGCCGGAGCCATGATGGGGATCATGATGAAGGGAGAAAAGGATCTTCTGACCCTTCGGGCAGAGGGAGACGGCCCCATTGGCGGCCTTTTGGTGACCGCAGATTCTAAAGGGGATGTCAAGGGCTATGCCTTCAATCCGGAGGTCATGCTGCCGCCCAACGCCCAGGGAAAGCTGGATGTGGGAGGCGCTCTTGGGGTGGGCGTCTTAAGTGTGATCCGGGATATCGGCTTAAAGGAACCCTATGTGGGCCAGACCATTCTGGTTTCCGGTGAGATCGCCGAGGATCTGACGTACTATTACGCCACCTCTGAGCAGGTTCCGTCCTCGGTAGCTCTGGGAGTCCTTATGAATAAGGATAACACGGTCCGCCAGGCCGGAGGCTTCATTATCCAGCTGATGCCGGGAGCTTCTGATGACTGCATCGACCGGCTGGAGGCCCGTCTGGGAGAGATGAGCTCCATCACCGCTCTTCTGGATGCTGGAAAGACACCGGAGGAGATCTTGGAGGATCTTCTGGGGGATATGGGCCTGGAGATCCTGGACCGTCTTCCTGCCAGGTTCCACTGTGACTGCCATAAGTCCCGGGTAGCAAGAGCCATTACGAGCATTGGAAAAAAAGAGCTCCAGAGCATGATCGACGAAGGAAAGCCCATTGAGGTGAGCTGCCATTTCTGTAATAAGATCTATACATTTACAGTGGATGAGTTAAAGGAAATGCTGGAAAAGGCCACCAGGCCAT
>OGXZ01000599.1_pt1 | contig 21413 bp, 11 predicted proteins | sample 1576431 | NCBI WGS metagenome assembly OGXZ01 (sample SAMEA3541590, study PRJEB24748) | human gut metagenome | biome: human gut; feature: human-associated habitat; material: faeces | place: China | collected 2012
CGCGAGGTGAAGCGCGACGACATTCTCGACTTCGACCTCTACCTCGCCGACGCCACACCCGCCTGCACCTTTGGCGTGCACAACGAGTTCATATCATCGGGCCGTCTCGACGACCTGTCCATGTGTTATGCCGGTCTGGAGGCCATGCTCTCTGCCGACCTGAGCGACACCACGCAGGTGCTCGCCATCTTCGACAACGAGGAGACGGGATCGCAGACCAAGCAAGGCGCGGCAAGCCCCTTCCTCGCGTTCATGCTCAAGCGCATAGGCATGGCACAGAGCGGCAGCGAGGAGGCGTTCTATCAGGCGGTGGAGCGTGCGTTCATGATCTCTGCCGACAACGCCCATGCATGGCATCCCAACTATTCTGAGAAATATGACCCCACGAACCACCCCATGCTTGGCGGCGGTCCCGTGATCAAGTTTAACGCCGCGCAGAAATATGCCAGCGACGCTGCCTCGGCAGCTGTCTTCGCATCGCTTTGTGAGAAGGTCGGCGTGCCGTGCCAGCGCTTTGTCAACCACAGCGACGTGGCTGGAGGAAGCACACTTGGCAACATCCTCGCCTCGTCGATTCCTCTTCGCGGTGTCGACATGGGCAACGCCATTCTGGCCATGCACAGCTGCAGAGAAACGGGCAGCGTGCGCGACCATGAATATTGCGTGAAGGCATTTACGGAGTTTTTCAATTTGTAAAGTTAGCGGAAGCTATCGGGAGTTAACTCGCTTCGCTCGTGGAGTTATTGGAAGTTAGCGGACATATGCCTTTCTTCTCAAAAGAACATTGTCGAAGAATCTCAATAAAAAAAGCATTTGTCCGTTAACTTCACGAGCGAAGCGAGTTAACTTCCAATAACTCCCAATAAATTCCAATAACTTCATGAGTTAAGCGAGTATAATCGATTATATTCCAACTACTGTTTTTGCCGTTCGCCTTTTTCATAAAGCGCTGATTACATACAGATAGACGGAAGCGAGGAGCTATTTTAGCTACTTTTTTTCTACTACATCTTCGTGATATGAAAAAATGTTAGTAACTTTATCATCGAAAAGAAAAAGACAATTATCTGTTATTATTTACAAAACAATCTTTTAGACCACGCTTTAATAGCGAAACTTTGACAAAACACCACTGATGAGACAACATGTAGCTTGTTGGTCGCAACAAAACAGCAAGCGAACAAGACTCACCTTTGAACTCTCTGCCCACTTTTTCACAAGTGGGCAGAGCAACAAAAGCGAAACGTTTGTTTAAAAAAATATAGGAATAGTTTTAGCACATAAGTAAAAAAAAGCAAATGATTGGCAGGGTAACGAATCTTTCGGATTTGTGTGTAACAACCAGCCCACCGCCAACAAAGCGGATGGGCAATCCGAAACGAAGCGTTTTTATTTGAATTTACTATAGTTGTTTTTAGGTTTAAAGATTTCGGATCTTTGAAAATCATGCGAGATGCGTCGCCGTTGATGGCGGCGCATTCTTTTTTATGTGTAAACGGAAAAATCCGTAAGCGATGGTCATTATCTCGCTCACGGATTGGTTATGAATAGAACGTTTTCGTTAAGACAGATGAGCAGAGCTCAAGCTTGCTTGAGCTTTGCCATGGCGAGAAAAGGTGCCATGAAATGGAACCATGTTTTTCTCCAAAGATTTGCGATGAACGTTCTCACCAAGGTCTGGCCGTCCACAACCAGACCTTGGCTTAAGAAAACGTTTCATTTCTACAACTGCTTGGCCTTAACCTTTCAACATTGCGGTCTTGGTCATGACAAAGCAGATCCCTGTCTGCCCGTACCAGGTGGCCTGACGCAGCATTTGCCTCACGGCAATACACACCTCCTTAAAAGCTATTAATCGTGGAGGTGACCCACGTCGCTTGTTACAGCAGTAGAGCTATTTAAAAATATAGTGATTTGCGCCGGATGAGACATCTATTGCTCGGAGATGCTCCCGGTAAACCTAACGGTTTTCTTGGCTAAATGTGGTCAGCGACATCGCCCTTAAGCGATGCGCCAACCTGTTGTGTGATCGGATGAGTTACACTCTCTCTTTCTTTGTTTTTTGCTGATTTTTTGAATTGTGGTTGAGCTTTCGCTCTATATAGATCTGATTTTTTGTCTTCTGTTTTTTATGTTTCTGATGCAAAATTACGCATTATTTAAACACGACACATGCGTGCGTAGTAAAAAAGCAGATGCAAAAACACCTCAATAATCATTTAAAAGCCTATAAAACAGCGTGTTAGCATCTTTAAGCATACAGAAAATCAGTAGTGAAACAAGAAAATATTTTTTGGCCAAAATCTTGGTTGTTCAACCTTTTATCGCTACCTTTGCATTTGAAAAAAGCCATTATAAACCGCACACGGGCAACAAGACAATGCTCTAAAAGCTCGATGTGCAAAAACGACATTCTACCTTTAACAGTTTTAAAAACCTTACAGGAAGCATGCATAAATTTCTGCGTCTAATCATCATCCTCACAATATGCGTTCCTGCCGCTCTGGCAAACGCCAAGGCTGCAACAAAAGTTGCGGGCAACCCCGTGGCTGACGTTGTCGAAGAAGCCAAGCACACCTCTACAGACCAGCTCCTGCAGCGTCTCGACGAGGCTGTGGACAATTACAAGACCTACCGCAAGAAGCGCGAGCAACGCATAACAAAGCTCCGCGCCGAACTGTCCGTGGCAACACATTGGAAGGAGCAATATGCGATTATGAATAAGCTGCACGACGAATACAGGGTCTTTCTCAACGACTCTGCCATCTTGTGGCAACAGCGCTGCCTGGACGGTGCCAAGGCGGTGGGCGAACACCGCGAGGTGAGCGAGAGCCGTTGCCGCATGTCTACGCAATATCTCAACTCGGGCTATTATGCCGAGGCCCGTTTCCTTATCGACAGTCTGGAACGCACCACTTTTGCCGATGCGGAAGTGGAATATTATAATATTAAAAGCAAACTTTATAATGCTCTGGCACGCGACACGCGCAACGCCAAAAACAGGCAGATTTTCACACGCATAGCCAAGGATCTGTCAGAGAAGTTGCTGCTTGTGGCGCCCGAAAACTCTGAAGCACGTTTCAACACCCTTTATTTTAAACTGCTCGATGCCGAAGATTACAGACAAGCATTGGCTCTCTGCAACCACAGGCTGAAACAGCTTGAGCCTGACGACCAAAAAAACGCCGTGGTCAACTTCAGGCGCTACACCCTGCTGGAGAAGCTTCAACGACCCGACGAAGCGTTCTACTGTCTGCTGCAGGCTGCTATCTGCGACGTAGAGTCGGCAACCTACGACGAGCAAGCCATCTATAACGTCAGCCGCGTGCTCAACGACAGGGGCGACGTGAAGCGGTCAAGAAAATATATGGAGTATGCTTATTATGCCTACACCCAGTTTGGCGGCATCACGCGCGAGTGGATCGTTCACGACATGGAAGACACCAACAGGCTCTATCTCTCGCAGCTTAACGAGAAGCAGAGCTTGGTTAACATATCGCTCTACATTATTATAATTCTCTTCATCATATCTGTGACCTTGCTCGTGTTCTCCCACAGACAGCGCCACAAGGTGAAGGAGAAAAACATGAAGATCAATGAGGCTAACCTGAAGCTCAGCGACACCAACGAGCAGCTCACGAAGCTCTATGAGCAGAACGAGCTGATAAACCAACGGCTCTCTGAGGCCAACATCATCAAGGAGAGCTACATAGGCACCTTCTTCGGCATCTGCTCGGCATACATCGATGAGGGCGACAAGCTGCTCAAGAAGATAAAGAAGCTGATGAGGGCAAAGAAATATGACGAGATGGAGACGGCCATCGTGGCTGCCAACCGTAATGTGACCACGCGCGACGAGCTGTTCGCACGCTTCGACAGCATCTTCCTCAACATCTTCCCCGATTTCATTGAAAATTTCAATGCCTTGCTCATGCCTGAGAGTCGCATCGAGCCGAAGACACGCGGTACACTGACCATGGGGCTCCGTGTGTTCGCCCTCCTGCGCCTTGGCGTGGAGGACAGCAAGCAGATAGCCACCTTCCTCGGCCTTGCCAACAGCACGGTCTACAACTATCGCACAAAATATCGTAATGAGGCGCTCAGCGACCGCGCAACCTTTGAGGAAAGGGTGAAGAGGCTTTAAAGGTAAAAAAGTAAAAAAGTAAAAAGGTAAAAAAGGGCTGGCGCCATTGGAAGGGAAGAGCTTATTAAGTGAAGAGTGAAGAGCGAAGAGTGAAGAGCGAAGAGTGAAGAATGAAGAATTCGCCTTGTCTAAGAGGGAAAATTCTTTCTTAGGCAAGCGTCTATACGAGCCGAGCGCAAAATTCAAAACTCAAAATTCAATAATTCAAAATTGCGGCAAAGCCGCAACAATTCAAAATTCAAAACTCAAAATTCAAAACTCTTATATCCTTAGCCATTTACAAATTCAGGAATAAATCATTCACAAATTCAGGAAAAATTTGCTCACAAATTCAGGAAAAAATCGCTCACAAATTCAGGAATTTTTATATAATAGTTTGGAAATCAGAAATCTATGCTCTGCTTGAGGTGAAACTTGGCGGCACAGAACGAATAGAAGAAGGCGCTACCAACTTAAAAGAATTAGCTGACAAGCTTGACACAACAAAAATGCCTGCCCCCTCGTTTATGGCTGTGGTTATTGGTGTTGGACAATATGCTTATAAGCGAAAGGACGGGGTGTATGTTATCCCTATAGGCTGCTTAAAAGATTAAACGGTTTGTTTTGAGATGTTCAACACGCTGAACAGATTTTGAAGAAAAATGTTCAACGCGCTGAACAAATGGAGCACAAAGAAGGCGAACATCACATGGGGTTTTACCTTGGTGATGTTCGCCTTTGGCGCTTTTTATTCCTTCATTTTAACCCAAATCGGTCATTAGACCGTTTTGGGTTAAAAGGGTTATAGGGTTAGGTCTCTTCTTTGTCAAGAGACATCATTTGTTCTGAAGGTTCTATTTCACAACAATCTTACACTTTGCTGCTCCGCTCACTGCTATGAAGATACCGTCAGCGGGAGCCTCAACATGGCCTGTGGCAGAGGAGGCAACGAGCTGACCGTCGAGGGTGTAGAGGCTGATGGCAGCGCTCTTGCCTACCGCGCTCACGGTGCGACCGCTCACGGCGAAGGTGGGCTTGGTGGCGTCGGCGGTGGTAGAGGTGATGCCGTTCACCACGTCGAGCTCGGTGTAATAGTAGTTGGTCACGACAGTAGACTGGAGCACGCGTGTGGCAGCTGCTCGAGCCACCTGTGCTGCCGATGCTGCCGATGCTTCAGCCACAGCTGCACGATCGGTGAGATACGACTTTTCCGTTATCGATGTGAGCAGACCCTCATCGTTGTAGGTGTAGGTCTTGATGTTCTCTGTCTTCTCATCGATGTTTGTCGTTTTATCGTCTTTATCCACTGTGTCAAGGATCCGTGTTGTCTCCAGCAGGTAGTGACGGTTGTCGCGCTTCTTGGTAAAGGTGGTTACCCTCTTGGTGTATCTGCTTCCCGAATTGTAGGCGCTCTCATCATAGATATAAGTGTCGGTCTGCGTGAGCGTGTTGGCATCGGGCTGGCTGAAAGCGGTAGCCTGCTGGAGGTGCACCGCCCACTTACCGTCTTTCCATCCCCATTGAGTGTTGTTTGAAAACACAGTATAAACCTCCTCGTCGTCGATGTCGCTGGGGTAGAAATATTCGTCGTTGCAGGCAACGGGGTCTTGCATCTCAAATGCCTCAAACAGGGGCACTTTTACAGCCTCCTCCTCACTCTTGTATTCGCCTACCCACTGGCCGTCAACCTTTGTATAAGACTCGTTACGGGTTACGCCATTATTGCTATAATTGACGTCTTTGCGCGTTTCAACAACGTTGCCGTTGTCGTCGATCTCGCGGTAGATGGTGGTTCGTGTGCCGTCGGCTGCCGTTGAGGTTAGCGAATTTACCGTGGTGGCTTCCAGAACAAACTCCTGGGTGTCGGTATCCCATCTGTAGATGATCCGCTTGCCTGTGGGGTAGGTAACGTATTTCTCGCCCCATGTTATCTGGCTGCTGGTTGTGCTGGTGCTATACTCGTAGTTGATGTAGGTGACAACATTGTCGGCGTCGATGGTTGCTTTGGTGTATTCGTCCACCTTGTTGGTCATCGTGTTATACGACTCCTCGATATATCCGTTGTCGAGATAGGTGTAAACCACATGCTCGGTGTGAAGCCCATTCTCATACTCGTCCCACTGGGTCATCTGGCCCTTGGCGTTAAACTTCACCTCCATGTGGTTGGCGCCATCACCGATCATAAGGTCAGTGGTTACAGCTACCCACTTGCCGCCCTTCCACTCTTCGTAGATTTTTGCATTCGGCACGGCGCTATCATATGAGCCAGAGTCTTTGCCGTCTTTATAGATGGCTCTGAGGCGGCGTGTGACGTTGTGGTTCTTGTCGTAGAAGGTGTAATAGCTGCCGTCTACGCCCGTGATGTCGGTCTCTATGACATAGCCGCCGTTCTTGAACGGGAGCACATAGCCCTCTTCTTCGCCCGTGGCCGAATATTTGTAGAGACCTGTCTCGCGCCATTCCAGCTCGCCGTTCTCATACTCTTCATAGGTTTCTTGCAGTAAGCCCTCGGGGGTCCATGTGCCTATCTGTGCAGTCGTCAGCACCCACGCGCCCTTTGAGGTGTCATACTTGTAGCGTTTGTATGAGAAGTCGCCGTTGGCCTGTGTCTTGGGCAGTTCATAATTGTTGCTGTAAACCTTTTTGCCGTTATACACCCATGTGTTTGTAGGCACCGTGTACGGGTACATCACATAGTCGATCTCGGTGGTGAAGCCTGCTTCGGGTGTGTCGGGCTGCAGCTCTGTCCTGTTGCCAGAACCGTTATAGATGGTGCCGTGGGCGAAAGAACACTCCATCTGTCCCAGATCGCGGCCCTCTGCCGAGTAGTAGTGGTATTCTTCGCCCGACAGCTCCCAGTCGCCATTGTCGTTTTTGCTGTATTTCTTGATGATGTAGTCAGTTCTGTCGACAACAATCTCCACCTTTTCTTCTCGGGGGGAGTAGACTACCTCAATATAGCTCTTGGTTGGTGCGAACCATTTGCGCAGAGTGGCGTCGTTGGGCTGGTTGATGCCGTCATACATGTCATAGCTGACAGATTTTACCTCAACGCCGTTAGGGTCTTGGCCGTAGTCGTACTCGTACTCTTCTTTCAGCGTCAAGTCCTTATCACCATAACGGTTGTCGTAAACACTCTTCTTCGTCACACGGCCGTTGTCGTCGAGTGTGCGCTCTTCCTTGTAAAGGTTTTCAATGTAGTCGCCTGTCTGACGGCGCACGAGCTTCGTGGTCCACTTGGCACCACTGGCGTCGGTGGTGTAGGTGTAGAGGTCTTTATAAGAGCCGTAGTCGACCACGCTGAAGCGGCCATACTTATCGTATGTTATCTTGCCCGTCTCCGGTGTGTAGTTGTCGATGGCTTTGCTCCAGCTTGTGAGCAAGGTCTTCTTCACCATCTCGTCGGCCTTTTCGGCGCGTTGTGTCTTGGCTATCTGTGCCAGAGGCACCATGCGCACACCCTTGGTGGGCAGAGCGTAGGTGGGCTTTGTGTCGGTGCGCTGTGCCTCAGCCCTGCTGTTAGCCTTCTTGAAAAGCTGCTGCGCCTTCACTCCCGGAACGGGTTGGGGCAGTGTCTGGTGGGTCTGCGCCGTGGCACAAACACTTGAGATGAGGGCTAAGCCCATCATGTAGAGGTTAAAATGTTTCATAAGCCTATGGTTTAAAAAAATTTATTCGTTTCCTTCATGTTTTTAGCCGACGGCTCACAAGATGCCCATGCGGAAGGCGTTTCCTATGAGCTGTGCGATGTTTCGAGAGTTGGTCTTCTTAAGCAGTTGTCGGCGATGATATTCTACGGTGTGGGCAGATATAAACAGCTCCGCCGCAATTTCTTTGCTGTTCAAGCCTCTTGAAAGGAGATACAAGATCTCTTTTTCGCGTGTGGTGATGCTTTCCTTTATATCGGTACCCATGCAGATGAAAAATTTGGAAATTAATAAACTGTCTTCTACAAAGGTAGCGAAAATAAATAAAAGATAAATTCTATTCTTCCGGGTAAACCCCGCTCAAAACGCAAAAACTATGGTTTTCCGTAGGGGACAAACTATGGTTTTCCGTAGTGGAAACAGATTTTTTGTTGGTCTGACGGGAAGGGTGAAAGCCTTTTGGCAGTCATGTTTCTGTCAGATGTTTGCTCTCCATCCAAGCTCTGTGGCACGTCTTATCATCTCGGCAGCATTGGCAACGTTGAGTTTCTGCATGATGCGTCGGCGGTGAAACTCGACGGTGTTGGCGCTGATGCCGAGCTGCTCTGCCATGTCGGATGTAGAGAGGCCCTTTGCCGTGAGGTCTATGACCTGTTGCTCGCGTTCCGACAAGCGGCAGGGCTGTAGCTTCAGCGCGTTGAGCAGACGGACGAACGTGGCGCTGTAGTGGCCTTTGCCCTCGTTGAGGTGCTTCACCGCCTTGACCAGCTCGCTGGCGTTGTCGCTCTTCATCACCACCCCCTCGGTGTCGATGTCGGCCATCTGGCACACCGACCACGGCTCCTCGTGCATGGTGTAGATGACGATTTGAAGGCTGGGCAGGATGTCGCGCACGCGCTTTATGAGCGTCAGACCGCTCTCGCCGTTGAGGTCGAGGTCGGTTATCATGATGTTCACGTTGCGGGTGGAGCATGCCTCTTCGGCCTCCTTCAGGCAGGAAGCGTCTATGACCTCGGCGTCGGCAAACGCTGAAGCCAGCAAGGCGTGTATGCCTTTCCTCACGATGGGGTGGTCGTCGACGATAAGAATTGTCATTGTTGTGCTTGCTTTACGGTTGATTTTTCTGTGTGGAGCTTAAGCGTGAGGGTGAGCGTGTGGTGTGTGCCCACGGCCTCTACGGTGAGCTTGGCGCCGATGTGGTCGGCACGCTTCTGGAGCGTCTGCTGGCCTATGCCGCTGCCGTGGGGCTGCTTCGGGCTGGCGGCGGGGTTGCTGGCGCTGTCAGGGTTGCCCACGGCGCTTGCTGTGGGCACGGCGTTCACGATGCTCACCCGCAGGATGTCGTCCTTTACCGTGAGCGAGATGTCTATGCTTCCGCTGCCGTGCTTTATGGCGTTGCCCGTTGCCTCCTGAACGATGCGGTAGGTCTCATAAGCCACCCGTTGGGGCAACAGCTGCCAGGCAAAGGAGCTGTCGATATGGAGCTTCACGTCGTTCTTGGCGTTGTTGCCGACGGTCGCCACATAAGAGCGCACGGCGGCGTCGAGGGTCACGTTCTCGAAGCTTGGCGGCATGAGCTCATGTGAGAGCTGCCGCACGTTGCGCCACACGTCGTTAAGATAAGCCTCTGCCTGACGGCTGTCGGTGGCAAGCAGCAGTTTCGAGGCCAGGATGTCGTTGCACACACCGTCGTGAAGCTCCTTGGCAATGCGTTCGCGCTCGTTCTCCAGACCGTCAATGTAGCTCTGCTTCTCGTGCAGCAAGGCACGCTGGGCTGCAATGCGCCGCTTATAGAGCATGAGCACCAGCATGCTGGCGAGCACCGCCACGGCCACCACGAGCCACAGCACCTGGTTGGCTTTCTCTGCCGTCTGCTGCTTCTGCTCTGCCAAGGCTTTCTCCGTCTCCAGCGTCTTGTATCTTACCGAGAACTCGCTCATGCTCTTTTCTATGTCGCTCTGCTTCACCGAGTCGAGCAGATTGAAAGCCCTGTTCATGAGCGTCAGCGCCTCAGCCTTGCGGTCCATCTTCTCCAGGCAGAGAGCCTTCATGCGCAGCATCTTCTCCATCGGCATGGCCTGGTTCTGGGCACCCGAGGCCATGATGCTGTCTATCAGGGCGAGCTGCTCGTTGTAGCGGTGTTGTGCGCCAAGCAGGCTGGCCTTGACCTCCAGAATGCCCAACACGCCGTTGCTGTTGGTTGCCATGCCTGCCATCACGCGGTCGGCATATCTCATGTATTTGTCGACGGCTTGATAATCGGCCAGGGAGCTGTACGACTTCAGGATGACGGACAAAAACTTCAGCGTGAGCACGTTATACCCCACCCTCTTCACCTCGGGCCAGCAAGGCAGCAGGGCGTGGAGCGCCGCCTTGTAGTTGTTCTGCCGCATGTAGATGCCGCCGATGTTGGCCCGTGCCGAGAGGCGTTGAACGGTGTCGTTGGCTGCTGCGGCTGCCTTCTCGGTCTTACGGGCATAGTGGAGTGCCTCGTCGAAGCGGTTGCTCTCAGAGTAGAGCACCGTGACGCAGTTGTTAAGATAGATCTCATATTCTGTGTTTTGCTCCGCGAGCGCCATGTCTATACCTTCTTTATATTGCACAAGAGCCGAGTCGGTCATGCCCTGTCGCCTGTAGGCTATGCCCATCGTGCCGCGCAGGTTGAGCATGGCCTCAACATCGTGGAGCTTGCGGGCAAGGGCGTAAGCGCCTTGGGCCACGCCCACGGCATCGGCCATGCGTCCCATGTCGACAAGCGTCACAGCCTTCTCGCTCATGAGCCAGCAGCGTGTGGTGTCGGCGGGGTTCAGGGCCAGGGCGCTGTCGGCAAGGGCCAGCGCCGCCGGTTTGTTGCCAAGAGCGTTCTGTTCTGCCACGCGTTCGAGTATGGCATAGGCTTTCTCGGCTGTGGGCTCGTCGCCTCGCTTGTTGCATGCGAGTGTGATTAAAGCAAGGAGCAGAAGTAGATATTTCCTCATTCTTTAGGTCGGTCTTTATTTTGGATGTGACAAAAATACAAATATAATCTGAGAAAAAAAGATTTTTAGTAAGCATTTTTTCTTGACCTCTCTTTCTTGCGTGGTTTTTTAAGACAATGGAGACCCGTTTCTTTTTGCGCTTCCTTGCGTGGGGTCAAAGACAATAGAGACAATAGGGACAATTTTTAGTTTGCTTTGAAATGACAAATTTCATAGAAATATGAAAAGTTAAATTTTAAAATTGTGCCTTGATTTCTTTGGTAAAGCGAATAAAACTTCGTAACTTTGCATCGCTCATCTATAGTTAGAAAGAGTTTCGAGACCCGATTGCCTTTGATGCATCTCGGGTCTTGCGTTTTTATAGCGGTGTCGCTATTCTTTTCTTCATTTTCTTTAAAAGGGCCTTTTCTCCATATTCTTTATCAAGATGATATGCTGTAAGAAGGTAGAAAGCAGGGGTTCTTTGTTGCTCTAAAACTATAACATACTTTTCCACTTTATCGTAAATGTATGTCTTTTTTACCTTGCGTTTTTTTGAATCTCTCTCTTCCACGGTAAACACATCTATGTTTAAAGGTGTCTTTTCATTTATATGATGTTTTATCCAATGCAACCTCTGAGATCGTGCGACCTCAAATACACGCTTAGGATATTTTTGTCCGTCTTTATCCTCGACTATAATTTCTTCACATGTCAAATGTTTAAATAATCGTCCCATATCAGCTTCTCCTTGTGCTTTTATTGGATAAATACGCCAAGAGCGAAAGGCGAATTCATGATTGTCTTCAATATCTCTTTTAAAAATAATCTGTAAATCATGATGTCTTTCTTTTTCACTAAGACCTACTATATCCAGCAATTCTGGATATATTTTTAAAATATTGAATCCGCCCATGTGCTACTTTAATGAAATAAAAAACAAATTAAACTTTTTCCTAGACAATGGCGTTGTCATGTTTAATGAGATGTTGCTATGTCTTTTTATTTTTTCTATTAATTTCAGTTTTGCAACTACTTTCCCCAGTACATCGCCTTTTTCTATGCGCAAATTATAATTGATTGCTCCCATTAACACATCCGAAAGTTGTATAAACAAACTTTCGTGTGAACGTATGAATTGAAATCTTCCAATAGACGAGTTATAGCTCATGATTCTCTTTAATGTTTCAAGTTTCTCTGAACTACAAGTATCTTTGATGTCCAAATATATATTATAAGTATTTTGGAAATCAACTTTAGTATGTAATAATTGAAAATACATCCTAAAATAGAAATCATTAAATGTGTAATCTTCTCTAGATTCATCTATCTGTGATTTATCCACAACGACTGCTCTAAACTCCAAATCGTTCATAAAAAACCAGTCTATTAGCTCAGAATACACTTTATATGTAGCTTCATGAACATTTGTCCATTTGAGTTCATCCTTATAATTATATTTCGCTTTTATTGCTTTTATTTCTTCCTTAGCAATTTTAATCTGAGGATAAGCAATGCTTGTATACCCTAACAACATAAACGGATGTCCGTCATGTATTAGGTGGGTGCTTTCATCGCAATATACATTAAACGTTTTATTCATCGTGTTATTTATTATTGTTTCCTTAAAATTAACATCTCGCAAAGATACAAAATTTACTTGGTAATAAGTTAACAACATCCTTATTATTTTCAAATTACCTATTGTCTTCGAAAACACAACAAGCAAATTATCCTAACGCGCAATTTATACAATAGAAAATGCGGCGGCAAGACAACTCAAAGAGCGTCGTGCCGCCGCATTTGCGGTTAAAAAGCTGAGGGGAGGGTCACTCCCTTAGGCGGGAGATCGTTACTCCCACACGTCGTTGATGTGGAGCTTGCCACAGGCCTCATCGGCATTGCCTCCAGGTGTAGGATTTCCTAACGAACCTGTTCCGCCATCATAACTTATACCGCTACCACTGGCAGCGCACAAACTTTCTATTTCTACATGCTCAACCTTTACAGAAGGAGCAATATAATATTTTTTATTCATAACTTTTTCCTTTTCTCAGTTTTTAAGTTTATTGACATCATTTGATTACTTCAGAACCTTCTTGCCACCTACAATGTACAAGCCCTTAGGCAGAGCCTCAAGGCTGGTGCCTACATACTGACCGTTAACATTGTAAACCTTAACGTTCTTCTCTGCATCGGCAGCAACACCGTTGATGCCTGTAGCATCGCCGAAGCTGAGGTTGAGGGCAGCAGCTGCTGTGTTATTCGGAACAATGAAGAAAGCGCGGAAGCCCTTCATGGTCTCCTTGCCTTCAGCGGGAACGTAGAACTTGCCGTCGGTCTTGAGGAAAAGATCTGTGCCATCGGTTGACAATTTGTAAGGAACGAATGTTCCACAAACACCGTAGTCATTACCTAAGCTGGAACTAGCAGAATATTCTGTAATCTTCACACCCTTAAACACAAGCTCTTTAGCTGATTCTGTCGGCTTGATGAGATAAGGTTTACCAGCAACCATGGTTGTAGCATCCTTGAAATAGATTGTCTGCTTAGATGCATCCTCGCGGTCATACTCCTTAACATTGCCAGCGCTCTTCAGAACGTCTGCAATCTGCTCGGCTGTTACATCAAACGGCAGACAGATGGTGTTCCATACGTTTGCTGTCAGCGTGCGAGCGAGCTTAACGTCATAAGCTGAACCTGCTGTATTTGCATCCTTAAGAGCCTTTTCTGTAACAGAAGTCTCAGCATTCTCGTCGAGAGAGAGACTTGGGGTGGCGGCAGTTTTTGTGAAAGAAACCGTCATTGTTTTTATTTTTGTTCCTGCTTTTCCTGCATCAACACTCAAAATCAATGATTTTGCATTGCCTGACCAATCTGCGTTAGCTAAAACGCCATTTATTTTTAGAGTCTTTACATCTTTTGTAAATGAAATACCTGTTATAGCATATCCATCAGCAGCACTCAGTTCCATTTGTTCTTCTTGATAGACACCAAGGTAAAATCCTGAAGTAGATTTAAACAAACGAGTTTGTGTACTGCCATTTTTTGTGTTTGTCAAAGAAATCGGTTCTTTGACAAATTTATCACCTACTTTCAAGTTCGTTGTTACAATATTAGAATAACCTAATGTTGTAGGATCAGTAAAATCAAACGTTACCTCAGCAGCATTGGGGTCAACAACAGTCAGTTCATAAAATGCTGTAGCACCCTGATATTCGCTTGTACCAGCGTAGGTTGCTGTGATTTTTGTTGTACCTGCAACAAGAGCTGACACCTCGCCTGTTGTCTTGTTTACAGTAGCTACTTTAGAGTTAGAACTTGTGTAGGTCACAGCGCCAGAGATAGCTGTCTCGCCTGTTTTCAGCGTGGCGGGAGCAGTAAATTTCTCGTTGATGTTTACAGACTTTGTTGTGAAACCGAAGTCGAGAGTTGTAGCGGTCTTGGTGGGACCAGCTTTATAAATCTCAATTTTTGAAAATTGAGTACTGTTAGCATTTGTGACCTTCAACACATAAATGTTTCCTGCTGCTTGGTATTTTGCATCTATTTTGTATGTTTGATCTTTATCAGCACCTGTCGTTTGTGTGCTAACTTTTTGAGTGCCAACAAAAATATTCTGTGTTACTCTTCCAGAAACAGAACCTGTATTTTTTCTTACAACAATTTTTTCTACATCAAAATCGAATGCTGGTAATGTTAACGTTGCACCTTCTTTACCTAATAAAACACCTTTTCCTTGTTGTTTAAAACCTTTACTTGCCTCAATTGTATATGTACCATTGGTAAACTTTGTGGCTTTTGTTGTAGCTGTAGCACTGATTCCCCAGTCGTCTATTGCATTTGTAAAATCAAGAGTGACCTCTTGGGCAAATCCGCTCACCCACACCACAAGCATGAGGAGCGTTAAAAATGAGCGTAAAATTCGTTTCATGTTTTACGAGTTTTAAATTAATAATTGATGATAATAAATTTTAGAAAAATATTTGATAGATCCATCAGCCGCCGCGATGAGGGTTGGGAGAATGGATGTGAAAAAAGAGAGAGCCATGGGCTTGTGCCTCGGGACGAAACCCGCTGCAAAGTTATGGCTTACACATTTCTGAGAAGTTACATCTTTAAGACAGTTTTGTTGCTTGGTCAATCGCAGAGATTGGGGTTAGGCGTTACGTTTTATGTCTTGAGCGTTACGTTTTATGTCTTGAGCGATAGATAGATGCTGTGAGCACAGATAGATAGATGCTGTGAGCACAGATAGGCAGATGCTGTGAGCACAGATAGATAGATGCTGTGAGCACGGATAGATGGGTGCTTTGAGTACGATAGTTAGATGCCGTGAGCACAGGCAGGTGCTTTGAGCAATAGATGTCTTTAGTGGGCAGATGTGTGTTTGCGATGTTCAGGTGCGTTTTTTTAAAACGCGATATGCCCCACCCCGTCTCACAGGTGTGTGGACGGATGCGGGGCATATAGCCATGCGGTGCCTTTACTCGGCAGCCTTGTTGTCAGAAATGAGGTTCTCGCCCGTCATGTCGGCAGGCTGCTCCAGACCCATGATGTGGAGGATCGAGGGAGCCACGTCGGCGAGGCGTCCGTCACGCACGGTAGCCGAGTTGTTGTCGGTAACGTAGATGAAGGGCACGGGGTTGAGCGAGTGGGCGGTGTTGGGTGTGCCGTCGGCGTTGATGGCGTTGTCGGCGTTGCCGTGGTCGGCAATGATGATCGCCTCATAGTCGTTGGCCTTGGCAGCCTCAATGACGTCGCGCACGCAGTTGTCGATGGCGTGTACAGCCTTGGCGATGGCGTTGTAGATGCCGGTGTGTCCCACCATGTCGCCGTTGGCGAAGTTGACAACGATGAAGTCATACTCCTGTGTGTTTATTGCTCCCACCAGCTTGTCCTTAACCTCATAAGCGCTCATCTCGGGCTTGAGGTCGTAGGTTGCCACGCGGGGCGAGGGCACGAGGATGCGGTCCTCACCCTCATAGGGTTGCTCGCGTCCGCCGTTGAAGAAGAAGGTGACGTGGGCATATTTCTCTGTCTCTGCTGTGTGGAGCTGGCGCTTGCCCTGCTTTGAGAGATACTCGCCGAGGGTGTCCATGACGTTCTCCTTGGGGAAGAGGATGTTGACGCCTGTGAACGATGAGTCATAGGGAGTCATGCAGTAATATTGCAGACCGGGGATGGTGTGCATGCCTTCCTCGGGCATGTCCTGCTGTGTGAGCACCTGTGTGAGCTCCTTGGCGCGGTCGTTGCGGAAATTCATGAAGATCACCACATCGCCCTCGCTGATGCGTCCGTCGACGGCGCTGTTGCAGATGGGCTTGATAAACTCGTCGGTCACGCCCTCGTCGTAGCTCTCCTGCATGGCCTGCACCATGTCGGTGGCCTGCTTGCCCTGACCCTCAACGAGCAGGTCGTAAGCCTCTTTCACACGGTTCCAGCGCTTGTCGCGGTCCATGGCGTAGAAGCGTCCCACGATGTGGGCAATGTGGGCATCGTTCTTCTCGCAGCACTGCTGCACCTGCTCGATGAAGCCCTTGCCGCTCTTGGGGTCGGTGTCGCGACCGTCCATGAAGCAGTGTACGAAGAGCTGGTCCTTCAGACCATACTCCTTGCCGATCTCGATGAAGCGGAAGATGTGGTCGAGCGATGAGTGAACGCCGCCTGTTGAGGTGAGGCCCATGAGGTGGAGCTTCTTGCCGTGCTCCTTGGCATAAGAATAGGCGCTGACGATGCCTTCGTTCTTGAGGATAGAACCGTCCTTGCATGCGCGGTTGATCTTCACGAGGTCCTGGTAGACAACGCGACCGGCGCCGATGTTGAGGTGTCCCACCTCCGAGTTGCCCATCTGTCCGTCGGGCAGACCTACGTTCTCGCCTGATGCCTGAAGCTCAGAGTGTGCGCTCACGGCTGTGAGGTAGTCGAGATAAGGTGTTGGTGTGTTGAAGATAACGTCGCCTTTGCCATGCTGGCCGATTCCCCATCCGTCGAGAATCATCAATAAAGCTTTCTTTGCCATAATAGTGAAATAATCTGATTTATGTTGTTTTTATTTTTTATGCTTGTCGTCCCAACGTTTAAGCTTACCGTTCTCTAAGCGTTTTTAAGCTTGTCGTTTCTTTTTCCGTTCGCGCTTATGTGCGCGGACGCTCTTGAATCGCGTTCTATCTTGTTAGACAATGCAAAGTTAGCAAGTTTTTGGTTAACAGCAAACAAAAGCGCTGTATTTTATTTTTTCAGCTGTAAAAACAACAAAAATTTATAATCTTAATATTTTAAAAACAATAGGCATTAAAGCAAACTTCTTGAGAGGGTTTAAAGACAATAGAAACAATAGAGACAATTTTTTTATTGTTGAATTTTTTTTATTTGTCTGCCTCCGTAAAAAGAAGACCAAACATTTAAAGGCCTATCGGTTTTCCAAACATGTTGAAGATTTCGTTATTCTCGTCATCATAGAGATAGCGCTCTAACTCAAGGCGTTTTGGAGCAAAGTTTACAAGAATTCCATGGTTTATTCGAAGTAAACGCATATAATTATAAAGCTGAGCGCGATGATTCTCGCTAAGAAATGTAACTGCCTTACACTCAACAATGATATCTTTCTTACAAAGAAAATCTATGCGAAAAGAAGCACTCATCTTTTTTCCATGATACAAAGGATGGAAAGGCAACTCTCTTTCATAAGCAACATTCATTTCCTTCAATTGCATTTCCAAGGCTTCTTGGTAGCAACTCTCATTAAGCCCTATCCCTAACTCATTACGAACTTCATATATGGCACGCACGATGTCATACATAAATTTTTTGCTTTCTTCGATTTCTACCATAAGCTCTTTCTATAAAAAATCAAGATTGTTCAATGAGTTAACGCCTTATTTGCTTCATTATTGTAATAAAAGCCCATATTTTCAATTTAAATTGTCTCTATTGTCTCTATTGTCTTTAAAATAACCGCTAGAAGGCTTTCAAGAACAAGAAAAAACATAGAAAAAAAGGAAGATGCTTTGCATTGTCTTTTAATTGCATTATCTTTGCAAAAAGAACACACAACAAGTTTTATCACCAACCCTCACCACAAAGAGGGCTAAAAACCAAAAACCAAAGATAATATGAAAAATCTCTTTATGACACTCGCCGTGATGGGCCTATGCTCAGCAACGGCAGCGGCACAAACACCCAAGACGGCGAAAGCAGCGAGGACGGCAAAGGCAGCCAAAGCAGCATTGGCCGTCAAGGCAGCAAAAGCCAAAGAGACGGCGCCGTCGTTTACCGAATGGCACGACCTGCAGGTGAACGCCATCAACCGCTTCCCTCTACACTCTAATTTCTTCGCCTACGAGAACCGCGACGCGGCACTGAAGGGCGACATGAAAGGCAGCGGCAACTATCTGTCGCTCAACGGCGTGTGGAAGTTTAAATGGGTGAAGAACGCCGACGAGCGACCCACCGACTTCTTTGACCCCGCGCTCGACGACAAGGCATGGGGCACGATGGAGGTGCCTGCCGTGTGGGAGCTGAACGGATATGGCGACCCCGAATATGTGAACGTGGGCTTCGCCTGGCGCGGACATTTCGAAAACAACCCGCCAATGGTGCCCGTGAAAGACAACCATGTGGGTTCATACAGACGCACCATTGACCTGCCTGCTTCGTGGAACGGACGACAGGTCATTGCCCACTTCGGAAGCGTGACCTCAAACATGTATCTCTACGTCAACGGACAGTTTGCCGGCTATGCCGAAGACTCGAAGGTGGCAGCCGAATTTGACATCACGCCCTACCTGCGACCGGGCAAGAACCTCATCGCCTTCCAGACATTCCGCTGGAGCGACGGCTCCTACTGTGAGGACCAGGACTTCTGGCGCCTCAGCGGCGTGGCACGCGACTGCTACCTCTACAGCCGCTCACCCATGGCACACATTGACAACCTCCAGGTAACGCCCGACCTCGACGCACACTATGAGAACGGACATCTCAGCGTGAAGGTCAACATGAAAGGCTCTGCCATGTTCGTGTTCGACCTCATCGACCCACAGGGCAACCAGGTCTCACGAAAGGTCATCAACGCATCGAAGGTGAAAAGCAAGACGGGAGGACCGGCGGTGCTGAAGCACACGCTTAAGTTTGACGTGCAGAACCCGCAGAAGTGGACAGCAGAGACGCCACACCTCTACACCCTCGTGGCAACGGTGAAGCAGAACGACAAGGACGTGGAGTCGGTGCCCGTGAAGGTGGGCTTCCGCAAGATAGAGATCAAGAACGCCCAGCTGCTCGTCAACGGACAGCCCGTGCTCATAAAGGGTGCCAACCGCCACGAGATGGATCCCGACAAGGGATATGTGGTGTCAAGAGAGCGCATGATACAAGACCTCACGCTCATGAAGCGCTTCAACATCAACGCTGTGCGCACATGCCATTATCCTGACGATCCGATGTGGTATGACCTCTGCGACCAGTATGGCATATACCTCTGCGCCGAAGCAAACCAGGAGAGCCACGGCTTCCAGTATGACGACACATCGGAGGCAAAGAAGCCGCAGTTTGCAAAGCAGATCATGGAGCGCAACCAGCACAACGTGATGATGCACTTTAACCATCCGAGCATTATCTACTGGTCGCTGGGCAACGAGACGGTCGACGGACCCAACTTCACGGCAGCACACGATTGGATAAGACAGACCGACCCCTCAAGACCCATCCACTGGGAACGCGCGGGGCTGGGCAGCAACACCGACATCTTCTGTCCGATGTATTACCCACACGCCGACTGTGAGCGCTACGCCTCTGACCCGAAGATCACAAAACCGCTCATACAGTGTGAATATGCTCACGCCATGGGCAACTCGGGCGGCGGATTCAAGGAATATTGGGACCTGGTGCGCAAGTATCCTAAATATCAGGGTGGCTTCATCTGGGACTTCGTAGACCAGGGCTTGCGCGGAAAAGACGCTGAGGGACGCAGCATATATAAATATGGTGGCGACTACAACTCTTACGACCCGTCAGACAACAACTTCAACTGTAACGGTCTGGTTTCGCCCGACCGCGTGCCTAACCCGCACATGTATGAGACAGGCTTCTACTATCAGAACATCTGGACCTCGCCCGTGGACCTCGCCAACGGCGTGGTGACGGTGAAGAACGAAAACTTCTTCCGCCCGCTCGACAACGTGTCGCTCTCTTGGAGCATCATGGAGGACGGCGTGGAGACAGCCAACGGAACAGAGGCCAACATCGACGTGAAACCGCAGGAGACGAAGCAGATCAAGCTGCCGTTCACCGTGAGCACAGCCAAGGACGGCAAGGAACGACTGGTGAACATCGAGTATCGCCTGAAAAAGGCGGAGCCGCTCATGGAGGCAGGACAGGTGGTCGCTTACCAGCAGCTCGCCGTGAACGAATGGCAGGGCAACGACATCGCCACACCCTCTGCCGAGCAGAAGGTCATGATGGCGAAGGAAGGCAAGAAGGCGAAGATTGACAACGGAAAGAAGACTCAGGAGCTGAGCGTCAGGACACACAGCGTGAACGTGGCATGGGACAAGACAACGGGTCTGCTCACACGCTACAACGTTAACGGCAAGCAGCTGCTCGGCGAGGGCGGCACGCTGAAGCCCAACTTCTGGCGCGCCGTGACCGACAACGACATGGGTGGCGGCATAAACAAGGAATACAAGGCGTGGTTCAACCCCGAGATGAACCTCAAGAGCATCGACATAAAGAAGGGTGACAAGGGCTCGACTGACGTGGCGGTGGTGACAGCTACCTACGACATGCCTGAGGTTAAGGCCAAGCTCACGCTTACCTACAACGTGGCTGCCGACGGCTCAATGGCGGTAACACAGGCGTTGGCCACAACCAAGGGTGCAAAGGTGAGCCCCATGTTCCGCTTCGGAATGGTCATGGAGCTGCCTTACGACATGGACCTGTCGACCTTCTACGGCCGCGGACCGATAGAAAACTATGCTGACCGCAAGCTGTCACAGAACATCGGCATCTATAAACAGACGGCCGATGAGCAGTTCTTCCCCTATGTGCGTCCGCAGGAGACAGGCACAAAGAGCGACATGCGCTGGTGGAAGCAGACCGATGCCGACGGCAACGGCTTCACCGTGCTCTCTGACAAGGAGTTTGCCGCAAGCGCCCTCCACTACTCTATCGCTGACCTCAACGACGGCGACGAGAAGGAGCAGCGCCACTCGCCACAGGTGCCTAAGTCGCGCTTCACAAACCTCTGCCTCGACCTCGCACAGACTGGCGTGGGAGGTGTGGACAGCTGGAGCACCAACGGCATCGCGCTACCACAATATCGTGTCGACTATAAGGACATGGTGTTTAAGGTTCTTTTAAAGGTAAAAAAGGACATTTAAAGGTAAAAAAGTAAAAAGGTTAAAAGGTTAAAAAGGGCTGACGCCTTGAAAGGGAAAGCCCCTTTGTCGTGTCAAAGAGGCTTGATGGTCATCGTACCCCGACCGAGGTACACACGCATCCCGACCGAGGTACACACGCATCCCGACCGAGGTACGCATGCATCCCGACCGAGATACGCACACATCCCGACCGAGATGAGCATACGCGCCGACCGAAACGCGCCGACACGTCAGCCCAAACAACCTATCATCACCTAATTGGGTAGGAGGTAAATGTTATTCATAAAAGGCATTTACCTCCTACTTTCAC